>Ga0315315_10000782_pt1 | contig 28050 bp, 40 predicted proteins | sample M140m3416metaG_FD_203699 | JGI IMG/M metagenome (GOLD analysis project Ga0315315, IMG submission 203699) | Ammonia-oxidizing marine archaeal communities from Monterey Bay, California, United States - M1 40m 3416 | ecosystem: Environmental > Aquatic > Marine > Intertidal zone | place: USA... | reverse complement strand
GCCCATAAGCAGAGAGTGACGAAGCAACGAAGCTGGCAGCCTCCCAGCGAGGCAGCGAGAAACGTACTGCTGGCGGGCAACGAAAGCTGTAGGGAGTGGTGACACGCAGCAACGAAACAAGAAACAACTCCGCCCGTCCCGTGGGGAGAGGGCGTTTACATTTGATTGAGTGAGTGACGCAGTGAGGCCAAGTGTTGCCACGAGTGATAAGACATTGAAAGGATAACATGTAATATTAATTAACAATCTATGGATACAGTCTATAAGATGAGCAAACGTTGGTACTGATAGCGTTTTAAAAAGTCGTAAAGCTAATGCACATTAATTATCAGACCTAAGCACACTAAGATAAACTCTATGTTGTATGGACATAACAACTCTATACCTTTAGATGCACTAGATGTGTAATGCCCTCCAACAGGCAAGTAGAAACGTTGGTATAGACTGTACAATTAGGTCCTTGTATTATAAAAAACTATGACTATCATGATAACTATGGAATTAGAAGAGTTATTAGAAGAAGCAGAGAATGGCAAACGTAGTGCTATACAAACCAGAATTACACCAGAAGCACAACCTTTTTGGGAAGGCTGTGAAGAACGTGCTAAGAATGGTAGACATGTAAAGCCTTATGTTGTATCACGATTACTAAAAGAACATTTCAATATTAAAGTAAGTGAATCAGCGGTACGTAATCACTTTGAAAATTTAGCAGCTGATGCCTAAATCAGAAAAAGAAATTAACAAACTTATAGCTGAAGCTGAATCACATAAAATTCGTGAACTTAAAAAAGATAATCTTAGGTTACTTAAACAATTAGAAAAAGCTAAGAATAAAAAATCTGATATGATTGACGCTGTATATCAGGCAGTATCTACAAACCTACGGACGTGGGACAAACCTAAAATTCCTAAACCTAAACTACATAAAAAAAATAAGAACGAAGAAGTAGCTGTAGCTATATTAAGTGACGTTCAATTAGCTAAGGTAACTCCTGATTATAATACGCTAGTAGCTGAAGAACGTGTAGTTGAATATGCTAACAAGATAGTAGAACTTACTAATGTACAACGTTCTGCACACCCAGTTAACAAATGCGTAGTACTAGCAGCTGGAGATATAGTAGAAGGTGAACTTATATTTCCAGGTCAAACACATCTTATAGATGCTAGCTTATATAACCAAGTAACTATTGACGGTCCTCGAATATTAACAAAATTTTTTGATACATTACTAGCAAACTTTAATGAAGTAGATGTTCATTGGGTTATAGGTAATCATGGCAGCCTTGGTGGTAGAGCACGTAAAGATTATCATCCAGATTCCAATGCAGATAGAATGCTTGGAAAGATTATGTCAATGATATATAAGGATGAAAAGAGAATGACATGGACTATACCTGATAGTACAGGTGATAACCATTGGTTCGACATTGCAGACGTAGGTGAAGGATGTAAGTTCTTTGTATGGCACGGTGATAATGTTAGAGGACACAGTGGATTTCCATGGTATGGCTTTGGTAAGAAGTTATTAGGATGGAAAGCATTAGCTAGTCGTGGCTTAATGCCTGACTTTGACTATGCAATTGCTGGACATTTCCATACACCTACAACTATGTACGTTAATGACGTAAGGTTATGGGTTAATGGAAGCACAGAAAGCTATAACACTTACGCATTAGAGCAGCTTGCTAGCATGGGAAGGCCTTGTCAATGGCTATTATTTGCTAAGCCAGGTGCTGGAGTTACTGCAGAATACTTAGTAAAGCTTGCAAACACTGACATATAAAGCATATAATATACATATGGATGACTTAATTGTCAAGTCTAACTGGAAATTACAAAGTATAGAGTACAGTGGTATAGGTGACAGACCACACTTTATACTTATTAATGACAAAGGCGATTTTAAAATGATACCAGTAACAAAAGGTATTCATAATTTAAGAAAGTTATTAGACTTAGAAAGAGAATAATACTTTATCTTTGTGTTCGTCACTACTGACTCTCACACAAAGATAAAAGAAAGAAGGGAATGTTATGGTAAATAACGTTGACTTGCTATCTCCTTTTCCACAGGAGTTAGTTCGTAAAGCACCCGCAGGTAAGTTCGGTGATTATGTGCCACATGCACATTACGTTGAACGACTAAGGGACAGTGGAATTAATTACAAATGGGAATGCGAACCAGTGTATAGTACACACAATGGAGAGAAGCGTATTGTAGGAGCCAAAGGTATTATCACATTAGATAATATGGGTAGTTACGTAGGCTTTGGTGATGTAGATACATTCAAGTTAAACAACGAAAAGTTTAACGATGGTAGCAATCTTAAAGACGCAGAGTCTGATGCATTTAAACGTGCATGCATGAGGTTTGGCCTTGGTGTAGAGCTATGGTCAGGTAGTAAGCAATCAGAAGAAGAAGCTACTTCAGATACTGAGCCAGAAGATAAGGTAGAAGTTACTAAAGTAGATATGCGTAAGAAAGAACACAAGCCTACTAAAGAAGATATCGAGCGTATGGAAGCTATTATGAATAGTATAGTCGGTGAAGATAGCAGCGATACAGCTGATGAAACACCAGAAGATGCACCATTCTAATGGGACAAGACTTATCATTCATAACTAATACAATAAAAACTATGACTGAATCTGTACAGAATACAGAAACATTACATAAAATTATTGGAACTGCTAATGAATACGCTAAGACTATGAAGTTTGCACAAGATAAAACTTATTGGTCTGATGAACAGTTAGATAAGTATCTAGCTATGATAGAAAAATTAGTAGACATGCCTGTAGAATATACACAAGATGACTTTGATAAGTTATCTCTCGAAGAAAAGTTGGACGCTGCAGGGTTAGCAGCAACTGACATAACTCCTGGACTGCAAGGTGCAGGTGATATGCTAGGAGGCATAGTGGAAGACGTACAAAAACAAAATAAATATCGTGACGATTTAGCATGTCCATTCTGTAAAGCAATGGTATATGATAATCGTAACAGTAAGAAGTCAGACAAAAGTCCTGACTTTACTTGTAGTACTAATGACCCAGTTGTATGTGGTGGACATACAGGTAAATGGCGTAAGTCATGGTGGTTAGATAACAGCGATATACCAAAGGAGTGGAATGTATGATACCAGAATCATTCAGAGATGAAGCAATACCAGCTTATATTAAAAGTAAGACACAGTTAGTTGCATACGTATTTACTAGATACATGGGAGAAAGTCCTATAAGTAACTGGGAGTTTGTAGCTGAGTTGTATTGCCATAGGTTCGGTGGAATTATACATAATCTTAGGCAGGAAGGTTATAAGATAACAACTTTACCTAGTAAGAAACGTGGACTTGTACATTATTATTGTACAGAAGTTCCAACAAAAACTTCTGCCATTAGCTAATGATAGAAATATTAATCGGTTGTTTGTTTCCCTTTGTACTAACAACCGATAATGTATTCGAATACAAGGAGTGTCTTGACACTGTCGAAGACATTGTTGTTGTACAGAGATACAGCAATATAGTATCTGAATACTTTAAAGAGGAAGACATCCCTCGTGCATTAAATATTATTTACTGCGAAAGTAGCGGCCGCCCGCAAGCTATCGGTAATAATACTAACGGTACCAGGGATGTTGGACTCTGGCAGTTTAATGATGACACATGGGCATGGTTAAAACCTAAGCTAGGTATAATAAGTGAACGTACTAACCCTGAAGTATCTACTGCAGTCGCAGCTTGGTTAGTGTATAATGATGGATGGCATCATTGGAACAGTAGTAAACATTGTTGGAAAGGAACTGATAATGATTTGTTGTGGAGTCAAACTAAACAGAGTATGCGTGGTAACTGACCAAGTATATTGTGATTATTGTGAGAAAGTGTGGGGACATGTAGATGACATGGCTTAACATAAACAAAATATTTAAAAAAGAAATAAATAAAATACTTAATCTTGTATGTGAAATATGTGGTATGAGTTACATGACAGATTTTACATTGGTTAAGTATTGTAATGATTGTATAGAAAAATTAGAAATGGAGATGGATAATCTTGAGTGGGAATAAACCATTTGATGTAAGTCGTGTAAACATATTTACACATCCTAAGTACATGAAAGTATGGGCTCAACAGTTTAATAAAGCATGTGGCAGCGATACGTTTAAGGTACAACCTGACATGGAAAAGCTCAGGTTCTTAATGGATAAATTCGTAACAGATTATAACTATCACTTAGAACAACTAGAAGAAGGAGAAGAAGAGTAAATGGTGTATAACACTACAAGCACTAGATTCGTCAGTGCATCAGAGCTATACCACATCACGCCAGACACTACAAGAGTCAGATGGTACGAGTGGTTAAACGAAAAGATTACAGAGGCAGAGAAAGCAAATACATTTGGAGGTAAACGTTTACTAGGAGTAACAGATAAAGGTAATCCTATCTGGGTTACTATGATTATTAAACGTGACACATTAGATATGAACATAAAACTTTCACATGAATTAGATACAATACGAAAATCTAAGTTATGTCCTAGAGGTATTCGTATAGGTAATAATGAAAAGATTGGTAATATAGAACATGCTATGCGTCCTGCTACTAAGTCAGACCATGGCGAAGTAACACAACGTACATTAGATTATATAGAAAAACTTATTATGTTTAATGAAAGTAAAATACATTATACAAATGGTAAGTGTAATAGTTTAATGTTTATGAAAGCTGCACATTGTATATATAACGGCAGTCCTGAGAAGGGTAAATTTAGAGCACGAGATGTTATGAAAACATGGGACTTACCTAAGGGAAGTTACTTTATAATAGATTAATGAATGGACTATCAGAGATACGTGAAGAAGCAATGCAACGTGCTAATGGTCAATGTGAATGGGCATATTGCAATGATAGTAAATGGTTAGAACTTGCACATATACAGGGTATAGGTATGGGCGGTAATAAGAAACGTAAATTTGATATTAATAATGTAGCTATATTATGTAAGCATCACCACGATATATATGATGGAAGACAAAGAGTCGGAACTAGTGTAGCATATCGTGATTTACTTAAAGGATTTTTAAAAAGAGAACAGACTATCTAAACTATGGACGTTAGTATTACTTACCTAAGCCTAATTTTTTAAGTCCTTTATTAAAAGCTACTGCTTGTTTGTATGCTGAACGTCTAGTAACAAATGCTTTATCCATATCTTTATATGCTTGGTCAGTATTAAATCCCTCAGTTTTACCATGTCCATGTGTACCTATTAGTTTACCTAGTGACTTATACATATCATCAGCACGTTCACCTTTACGTAAAGCTTTATCACGTAATGATGTGTGTTGTTTCATACGTTGTTTTAGTTCTTGTTTACCAAGACCTGAATGTCCAGCACCTGTACTTTCGTAATGACTAGGCATTATGGATTTAACTTTGTTCCACGATTTATTAGGTTTCTATCTTCCCAACTTTTTAACCTAGCTTGACCTTTTGTCTTTCGACTTTTTAATGTTTTTTTAAAAGAACTTTGCAAAGCACTTTTTTTATTAGATGTTTCAAAACTACTAGCATATGCATTAGCATCATCTTTAGTTAATTTTTTGTAAACCCCTAAATTAAATTTTGGTGCAGGCATTACTTAGTAATTTGTTTCTTAGCGTATGTTTTAATAACTGCTAACGCAGCTCCACCACCAGCTAATGCTGCTAGTTGTAGTGTTTCTGCTTCTACACCAACTAAAGGTGCAACTGTTAACGCACCTATAAATGCTTCAACAAATGTCCAAGCAGTACGCTCTACCATATCTTTTAATTCTTCACTCATTTTATAACTCCATGCTTCATTCCAAGGAGTCCACGCAACGTCTTTCTTAAACGTCCCATCAGAATTTCTTTTACGTTTGAATCTATCAAACATTATCTATCCTTGTTAAGTATAGCACCTATACCTATGGCACCAAGTGTAGTAAATAATTTACCTTTACCTTTACCTTTGCCTTTAATTTTAGATAATCTTTGTAAACGTTCTGCATTTTTTTGTGCTTGTCTAGGTGTCATACCTTTTGAAACACCATCACTATATGCATCTTTTACACTAAATGGTTCATTAGATACAACAGCTTTAGGTGCATCAGGTGTAACAGAACTTACTTTATTACCTGATACTTTACTACCACCACTAAAGTTTTTAACTTCTCTACCACCTGGTGTTTTAAATTCTACAGCTGGTTTAGGTTGTAGTATGTTACCTTGTTTATCTAGACCTGTAAACGTAGGACCTCCTGGGTCTTTACTAGCTTTGCCTAATATACCACCTGTTTCTCCAAACATTGATTCACGAAAATCATAAGGTTGTGTTCTAGCTTCAGTACCACCTGTGTATAAAATTGGTTTAGGACTACCAGTACCAGCACCTTCACGTAATGCTTTTTCTACTGATGCTTGTGATTTAGAACTAGCTGATTGTGAATACTCACCATCTTTAAGTTTATCGTATGGTATTTCTCTAGATTCTAAACCTGTTTGAATAATTGCTTCTGATGATTTAATACCAGGACCTTTACCTTTAGATGTAGTAGGTAATGGTCTAGCATCTTCAATAGATAACTCTACATTAGTAGGGTCTACTCTACCACCATAAGCTTGGGTAACTCTTTTACGCATAGAACGGTCTTCATATGTTTCACCCATTGATTCTTGTGCTTTTTGTGATACTTGTAACTCTCTACTTAGTTCATTTTGTAATTTATTAATGTTACTACCTGCTGTCATTTCACCAACAGCATCACCAGATTTAATTGCTTTTTCATAATTAGATATTTCTGCATCTATTGCATCTTCAATTGCACCTTCTAAACCACGTTGAGGACTAAGTTGTTGTGATTGTTGACCAGCAAAAGGTATAGTATTTTTAGCACCTACATCACCATATTGTGTAGGGTTTGACATTGGACCACCTGCAGTAGAACCTTTTTTATTTGCAGCACCTGCAGAAAGTTGGTCCATTTCTCCACCAATAAAATCCATCTTTCTTTGTTTTCTTAAAGGGTCATTACCAGATGGGTTATATTCAGGGTCAGATTCTAAGTAATCAAAACCACCATCGTCATCATACAATTTTTTACTTCTAGGTAATTTCATTATTCATATCTCCTGCCGTCTAGTTTAGCAGACAAAGTTTGAACTTCACCACTTATCTCTTGTAATTTTTCCATAACGGTAGTTGATAGTATAACATCATCAGTTGATTTATTAGATACATTACTAATATCTACATCATAATCTATGTATGTAACTTCTACATTTTGTCCAGATTCAATAGCTGCTGCTACACGTGGGTATACAAACTTATACGCATCAACGCTACTGCCGATGAACCCATCTTTAGCTATACGATTGTTTGTTTGTGTGTTACCTAGTATTAAACAACCAGCTGTGTGCTCATCAGTGTTACCTGTATGCCACAGTATATACTCAAACCCTGGTACATCTTGTACATGTATCATACCTTTATGCATAGCACCATACTTACCTACATATCTATTATGAAATCCACCTTCAGTACGTAGCTTTAACTTGTATGTACCTGCAGGTATTCTAGTTTCACCCCAGACTTTAACATCACGTTGTTCATCTTCTAATGTATACGCAAGAAATGTACGTTTGTTATTATCTATTTCAAATAACAATCCTGATGTAGAATCTTTACCACTACTAACTCTTAATACTTCATACTTCATTTTTTATTGGTTCCCATACTGCACACCAACCATACGATGCTACTTCTTTAGCAAACTTAAGACAATAATTATTAGAGTAGTGCAGACAATTACTGCAGTACTGTCCAAGTTTAGGGCTATTGACAACGTATGCTCCAGGTAGTGCCATTACTTTTTCTTAATCTTTTTGGTTTTACCATTATGTGTACGTGCATAGATATGTGTTTTAGTAGTACGAATTACTGTACCTTTGTACGTTTTATCGCCCCATTTCCAACTTACTGTTCTTGCCATATTACCACTTAACCTTATCAGCCCAGTAAGCTGCAGACATTTTACCTCTCTTAATATTTTTAGCGTGTCTAGCTTTAAAAGATTTACGCTTAGCTTTAGACTTAGCGTCTGTTTTTTTACCTGCAGTCTTAGCACCTTGTTCGCCAAATCTAATCATCTTTATTTTGGAACCTTCTTTAGCTAATACTACATGTGATTTAGTAGCATGTTTAGGTGTACGTTTAGGTTTATTGTAACCTGAAAACTTTTCACCTCTATACTCTACTCCCATTATTTCTCCTTACAATTACCATGTTTGCAGTTGCATATTTGTACAAATGAACCATCTGATTGACTTGTAATCATACACATTATCTACTAACTTTCTTTGAACCACCTTGTGGTTTGTCTTTTCTAAAGCCTATAGTTAATAACCATATAGCTAATGTAATTATAGTAGCTAATCCTGTTACTTGTTGTGCTGAACCAGTTAATGTAAGCGTAGCAATAACTAAACCAACTAAAGTCCAACTAAGGTTTAATGTTTCCTTAATTATTTCTATAAACCAATTCCATATTTTTTTAATCATAATGTTTTCCTCATTACAAATGCTGCAATACTAACTATTCTAGTCAAAATAACTGGCACTACAACTTCTTGTGCTTTTTCTCTTTGGTCCTGAGTCATGTCATCACCTATGGTTGATAGGTTTATGTCTTGTATATCTACATCTACAAATACTTCTATTGGATTTTCTAGGAATGCTTCGTACTGTACTTCTGTAACAACGTCAGCTAAGGTGTAGTCTTCTACGTCTGCATTTTCTACAGCTCTTTCCACGTATTCTTCTACAGCTTCTGCTACTACAGTATCTGATTTAATAGCCTCTGCAACGATAGCAACATCTTCAGTTTCAACTTGTAGTACTTCAGCAACAACCTTAACTTGCTCCTGTGTAAGCTCTTCAACGTTATCAATGGCCTCCTCAACTACAGATTGTACTATTTCTTGTACTTCTTCAGTAGCTTTATCTAAATTTTGTACGCCAATATCATTGACTTCTTCAAGAACTTCTACTACTTCTTCGGTGGTAGCTTCTTCAACAACGATATCTTCAACGATTTCTTCAACTTCAGATACTGCAATAACGACTTCTTCCTCAGAAAGTTCTTCTGCAAGTTCCTCCTCAACATCTTCCTGTATTGGCTCATCCAAAACTTCCTCGATGATTTCTTCATCTTCCACCACAATAACAATGTCATCTTCTATAACCTCCTCTTCTATAATAAGTATAATATCTTCAGGTATATCTAGTTCTATTATCTCTTCAACAATTTCAATAAGTTCTATTGTATCTTCTATCTCTTGAATAACATCTACAAACTCTTGTATTTCTTCTTTAGATAAATCTTCTAGGTCAATAGTGCTATCCTCTAGCTCCTCAAGTATAAGTAATTCTTCTTCAGCATCTATCTCTTCAGCTTCAATAGCAGCTATCTCTTCTTCCGTGAGCTCAATAACTTCCTCTTCAATAAAAACATCTTCCTCTGTAAGGGTGTCATCTCCAAGTATCTCTTCGTCCAGCTCATCATCTATCTCTTCTTCGACAATATCAACAGTGTCATCAGGTATGTCAGTGCAATCACCAGGTTGATAACCGAACCAATCTCCACTTTCTACCGCCTCAAGGTATTGCTTATACGATAACGGATTGTCTGGATGTGGACATCCATATTCGTCCCAAGCAAGGTACGTAGTAATGTTATCTTCGACCACATCTTCCGCTTTAGGTAATGTAGTTGGAGTCGTAGTCGGTGTAGTAGTCGATGACGTGGTGCTAGAGCTTGTTGTCGAACTAGATGTCGTTGTATCAGGTACATAATCATAATCATATTCTACACTAACTACTGCAGTTAAGTCACTTACTGTATCACCTGTATCATTTCTTGCTTGTATCTTTGCATAGAATGTAAGCGTAGTTGTTTCAAACTTTTCGTATATATATTCAGGAGTAAAGTAATAAGTCCTCCAAGACAATGCTTCATTAAAACCAAAGCTAGTATCTATAGAGTAATCTGCTGCTTGGTCATCATCACCAAAGTATAACCTATAGTATTCAGGTGGGTTAACTTCTAATGCATCTGACTCCTGCCAAGTAAGTTCTATCTCTCCTGTTTCATTATCAACAGATATGTTTATACCATAAGGCATTTGTGTTTCTGTGTGATAAGCATAAGCAGGTGTAGTAACTAATAAGAAAGCTGCAATTAAAGATAATAACTTTTTCATATCTTACACGCATCTCCGCAGTCATCATCAAACTCTTGTGATGTATCTACGAATACAGGGTTGTCTGTAAACATATCGTCAGGTAATGTAAAGTCATCCTCCATTACATTAAATTGTTTATCAGCACCACCAATGCAGAGATAGCTACAAGCCACCCACTTAGTTCTTGTCTTGAAATCTTTTGATTAACTTTTTCGTGTAACTCATCTATACGTTTATTAATAATTTTTTGCCCTTCCAATATTAAAGTAAGCATTTCTTTCTGTGTAAAACCATTGCCATTAGGGGAGGTCATCGCCAGTCCATTCTTCAAACTCAGTGTCCCATTCATAGGTATACTCTTGATAGTTAACTAATTTTTTTAAATAAAATATTAAATCTCTTATACAATAACCTAAAACAAATACAATTACAAAGTCCATAAATCGGATTATAGCATAGAGAGTTATGACTTCCTATTTTTGTCAAAATTTTTAACAGTATGATTGTAATGATTAGTATGTGTAGCTTGAACAGATTGTTGTTGTCTTATATAATTATCAGTACTTTTTTGTGTAGCTTCATTAACTTCTAATTCAAATGTATCATCTATAGGTACAACTGACATATGTATTAATGGAGTACCTGCTGTTACTTGTAATACTTCATTTTTTTCTAAAGGTCTATTCATTTCAAATGGAAAATTAATACCATTAAAAGCATCAGTTCTAACTAAACCTGATAAAAATTTAATAGGTCTATCTTCATCATGCCAAAATGGGTCATTAAATATTACTGCCCAACCAGGTGGAGTTTCAAATTGCCATGGTGATACTAACTTAAATACTCCTCCTAATGGTAAAGGTTCTACTGGAGCACCTTCTATTTGTTGTTGTGCATGACTTTCAATACCAACACCAGGATGTCCCATAGACCAATACACTTCTCCATCTTCTTCTATAAATTGCATCCATGACCAAGATGGCATTATATATCCATAATTAATAATATCTTTTATAGCAGGACAAGTTTTAATATTACCTGCACTTCTTAAATCTTCGTTAACTCCTTCTCTTTTTATAGTTTTCCACCATTTAGGAGGTGCTTCTCTTGCAGGAATTATAGGATGTAAATCTGTAATAAAGTTAAATGTTGGGTCTATAGGTGTTACTTTTAATTTCATAATATATTTTTAGGCCTTCTTTTTAATACTGTATTAAATACTTTAGTTATGTTATGTCTGACTGTAGCAATATTTTTAACTTGTTGTACCATTGATAACATATTATCGTTCATTATTTTATAAGATATATTTACAGGTTTATTAAAAAATACAAACATCATAGGTTTATCTATATGCCATTTAAAAGAAACCATAGATTTATTATCTATTACTTGTATAGAAAAGTTTAAAGTTCTACTCCAATTGTATATATTAAATGAACCTGGAATAAATTTACAATTATTCATTTCAATGTCAGTGCCAGGTAAAAGATTAATTTCAATATCTTTTGTATCTGTAAAAAATATATAAGGCATATTTATTTGTATAGTAATAATATCTTTATTTTTTTCTATTTGAAAACTTAAAAAATTGTTTATTTGATTAGTAAATTTATCGGAAGTATTAGTGCTTGTTGAATTAGCATTCATTTGATTTGTTTTAGGATTGTAAATAAATTCTAAATCTGCAGGTGCGTTAATTGCATAAAGTCTAGTACTACTAACAGATACAGCAGGACAACCATGTGTTGTTTCATTATAAACATAAGGTTCATTAAATATACTTAATGCTTCTTTGTATTCATCTGATAATGAATATACAACTTCTGATTTTTTTAATCTATTAAATAACATATTCCACCTTTTAATTTTTATTCTGGGGGTGTTTCAGTAACTAATACCCATTGTGTGTTTTCTTCGTCCCAGTCCCACCATTGATTTGCAGCATCTATTTCTGTATCAGGTCTAGCAACAGGAGGTTCCCATTGCCAAGTTTCTGTATTAAAATTCCAACTAGGAAATTGCTGCTCAGGTTTAGTTTGTTTTGCATCAGGATACCATTCATCTCCTATTTCTACATAGTTAAGGTCATCTACTACAACAAATGTATCATCAGGATATATTTCGTCTTCAGCAAAATTATCTAAGTTATCACCAATATAGGTATTTTTTACTTTATTATCTGTGCCTATTCTTACAATCATTACAATCTTTTAATTTTTGTTATAGGATTAACATTACCACCAATAGTAGGTTGTTCATATGTTAACCATTTAACGCTTCCTTTACTACCAGAACCACTTGAATTAGTATTGCAGTCATTTTTTCTACCCCCACCGCCTGCACCATAACCATTAGCAGCTCCAGGTGGGCATCCACCGTTACCACCAACATTAGTATTACCTACGTCACCACCGCCACCACCACCGTAGTAGCCTTGATGACCTCCTCCTGCACAATAATCTTGTCCATCAAAACGATAACCATCGCCTCCATCTCCACCTTCAACACCATTATCACCAGTTAAATCAGCACCCATTCCACCGCCACCGCCACCACGATAACTTGAACTTTGTCCTGAACCACCATTTCCACCTGTAAAACCTGTACCACCTGATGGATTACCACCCCAAGAACCAGCACCTGCACCACCACCGCAGCCACCAGCAGTTCCTGTGTAACCTTGTGTTCTACCTCTACCACCACCTTGTGCAGCTATTGTGTTGTAATTACCACCTTTTCTATTACTATCAAATAATTTACTACTCATTCCATTTACATTTGTAGCACCACCGCTATTTCCATCATGAAACCCACCTGTGTTACCACCGTTACCAGCATTACCTATAGCAACGTTTCCTCCAGCAGCATCAAATTGTACACCTTCAAAAAATACACCACCACCTGCTCCTCCTCCACCAGGACGCCAAGCACCACCACCACCTCCGCCACCAACAACCATCATTTGAAATTTAGTATTTTTACTAGGTACATTAAATGAACTGTTATTAGTGTGAGTAAGATAAGTAGACATTGCTTTCGCATTAAGGTCGTTACCTCTTGTTAAATGTGGTGTTACACCATCTTGTAATGCAAGTCTTTTAAAACCCATATTATCTCCTATTTAATTATGAAATTTCAGTACCAAAAGCATTGAATGTTACATTAGCATCAGAAGAACCAACAGATATTTCTGCACCTGCTTGTAAGGTTATTCCTAATGTTAATGTAATTGTATCGTTAGCTGCAATAGATGTATCGTAAGCAAGATAATCTGTAGTTGCAACTCCACTGTTATCAGATTTAGTTGCAATACGGAATGTATTTGCTGCGTTTTCTCTATTACACACGACAATGCTGGATACTATAGCTTCAGTGCTACTAGGAACTAAATACAAAGCTACATCATTAGCTGATGCGTCTGCTATTTGTCCAAGTATTTTATATACGTTTGCCATTGTTCTCCTATATTATCATATATTTTCTTATGCACCTAATAATAACATTTCATCCACATCTAGGTACTGTAATGCGAAACCTGTATCAGACCATAACATTAATTGTAAATCTACATTTATTGCTCCGCCTGCTTCAGGTAGTAAATCTATATCTTCGTCTATAGGTAAGTTACCAATAGTATCTATACCTAGACTACCACCTTCTTTCATCATAATTAATATACTCATTATGCTCCCATTAATAAGAAACTGTGAATATCTCCACCGCCACCTGATGAATATAAGTTTATAGCACCTTGTCCACCCATACCGCTATGATTAGAACAGTAATAGTAAAGTGTTGATGTAGCTCCTGCTATACCTAAAGTTTCAGGTGTAATTTCTATAGTTGTAGAAGCACCTGAACTACCTGGTGTACCTGCAGTTGTAACGTTTGTTGTAAACTCTGAGCTACCTGAGTTATCTGCAGTTAATGAAAACTTAAAGTTGTGTCCTGACATTGAGCTGTCAGATGTATCAAACTTATATTTAAAACCTATCTTGAATATAAAATTAGATGACCTAGTTCCTGCACCTGTATCTGTTCCTGATAAAAAGTAAAATACATTTTGCGAACCTGAACCATCATCAGCTACTTTAATTGTTATAGGTACAGTAAGTGTTACTGCACCTGCTGATATATTGTCTATCTGTGTTTGTATATCAGAAGATACACCATCTAATCTTTGAAATTCAGTATTACTAACAGAGCCATCTCCAATATTAGAAGCATCAGTTAAAGATGTTTCAGCAGCAGTAATTCTATCATTTTGGTCTTTTATATGGTCTGCTAATACAGCCATACGAACAGTTGTTCCAATTTGATGGTCAGGTGGAGAAGATGCACTATATCTACCTTCTACATCTCTGTCCATTTTAGTAATGCCTGTACCAGAAGAAGCTTTAATTAATACAACTTCTCTGTTTGATGCTTGGTCAGGGTCTATTACTAAAAAATAATGTGTACTGCTATTACCTTCAGTAGCAGATATAGTTGTTGTACCATCAGTTGTAGGTGCCGCTGTTAATGTTGTTGTTTCACTACCACTAGCTAATAATGCAGCTAATGTACTTTCATAAAAGTTAACTATTTTTGTTTGTCTATTTGCCATTATGCTCCGTATCTCATTATACCAAATGCTGCAATACCTGGTACATGTATAGACGTTACATCAGTAAGTGTACTCTGTCTAGTACCACGCACAGTTATTATAGCAAAAGTTGTATCACTTCCTTTGTTATTGTTAGAAATAACTGGATAAGTTATTTGTTCAATAACACCACGTATAATTTCTTTAGGTTGAAATAATTCTAATGTAATAGAATCACCTTCTTTATCACGTAATGCTGAATATAATTTGTCACCTAAACCTTTAACTGTTATTGGAGTTCTTCCAGGTCTTTCTACTCTATCACTAATATTGATAGGTATTTGTGCAACTACAAGTTCTGGTCTAGCTAATGCACGAAACTGCACAGATTTTACTTTAGGTGTACTAACACCATCACTTGATTTTAAAATAACTTTACCAATTATATATCTAGATACTTCTGCTATTTGTTTTTCAACATCACCAGTACCAGATGCTTGTGTAATTGCAGTAGTAAATGTAGCTGTTTCAGGATTATCTAAATCTTCAAACTTTGTTGTATATTTTAAATCTACAGAAGTATTAGAAGATAAAGCAATTGTTGACATTTCTGCACCTACAAACTGTTTAGATTCAGCTGTAAAGAAATCTGCAGCAGATAACATTAAATAACCTTCTGATTCATATGTAGATGTTTCTTTATATACATCAGAACCTGATACACATATTAAAAATTTTCCATTACTTTGTACAATTCCAGTTACAAAACCATTACCTGCTGTTTGTAAATCTCTAGCTATACCACCTGTTGGTAAATAATATCGCCACAGATTTGTCTTATTAGTTGCTTCTTTAATACCAATATATACACTATCTCTTGATACAAACATTGATTTAGGTGTTGTGTCAACAGCTGTTATCCATTCTTTTATTAATTGTCTGTTAGCTAATACATATAAATTATCTGCAGCAACAAGCTCTAATCTATATAAACGTCCTACATTTCTAGATACTTCTTTAGTACCAATAAAAACAATACCTTCTGTAGCTGCGATAGAATGTATTTCTTCAAAAGGTATTTTTGTTTGACCTTGATTAACAAATACAGTACTAGCTAATTTAAATGAATACACAGTACCATCTGTGCTTGCAGCCAATACTGCTGCTCCACCATCAACAATATTTGTAAAACTATGTGTAGGTTCTACTTCTACTATGCTATCTGCATCAGCTAAATTACCTACAACCCATGCATCAAATGGACTTTTTTCCCAAATGTATTCAGCTGTACCATCATTACCTGTAATCCATAATCTATTTTTTACATACCATACACCTGTTAAACCACCAGAACTAGATTGTGCAGTAGTTAATACAGTATAAGAACTACCATCATATTTAATTAATTGTGAACCAGATGTAGTATTTGCAGTTGTAGCATAAAATCCATTACCAAATGCAGCTATACCAGTAAAGTTATGTGTAGCACCAGATGTAGTAGCATCTATAGTAGTCCAGTTAGTACCATCATATTTGTGTATGTTTGTAGTATCAGTAACATAAATGTGACCATTAGTTGTTTGTGTTACATGATTATTAGTACCACTAAATGATTTATTTTGTACAAGTGTTGTATAAAGCAAATGCAAATTATAAGAAGTTTCATCATCACCATGAAATACATCTACACCTTTACTATCCCAAAATCTATTTACATCATCAGGTTGTCCATCAGCTCTATGTGCTGTATCTAATCCTTGCCCTGCACTAAAATTATTTCTTGAATATATACGACCTAAGTTAGATGTAAAGTCTTCAGGATTTTGTTTAACATTAACTTGTTGTCCTGATTGTACATCAGACGATTGTATAGTCATTTGTCTATCAGGTGATATAGCTGTACGTAATAATAAATTATCTATTTTTAAATCATATCCATATCTTTTAGGATTACGTATTGTTGTAGTATCTGCAACTCTAGGCATCATCAACTACTTTCAAAGGATGTCCTTTATGTACAGGTGAATCTAATTTTGTTCCCATATTTTTACGATTTCTATCCTGCCATACAGGCATAATATGAGCTATGCTTTTGGGTTTACTGTAAGGACCTGGCATTATGTTGGGTAAAGTATGCTATTAAGTTGTACTGGTTCTGGATATTTAGACCTTAAATTACTTCTAGCTTGTTGTATTAATAACTGTTGATATCTTAATAAACCTTGTCCTATACTATTTGAATTACCTACAGGATTTACAGAAGTTTCTAATTGTTCTGTTATGTATGAAGTATTAAGTTTAGATATGTCTTTACCAGCAACTAACTGTGCAGCTACACCAGTCATAACAATAGGTTCATATTCTTCTTCTAATCCTATAGAAACTAAAGTATTTGCTTCTGCAGTAGGAGCTATAAATTTCTTTTTAAATGTTACAAAAACAGTATGACCTGCTGATATACCTACAAATTGTACTGCATGTACAACATCAGGTCCTGTTGTATATGTTTTAGTTCTTTGTGTCGATGTATCATCTGTGTACACAAAAGGATTAGGAAGGTCAATCATTTCTATAGCTACACCATTGTATTTAAGACCTGTTTGGTCTGAACCTGCTTGCCAATCTGTGTATTGTGAAATAGATTTTAATGGTGCTACTAAATAGTTATAACTATCTCCATCACTACCATGTGTACCTAGTAGTTTATAACCAGTACTAGCAGTAAGTTCTATAGTTTCTACAGCAAATAACGTAGGATATAAGTTTTTAATTTGGTCAGTAACAGCTTCATATACATTTTTACGAGGAAATGCAGGTGCTATTTTAATCATAGCTCCAGCACTATGTGCGGCAGCTGTAGTACCACGTTGTCCACGTTTAACAATTATACTATTTTCTACTGTATTGACAGAAGTTGTATACATTAATTCTTGTCCAACTTCTACGATAGCTCCAGCTTCTAATGCATCTTCTTCTTCAACAGAAAACAAGTTATCATCATAAGCTATGGTTGTAGCAGATGCGTCAATACCACCAGTAATATACGAATAAGATTCTACTTTATCTACAGGTTCTAGGTATTCTCTGTATACCCTATCAACTAGGTTACCTACTGTGGTACTCACAAGGCCTCCTAACTTTGTTTAAATATTAAATTTATTGTTCTATCGGCTGCTTCAGAGTTACTAGACGTTACTCTTAAAAACCCAGGAGAAGCAAAAGCCCAACCACTAGGGTCAACTCTTACTACATTTCCTGCTGATACTGTATATGATACTTCAGTACCATCAGTTTCTACTACGTCATACCATGTTGTTCCATTAAATGAAAAATCAAATGTTACTGTAGCTCCAGTCATTGCTGCTGGAAATACAATACCAGATAGTAATAAACCATCACACTGTGCAGCGGATGAGTTTACAGCATTGTCTGAAATGTCGATTAAAATTTCTTTTTGTAATTGCATATCTTCCTTACTATAGCAGAAGAAAAGGGCAGGTGGTGGATACCCACCCTAATCTTCAAATTTGTTAAGCTACTTTGTCTATCTTTAAATGGTATGACGGTGGACCGAAGTCGTAAGCCATTTCCATATAGATACCTTTAGCAATCTTAGCATCAGCATTTTGGTCAATATCTCTTACGAATACTGTTCCGTATCCAGGGATATTTGTAAAGACTGGCTGTATAAAAGCAAAGTCTAAAATAAATGCTTCATTAGCAGGCATGATATTAGGGTCAATAACCATCATTCCAATCTGTCCGAATGGAGTAACAATTACGTCAATATCAATACCAGCAAGGTTTCTATCTCTAGGTAAGATAGCACCTGTGATTCCAACAGAACCAGCTAGTAATTCTTTGTTTAAATCCAAAAGTTGTTTTGGAGTTACGCAAAGTACAGGCTGTACCATTGGAGCATGTGCATCATACAATCTCTTAAGAGAGTTAGCGATAGCATCCCAAGATAATACTTGAGCATCACCTGTAGCACCGTTACCAGTTGTACCGTTCCAGTATACGTTTCCGCCTACAAATGTAGGTGCAACTGTATTGTTTGCATTTGCATTAAGAGCAACGTACTCAGAAAGACCACGCATTTCTCTAGTACCTGAACCAGGTGTAGCGTGAGCTCCATCTGCATAAGTACCATTGAATGCGAACCATTCTACTTCTCTAGCTACTTTTTCAAGAGCCAAAGACATTTGCTCTGCAAACTCATCAACGATTGGATTAGAACCAGCTAATCCTAATAGTGCTGCGGCACTTGTTGTACCATCACCATCAGATGAAACTACAGGAGTGATTCCTCCTCCAGCTGCATTGATGTTAAATGAGTTTTGATGCTGATATGTTGCCATAGCTGTGTAAGTCATCTTGACACCTTTATGGAATATCTGTGTCACACCTGTGTACGCAACTCTATCTCTTCCAAGATATTCAGTTGGTGCACCACCTTCTGCACCTTTACCAGGTTCAGAAGATACTGTGTGTGAGTCAGCAGCTTGGATTTGCCAGAAAGTAGATTGTAAAACCTTACCTCCGTTCAAGCCACCTGTTGCAGATAAGAAAGGAGTTCTTTGACCACCTACACGGAATAGCTCTCCCGAAAAGTTGTTAATCTTTTGGGAGTAAAGTGTGTCACCAGTCAGCGTTATTGCTGCCATGATTTACCTCCGTATATGTCGTATTAAATTCTTTTACTTATTTTTCTTTTTCGTTGTCCATAATGGTTAATTTAGCTCTAAGAGAATCTTTTACTGAAGCTCCTTTTAAAGCTTGAACTAATTCATCATTGACAGACATTGGTACATCTGAACTAGAATTTGCATCAAGTGCAGCTACTCTAGAACGTGCATCGTCTTGGACTATTGGTTCAACTACAGGTTGTGTTACTTCCTGGGCTAATCCGCTAGATTCCCAACCATACTCTTCTTTAGCAAACTGTGAGATAGATTCTGTATCAACAGGTCCATCATACACTTGTTTTAACGCCTTACCGAAACCTTTGTCAGTAGATAATCCTAAATTACCGAAGACATTGTCTATTTCCTTATCTTTATAAGAAGCTAGTTCTGCCTCAAGTTTTTTGATAGCATCATCTTTTCTATCAATTGTTTCTCTCATTTGTTTTACACCGTTATCTGGTGCATCAAATTCTTCCATTTTGTACCTCCACTATGTGTTAACCTATCAGACAAGACCATAGGCATCTTGCCGTGGTGCTACCTTAAACACTTGACTTATCTCTCTGGTAGCTAAAAGCTATAAGTCCATTACTCTACGGTTTTTAATACGAGCTTTCAACGTAGGCTTCGAAAGCTGAGTGCAGGTCTATTAGCGGACCACGCAACGCTTAAACTTATTATACACTAATCGGCTGTAAGTCCAATTACTTCATCACCTTTTTTAGCAGCACCTAATGTCAATCCACCTTTAGATTGAACTTCTGCTTGTATACGTTGTAATCTTTGCTGTGCAGATGTATCACCTAATGCAGCATCTTCTAATGTATTTATATTTAAATCTCTACCCACAGATGAAGCTTGTGATATAAAGTCAGAAGCAGTACCGTAGATACCTTGAGCTTGTTCTTGTGTAAGTCCAAGGTTTCTAAGTTCTTGGAACCTACCAAATGTTGTAGTAAATCCTCTAGATGATGCTTCAGCTTGTAATTGTAATGTTGCTATTTCTCCAGCTAATATTTTGTCTTGTATTTTAGGATTAATTAAAGCACCGAATATAGTAGGTGCATCAAGTTTAATATTAAATCTATCTCTAAATAGTTTTTCTACTTCAGGTATTTGGTCTTTAACACCACCGTATACCATATCAATTCTAGCTTGAAACTCTTCAGCAGATACAGGGTCATCTGTTTCAAAACCTGTAGCCATATCTTCAAACTCATCTTCAAAATCTGTAAAATCTTGTATACCTACTTCAGCTAATGTTTGTTTATAAGAAGCTTTAGTACTTAGAAATGTCATTTCATCCATAACTAATGTTCCATCATCACGCATTAATTTACCAAAGTTATCTTTCCAAGCTTTAGTTTGTCTAGTAGTACCTATAGCAACATCAGGGTCACCTGATTTTACCCATGCTTTTGCAAATTCATCTATAACTTCATCAGGTAAAAAATTATACAAAGATTGTGCAAGTGTAGTTCCTTCTGCTATTGACCTTCCACTATCTTTTGGTTTAGGACTACTGACTGTTTCTCCTTGATATTGCTTAGCAATACCTGGATTACCATTAGCATCTTGTCCTGGGTTAATGTAATCACCAGTGTCTAAATAAACATCTTTTTCTACTATTTGTCCTGGTCTATATTTAAAAATAGATTCATTATCTACTTCTTTATTTGTTGGTCTTCCTAATGTATCAAACGCCATTATCCTACATAACTCCTACTAGGTACTATACCTTTACCAAATGTATCCATCATTGCACCTGCTAAATCATTCTTAACTTTTTGATTACCAGTTTTTAAACCATAATTTCTTAAACGTTCTAGTTCCTGACCACTATCATTCATTTTTATAATTTCATCAAGTAATGGGTCATTAGATTTTAAATCTTGCCCTAATACAGATTTAGCCATTTGTTGTTTAGATGCAATAATTTGTTGCCAAGATATATCTTCATCATACATATTGTAAAATTGAAATCTAGTTTTCTTTAGTTTGTTAATTAAACTTTCTCTAGCACCAGCATTGTTACGTATATTGCCAGCTTCTTCTAATATGTTATATGTAGAATGTAAATGTTCTGGTAAATATTGGTCTAATAAATCTTGTACATCAGATTCACCTACTTTAGTAGTAGCTACTTCTATACCTTCTAATGCATTTAGAATACCGTTATCTAATATAATATTTGCAGATGGGTCGAATATACCATTCATTTGTTCTAATGCTTCTGCTTGTGAATAAAATCCATTGTTTGTTTGAGTTGCTAAGTAATCTATAACAGATTCAGGTAGTTCACTACCATAAGATTTAGCAGCTGTTTTTGTAAATAAATTTTTGTAACTTGTAAAGTTCTTTTCAAACTGTAATGGGTCAGTATATTTCATTCTTTCAGAATCAATTTGATTTTGTGTTACACCTAAATCTCCTAATATAACACCGTATTCATCTAATTTTTCTACATTTGCTATAGCAGCTTTCATATCTCCACCAGTTGCAATTAACTCTGAAGTTACTAATGCAACATAATCATCATTAGATAACAACCTAGAAGTAATTCTTTTTCTATTTCTTTTAACAGATTCTGCAAAGTTTTGAGCTATCTCTAAAGCATCTGCACCTTCAGGTAAATCTAATGCACCAACAGGAACACTAACTAATATATCACTATCTAAGAAACCTTTATTAAAATCCTCTTGTGATATGTCAGCTCTTATACCTGCATCAACTCTTGCTTTAGCTTCTATATCGTCACCATGTTTACCTGTATCTCTTTTAGGAGAGTTAGATATATCTCCAAGTAAAAATGTATCTGGTAAATCTAATATGTAGGTGTAGTTACCCATATCTATAGCTAACTTATAACCTTCTCCAGTTACATAAATTATTTCTTGACCTTCATAATCACCTTTAAAATTATCGTAATTGTAACCGTCAGATTTATAATCTTCTATATTTTCTTGTGTTGGGTCAGGCATTATTTAAACGCTCCAAATACATTCTTAATTTTATCTTTCATTGGGTCTACAATAGGTGCAGATGCTTTTGCAATCATACTACTTGGTAATAACTCTGAACCTTTTGCTGCTACTTCTATACCATCAATTAAAGAATCTACATAATAATCTTCTTCTAGTTCTGGTATAGCATCTCCATAACCAGGTACATATAAATCCATTACAGCTCTACCAGTAGTATCAGCCATTTTTTTTCCTGCAATTCCTGCACCTGCAACTGCTAATCCTGCTATTGCAGAAGCAGCTAAACCGTACATTTCTCCTTTAAACCATTTAGTAGCTACACCTTTTAATCCTATTTTTCCAAATGCAACTTCTAATGCTTCAGATACAGGGTCAAGCCATGCAGCACCACCTCTAGCTAATACTCCACCTAATACTCTTGGATTTATATTATATTGTTTTGCATAATCATCTACTAAATCCATTTTAATTCCAATATTTTTAGCAATGTTATCTACAGCTCCACCTAATTTTGCATTCTCTAATTCTTTAACAATTTCTTTTTCTTGATTTAAAGATGTTAATCCACCAACTTTTTCTTTTTCTCTATGAAACCAATAAACTTTATCTGGGTCTATATCTAAATTAATAGATTTGTTTAAAGAAGATTTAAAGTTTTCTATATTGTATTGTTTAATTATTTCTGAACCTTTAACTTGTGTATACTTTTTACTTTTCCAATCAGTAAATTTAGCTACATTATCTACTTCTCTAGAAGTACGAACATTACCACGGTTTCTAAAATTGTCGTCATTTCTATTTTCTCCAGTAAATGTAGTATATTGTATCTTGTCTTCTTCAGCCATTATCCTCCAAACATATATGCAACCATATCATTTTGCATTTGTCTAACCTTTCTACCTTCTTCTACAGCATCTATTTGCTTACCAAATTCATCTTCTACCTGTTGGGCCATAATATCTTGTGGAGAATCTGTACTAAACATAGATAAGTCTATTACTTTTTCTGCACCATATTGGTTAGCTAATGCTTGTCTATCTGTATCTAATTCTAAATATTCTGGTTGTGATTGCATGAAGTTTGCATCTTGTAATTGTTGTGCTTTACTTCTAGCTTGTGCAAATGCTATAGAGTAACTATCAGCAAAGTTAGTAGACCATTCGTCTAGTTCTTCTTCAGTAGCACTTCTACCTAGTTTGTTTTCAAAGTATGCATCTACCATATCTTCTAATGCAGATTTATTAGGTGGTATAAATTCTTTAGCTAACTCTTTAGCTATCTCTGCTTCTTGTACTTCATCTAAAGTATCTTGTTTCTTAGCAAGTTCTTTTAGTGCATGATTAAATATATTTCTATGTACATCCCATTCACCGTAAAGGTTTTGTGATTCACTAAAATATACAGGGTCTTCTTCTGATATAGCTTTGTATAACTCAGTTCCTGGTACAGCATGTATATTTTTATCTGCCCAGTTCATTACATACATAATTGATGCACGTAATTTCTCAGACATTTCACCTTCACTTTCTGCAAAGTAATTGTCTGGTACTAAATTATTGCTAGTTAAAAAATCTTGAAACGCTTTTTTTTCATCAAAAGTAGAAAGATTATCAAGTATATCACTTACTTTTGTACCTTTAAAATGACCAGAAAATGGCATAAGAGGTTGTTTACCATTAATAAAAACTGCAGTACCATCATCATTAAATGCAGGTCTAAGTGGTGTTTCACCTGTCATTAAATTAAAATAAGCTTGTGCTTGTATATTGCCTTGTAATTGTTCTTCTTCAGGTAGACTTGCAACCCAATTAAATATATCTTCTTCAGTAGGAGCAAAACCAAATTTTGTACTTAACTCGTTATATGTTTCTTCTTCTATACCATATGTTTCTAATTCTGTTATTTGTGCATCTCTACCAGATACAGCTGAAGGTACTTGTGATTGAAACTCTTGTCTACTTGGTTGAGGTGTAGTTGAAGCTGTTTCTACTTTTTGTTCTACAGTAGCTGCTACTTCTTTAGCATTTACTGCTTGTGTAAATGGTTTACTATTCCACCATTCCATTACTTCTTTTGCGTCTTCTTCAGATATAAACTCAACTGGTGGTTCAGGCATATCCTTAAAAGCTACTTCTAAAAACTCAATCCAAGTTAATGGAGAATCTTTTCCTATAGATTTATTTATTTCTAAACGTTTAAAAATTTTTTTAAATAATACTAAATTCATTTTATCCTTCTGGGAAGTAATCTAATACTTCTTGGTCATCTCTATATAACTTTAACATAACTCCTGTCCACACACCCCAAAACTCTGGGTATTCTTCAATTACTCCATTAGCTGCATTAGCAACATAAATCCTTAAAGCTTTAGCTCTAGGGTCTTCTGATTGTAACCACCAATCAGGATTCTTAGTACTAGAGTATTCAATAGATAATGCTGTTGCATAATCCCAATGTTGCATTATAGCAGCAAAACCTTTACCAGAATCAAGCTCTAATATTGCTGGGTTATTAAGCCATTGTTGTTTCATCTCAGTAAATATATCATCTGTAGATGGTGGATTCATTTGACCATATTCTTCTGATTGGAAACCAGGTAAAGCAAGTTTTAATTCATTTCTATAACTACGTTTAAATATAGTTTTTTGTTGTGATGTTAATGTTTCCATTGCATCTATTTTCTTTGTAAACGTTTTATACCTAAAGAAACCTAGTGTATCATTTACAGCTCTACGATATTGGTCAGGGCTTAACAATGTTTTATCTACAACAATATCGTCATATCTTTTTTCTTCATAAGGATTATCTATATTTAAGTAGTAACCACTTACCTTTAAACTATCAAATATTTCTGGATTATCTTTTTGAAAGTTTTGTACTCTAACACTTGTAGGTTGTTTACCTACTTCTGATTGTGACCTAGGGCTCATCATATATGGATGTTCTAATCCATATAGTTCTAAATATTCATTATATGTAGCTATATCATTACCATTATTTTTTTCTCTAATTCTTATATACTCTTCATACAAAGCAGCTTGTCCCCACAAATGTCCTTGTTTATCTTCTACAAAGAACTCTGGTTTAAATCCAGTAGGACCAAAGAACTGCACCATAAACTCAAATGCAAACAAAGTACCTGATTTTTCTTTAGCAAACTCTAAATAAGCAAGTTCTATTTGTCCTTGGTTTAAATTAGCTTTAGATGTATTGGGTGCAACTTTATCTAAATATTTATCTAACTTACCAGATTCGTATAATCTTTTAGGTTCTCCTGCAGATACACCCCATCTAAATACATCAATAGTTTTCTTAGCACGCATTTTTTCTACATCGCTACTATTTTCTGTAATATATTCAAAGTCTTCTGGGTCTAATAACATTGCTCTACCTTTTTTATATACAGGAGATACAGCAAATACATCAGACAATTCTTCTGGTGGTGGGAAATCACCAAATAAAAACTTTTCAAATTCATTAGCCCAACCATATTTAGCACCTAATTTTGTTGTAGCTGTTTCTATTTTTGGTAGTACTTTGTCTATACCAAATGCGACTAATGAGTTAGGACCAGGGACAAATCCTTGTGCTAGTAAGTTAACACCTTGCAATTGTCCCCTAGGTGATATTTGTACATTTTGTTCTCCATCTGTTAACTCATCATCAAATATTAAATTAGACATAAAGCCACCAAATGGATATACAAAGACATCTCTTGTTGGGTCCATAGGGTCAGGTGATATAAATCCATCTTCTGAGCTAGCACCTAAAGCATCTGCTGCTCCACCACCACGTACACCTAAATGTGCTTTTCTTAATACATAAGGGTTTTCTCCAAATAATTGTCCCCAAGTTTGAAATACCTCAAACCATACTTCAATAAACGGAAATACATTTACAAGTTTGTCCGATATTGTATGTCTTTGTTTTGTATCATATAACAATTCTTTAACACCAGCTAATGCATAAGCTTTAGATTCTGTGTTCATTACTTCATAATCTGATATTTTTCCTGGTTTATATAATTTATTAAGCCCAATCATTTCGTCTATAATATCTTGAGGTACACCAGCTTCTTTAGCTTCTTTTATAAATTTACTTCTTAATCCTTTATCAAAATCTTTAAATCTATCTTGTACATACATCCATCTAAATTGTTTAAATGTAGTTGAACGGTTTAAGTAACCAATAGGTTTTGTCATTAATTTATCAAATATTGCTTGATAAGCATTATCCATCATATCTTCTACTTGTCCTAAGAAATTTTGTGGTGTCATGTCTTCAGCTTTATCTACAATTTGAGTAAGAGTACCTGGGTCAATACCATCTTTTTTGTTATAGTATTTACCTAATTCATCAGTAATTTTAGATTTTTTAAACTTTTTAAGAAATACATCTTCTGTACTAAAAAATTCTACAATGTCTTTTTTATTACTACCTGTTGAACCAAACTTTGTAAGTTTGCCTTCAGCTACCATTGTTCTTATAGCAGAGTTACCACCATTGCCACCTTTACGTAATGCATATGTAAAGATACCTTTTTTGTTTTTAACTGCGTCTTTAGCTAAATCAAATGTACCACCAGATATAATTCTTACCCTCGATTCAAGCATTTGTAAATGTTGGTCTAAATCTCTATGATTTTCATCTATAAAGTTTGCAGCCTTTTTCCCTTTGTATCTTATGTATTGCAATCTAGCTTCTTTACCTGCAGGACTAACAATCCATTTTCTTAATTCATCACTACCATAACCATGTCTAGCAACTGCAACTGCTAATGGGTCACTTCTAAGTAATCTAAGTTCGTGATATACAGATTCAACTATTTGTGGTTCAGACATTTCTGCTGTACTTTTACCTAAATATTCTATGTATTTATTATTTTTAGTTTTATTTGCACCGCCAGCCATATCTTCATATCGCATAGTTTTTTGCATAGCTTCCATTACTTCTTCTTGCATTAAAAACTCAACAGCATCTGGATTGTATTGTGCTCCTTTGTATTTACTAAAAGGTAAAGATTCTAATATTTTACCTACACGTGAATTAGGATTATGTGCAGCTAACCATTGAAAATATTCGTACGGTCTATTGTAAACACTAGACAATCCTTTAACTGCTATACGTGCTTGTTCTTCCATAAATACACGAGTAAAGAATGCAGCTCTCATTAAAACAAATGGTTTAAATAAATTTCTTGTATAGAAAGACATAACATTACTTACAAAGTTATTTTCTAATCTTTTAACATTTAATATTCCATCATCAAATGGATTAGGAATAACATCATCTGCTTTGTTCCATGATAAATGTTGTGTTTTATATTTAAGATAATTTTTACTATCAGAAAGAATACTTGTAGCTTTAAATTGATTATCTGGATAAGCTTTAAACAAAGGTCCTAATGCACGTTCTAATAATCTATAATCTAATAACGGTGCAATATTGTCTTGCATTTCACTAAACATAGAACCACTCATAGTTGTTACAGCATTACCTAGTTCATCTGTTG
>Ga0315315_10000781_pt1 | contig 28053 bp, 23 predicted proteins | sample M140m3416metaG_FD_203699 | JGI IMG/M metagenome (GOLD analysis project Ga0315315, IMG submission 203699) | Ammonia-oxidizing marine archaeal communities from Monterey Bay, California, United States - M1 40m 3416 | ecosystem: Environmental > Aquatic > Marine > Intertidal zone | place: USA... | reverse complement strand
AAGCCATTGCATAGAATCTCTCCTTGATAATCCTGTTGGAGCAATTAGCTTAAGGTCTCTTCTATTTAAATGATTTTCAATTTCCATCATGTTTTCACTAGCTGCTATTCTTCCATCGTATTTATCATTAAAGGTAGAAGGCTCTGGAAAGTCAAAATCAGAGTATAAATCGTGATAAATAGAATCTGGTCTCCAATCTCTGTGCGGAGCTTTGAATTGGTACATCAACATAAATGGCTTTGTAGTGTCTCTATTTGCAAGCCAATCAATGCAATCATCTTCAATTACTTTGGTAGAATGCCTATATTTCTCTCTAACTGTATCTTTACCGTTGATGCAAAATTGAGGATAAAAATAGGTTCCTTGACCTCCCCAATTAATTAAAACTTTAGAATAATCAAAACCTGTTGGAGTTGTACCTAAATGCCACTTGCCTATAACTGCTGTTTGGTAACCATTTTCCTGAAATATTTTAGGAAATGTTTGCTGACTAGCGTTAAAATCTCCTCCATCCACATTTTTATAAAATCCATTGACATGAGATAAATTTCCAGTTAAAATAGATGCTCTACTTGGACCACATATTGAATTGGTGCAAAACACTGAATTCATAATTGCACCACCTTCAGCTATTCTATCAATATTTGGTGTCGGAGCCAGTTTACTTATTTCAGAACCATAAGCACTAATAGCTTGATAAGCATGGTCATCGGCCATAATATATACTATATTTAAGGGTTTAGTCTTTTTATTTGGGGATTGATTTTTAATTTCTGTATTACAACTTGTAAATAGTAAAGTAAAAAGTAGAAAGTGAAAAAAATGTTTCATAGGAAATTATTATAAAGGTTCGTTATAAGTAATTAAAAAATAGTCTGCTAAATAACCAAATTGACCATTTGCAGAGCCTGATTGGGAGTTGGTAATGTCTATTCTAATAATATTTTGAGGTTTTAAAATACCATCTACTAATATATTATTTCCGCTCTGATCAATAATAAAACTACTGAAAGATGGACTATATTTGTGCCACTGAGAATCAGCATTAAGATTAACTTTAAGAGCATAAGCCTCATCTATTCCAGAATCGTAAGAGCCATTGGCATTTTCGTCTTCAAAAACTTTAATAACAAAAGCACTTCCTAAGTAATCACTATTGAAGAATCCATTAAAATATATTTTGGTTGGGTCTGATTCAGTTATGGAAATATTGGATAATGTAAATCTTGCAGCTCCAAACCAAGAAGAACTACCAATACCTAAAGTATTTAGATAATTATTTCCATGAAGAGCAATATTACTATTTGAGTAAACTCCAAATTCATCATTATTTGAACTAGTTACTATTGAATATTCACTAGGGTCCTCAAAACTAGTTAGCAATAGACCTAAATTGCTTAAATCTCTTTCTCCAAGAATTAGAACAGAATCACTTAAAATAGTGTCGTAATTACTGAAAGAAAGAATAATATCACACCACTCATATTGTTTAAAAAAGATATTATCAGAATTTCCTAGCCAGTAGGCATCATTTAAATTTGAACTAGAGCCATTTATTGAATACGAAGCTCCAGAAGTTCTACCAACAATATCTATTTGGAAATCAGAATGAACTGAGAATTCAGAAGAAAACGCAACTGTGTCGCCAATGGAAAAATCCACACCTACTGGTTTATTATTAGAAAATGGTTCTAAAATTTCTAATCTACCATATATACTTTCTATGGGAGGACCTACAAATTCATCCTTTTCACAAGAGCTAAGAATTAGAGCAAAAAATAAAAAATATGTAAATTTTAACCTTATCTTCATTTTAAAATTTAATTTGTGCTAAAATAAAAAATTGGTTTATAATGAACGATAAATCTGAATTTTCATAGTTACATCTTATATTTTGATAGTTCAAAATTAAACTAGATTTTTCTGTGAAATCGTACTTTAAGCCTATAGAACTCACATCCTGGTTCATATTTATTTCAAATTTCTGGAAAGATGAAATTGTAAAATTATCATCTCTAACAGAAAGATAATCTATTCCATGAGTATTGATAGACTTAAACCCATAAAGTAAATGAAGATTTTTAATTATTTCAAAGTCTAATCCCAAATCAAATATAGAGTTATTAAAATCTACATTTTGAACAAATATTTCTGGAGAATGATTTCTTTTTGCATTTGAATAATTAAATCCTACATTAATTAAAATAACCTTATAAAAATATAATAGTTTATTGATAAATAAATTAGATGACAGTGAATAAGATAAATAATTTCTTTTTTCTACAACACCTTCTCCAGTCAGGTCATTTAAAAAAGAAACTTTCCCTTTCAAATAAAAGATATTTGAACTATCAGAATATACAACCATTGAAGATATTCCTCTTCTGTTTGGAGTCGAAATCCCATAAGGTTCAATTACACCAAATATTGGATTGAAATAGTCTAAAGAATAATCAATATTTCTGTTATAGAAGGAAGCTGACCTAAAAAAAGAAATATCAGAAACAATATCACTAGCGATAATGTCTCTATTGTTTGAAGAATTACCTACTAAAGGAAATAAGTTAGGAGCCATAGAATAATTAATTCTTTTGGTTTGAGCACCTGGTGAAGAGAAATCATCACTCACTGACCTATAATTTAAAGTAAATATCAAGTTTTTTGAGAAATTAGTTTTAAAATCAAAACACATGAACTCTCCATCAATCCATTTATTTTCAGAAAATAAAGAATTATTGGTTCGTTTAGAAATCCCAAACTCAGAGGATAACTCTAGCTTATTAAATTTTAAGGAAAATTTAGAAGATACAACATGATTGTGCAAATTCGTATCCAATAAAATTCCTTTGTTATTGGTGAATAAATCTAGGTGGTTAATTCCAAAAGAAAAATATTTATTAAAGAATGTAATGTCTCCTCCATAAATGAAAACATCAGGAATGGAAATTTCATTGGAAGCTAGTTCTCTAGTTCCAAATATTTTATAATTAAGAGTGTCCTTTTTGGAAAGGTATTTATTTCCAAATAAACTTGCCCCTTGCCTTCTCCAATAGTTTTCATTATTAAAGTTTTCATAGTTCTGAATATTTCTATAATTGCTAAAAAGCACACTTTCGTTAATATTACCCTCCTGATTTGAATTCCATAACGTAAATGGAGTCATTTTCAAATCAATATCTCCAATTTCAAATGAAAAGGACTTATTAAAATCCCCAAAGATTAATAACCTTCTTAAATTTAAATAGGAAGATGATGTGTCAAAGATCTCAAGATTAGAGCCCATTCTAAGCTCACTATAAAAATTCACATATTTATTTAAACTACCCTTTATTGCTAGGTCAAAAACAATATTAAAATCTTGTGAAACATCGTTGTTTACTGTGTCTTTTTCATCTAAATGTGAAGATTGGGATAGTGATCTAGCTAAACCTCCGATTTCAAATTCAGGAAATTGAGCATTTATAGAAAACGTGATAAATATACTTACAAATAAAAATAGTAATCTCATTAAAAAAATACTTTTAGCTCCAAAGTAGATTCGTATCCACTATAAAAATTATTAGAAAAATTATTATCCATATAACTTACTTTTTTTAACCTTAAATAAAAACAAGAATTTGAAGAAATGCTATAATCTAAACCAACACCTAAAACCTTTCCTTTTCCGTTTCTTGGGTTATAATTATTTTCAGAATCTAAAACATCGCCTAAACCAGAACTTGGGTTTCCTTTAATAAATTCTCTACCAAAATAACCAGTTATTGAAATTCGCTTATTAATTTCAAGATAAAGATCAATTTCGTGAAATTGATTTCTTAAAATTGCTTTTTGAGAAAAAATTGGAATTGGAGATAAAAAAGATTGTAAGGATTGAAATTCTCCTAAGTAAAAAACAAATAATTTTTTCTTAAAAACTTTGGATTGATATTTTAAATTTAATAAAAGAACATTGTAAGATTTTTTAATTTGGTTGTTGGTAGAATTATCGATAAATACATTTTCATAGTATCCTCTAAAAAAAGTAGTTAGATTTTGTTGTGGACCAGTAGTAGATTGAAACCTCTCTATTCTAGATAAGTACAAACCATTTACTTTGTGAAAGAAAGAAACCAAATTAGTATCATTTTGGATTTCTCTAGATATACCATTGCCTAAGTTAACTTTTATCTTTCCAATATTGAATTCAGAATTAATATTTAGACCAATCCTATTATTGGATTTAATATGAATAGGTGTCATCACCCCTCCAAATGGTCTGGCTCCATCTGGGATTCCTTCCCCATTAAATGAATTGGTCTGGGAACTAAAAGCAGCAACAGAACCATTTACAATAGAAGAATGTATGTTTACAAAGTTTGGAGAAATATAATACCCTTCTATAATTACTGGAAACTTTAAATATTTTGAAGAAGGTTTAATTGAAATTTCTGAGGCAATGCCATTTCCACTGTTATTATTGTATTGAAAACTATAATTGTTTGCAGCAATCTCTCCTTTAATTTTCCATTCATTTATATTTCCAATATAGGTAGAATTGAAAATTTGATTTTTGAATTTATAACCATTAGAAAATGCATCTAAACCGTTGGAGGTTAAATAACCTACTGAGAAATGATTTAATCTGTAGTCTTTATTGATTTTAAAAGCCAAGAGATGGTCATAAGCAGATATATTGAAGGGTGTTTTGCCATAAAAAATATCTAAACCCAATTGTTTAGGTAATTCGCTAGCACTAAAATGAATTCCACTAACTTGTCTTTTTCCAAAGTCAGCAGCTCTTGTATAGTCAGATTTTTGCATGTAATTGGAAAATTGGGTGTTTATAGGCCATACATAAGTCCATGCATTTCTATCAAAAAGAGAATTTCTAACTTGTTTAGCAGAACTCAATGTAAAATCACTGAATCTTATAAAATTAATTCCACCAGTTACAATTTTAAAGTTTCCAAATTTTGTTTTATTTCCTAATTCAATTGAAACTCCTCTTCTATTTAATTTTAAAAAATTTTTGTCTAAAGAAATATCTGTAAATGGTTCAAATAAATAAAGCTGGGTTTTTATATATCCTGATTTTTTGGAGTTTAAAATCATTTCTAGATTTAATGTTGGCGAGTTAAATTCATCGTCTAGTCTAAAGACATTAGAATTTAAAGTATCTCCAAAAAGATTGGAAACCTGTCTATTGTAAGCCATTAAACGATAATAACCCTTAATAGCAAAATCTACATTTTTAGTATTTAGAAAATAAGAAGCAGTCTTTACATTTTGAGAATAAAGGGAATGTGTGAAAATTAAATAAAGAAATGCTAAAATTATTTTTCTCATTTAATATATATTAAATTATATTTCATAATTTATTAAGATAATTCAAATAAATAATAAGTGTTAAATTTACACTTTCAATAAACTTAATAAACAAAATTGATATAACTTGAAATTATTAAAAAAAAACACTTTACTAACAATAATATATTTCATTTGTTTCAGCTTAAAATCACAAGAAAAAAAAAATATACTTTGGCTTGTTTGTGAAGACCAATCTTTGTTTTTCTCCTCCTATTACGATTCTGTTGCAGAAACACCCAATATAGATGAATTAGCATCTAAAGGAATAGTTTACGATAATTTTTTTGCAGTATCTCCTGTCTGCTCCCCTAGTAGAAGTAGCATTATAACAGGAATGTATCCTACAACTATTGGAACTCAATATATGAGAGCTTATAAAAAAAATAAAGGTTCCATAAACAGTAAAACTAATTTGCCATTTTACAGTGCTGTTCCAAAAAGAAAAGTTCAATTTTTCACTGAAAATTTAAGAAAAATGGGGTATTACTGTACTAACAACTCTAAAGAGGATTACAACATGGAAATGTCTCCTCTTGCTTGGGATGAAAGTAATAAAAATGCTCATTGGAGAAATAGACAGGAAAATCAACCATTTTTTTCCGTATTTAATTTCAATATCACCCATGAATCTAGAATCTGGATTAACTATAAAAAACACTCTTCAGACGAGATTAACAAAGTAATTCTTCCACCATTTCTCCCAAACAACAATACTATAAAGAACGATTTTGTAACCAATTATAAAAACATTGAAAAACTAGATAAACAATTAGGAGAAATAATTAATCAATTAAAAGTTGATGGATTATATGAAAATACAGTGATATTCTTTTTCTCCGACCATGGAGGACCATTTCCAAGATATAAAAGATCTATTTATGATTCTGGATTAAAATGTCCATTAATTGTAAAGTGGACTGAAACTAGAAATGAACCTAGAAATAATCAAATGATTAGTTTTATTGATTTAGCTCCTACTATTTTAAAACTAACAAAATCTAAGACAAACCATGAAATGGAAGGAGTTTCATTTTACAATCAGAATAATAGGGACCATATTTTCGCTGCTACTGATAGATTTGACGAATACACAGATAAAAGGAGATGTGTCAGAAATAAGGAATTTAAACTAATCATTAACTGCGACACCAACTCTTCAATAATGAAACCTGTTTCTTATAGACAAAACATGAAAACAATGAGAATATTAGATTCGCTTAATAATTTGAAAAAAAATACTATTTCAATGGAGAATTGGTATAAAAAAATCAAATCAAAATATGAACTTTATAATATTGTTAATGACCCGTATGAGCTTAATAACCTCTTTAAAAATAAAGATTACGATAGTGTTTTTTATGAACTTAAGAATAGACTAGATAATTGGATGGATAATTCAGATTATGGGAATATAACAGAGAATCAACTTATTAAGGAGATGTGGCCAAATGGAAAAAAACCTAAGTTAAAAGAACCTTCAATAATTCGTAAAGACAACGGTATTAATATAATCTCTAACAACAACAACTCCTCTATTGGTTGGAGAAATAATAAAACTGAAAATTGGAAAATATACTTAAAAGATGAAATAATTAACCCTGAAAATAGTTTTGAGATAATATTTTTTAAACCTGGTTATGGATCAATAATTAGAACATATGAATAAATTTTAGAAATCGTATCTATCCATTAATTCAAAGGAATCTTTAACTTGTCCACTGTCTTTAGAAGACCCGCCAACCATAAATTCAAAATTTCCTTTTTCCACGCAATATTTCATGTTCATATCATAAAAAGCTAATTTCTTTATTGGTATATTGAAATAAATTCGTTTTGATTCGTTAGGTTTCATAGATACTCTCTTATAATCTAGAAGTTCTTTAACAGGCCTAGTAACAGAGCTATAAGAATCTCTAAAATACAACTGAACTACTTCCTCTCCTTCATATTCACTTTTATTAATAAGTGTAAATGAAATATTTATTGTAGAGTCTTTAATAGTTGATTTCTTAACTTCAAGATTAGAATATTCAAATTCTGAGTAGCTTAATCCGTGACCGAAGGAATATAAAGGAGTTATTTTTTCTTGAGCATATTCATGGAAATATTGGGAGGGTTTATGGTTATACACCATTAGTAATTGGCCAACACTTCTTGGAAATGTTACAGGAAGTTTACCACTTGGATTTACATCACCAAAAATTATTTCACCAACTGCTTGGCCACCAAAACTACCTGGTTCCCATGCTTCAATAATTGTATTAATATTTTCTTCAATCCATGGCTCTGCAATTGGTTTACCATTAACATAAACTACAACAAGTTTATTGGGTAATTTCTCTAAACTTTTAACCAATTTAAGTTGATTTCCAGCTAAATTAATATTGGCACGTGCCATATTCTCACCAGCAGTTTTTTTCTTATTTAGATGTCTTAAAGAATTATCTCCTACCACAACAAATACATAATCGTAATCTTTAGCAACATCAACTGTAGATAAGATGTCTTTATCAGAAATATTTAAAATATCTCTGTTGGAATCGTGAAAATATATTTCAAAACCCTTTTCAGAACCAATTTTTTTAATTCCTTCAAAAATGGTAACTATATTTTCTTCTGGTTGAGGCTTGGTCCAATCTCCTAAAATAGCGTTATTATTGGCATTTGGGCCAGTAACTAATATTCTGGTTTTTTTCTCAAAATTAATTGGTAAAGTTCGATTACTATTTTTCAATAAGACTATTGACTTACGAGCGATTTCAAGAGAAGTCTTTTTATGTTCATTAGTAAATATTTTATTATCTAATGCATCTAAATCAATAAAAGGATTCTCAAATAAACCTAATTTAAATTTTGCCAACAATATTTTTCTTGCAGACTCATCAATTCTTTTTTCAGAAATTTTATTTTCCTTAACTAGTTCTACAACATGATCTAAAAAATAAGGCCCATGCATGTGCATGTCTATACCAGCATCAACAGAAAGGAATGAAGCATCTTTAGTATTTTCAGCGATTTTATGAAGGGTATGAATTCGTTCAATATCCATCCAATCACTAACAATGAAACCTTTAAAATGAAGTTCTTCCCTTAAAATTTCAGTCATTAAGTATTTATTCATATGACAAGGAATACCATTTAATTCGTTGTGGGCAGCCATAATGGAATATACTCCAGATTCTACAGCCTTTTTAAATGGTTTGAGAAATATTTCTCTCATATTTCGATCTGAAATATCCATTGGAGATGAATTTAAACCGTTTACAGGCTCCGAACCAGCTATAAAATGCTTCGCACAAGCAATTACTTTATTGGTTTCTTGTAGCCCATTTATCATACTTGAACCCATATTAGATACTAAAAGAGGATCTTCTCCAAAAGTTTCTCCTACTCTTCCCCATCTTGGATCTCTTAGAACATCTATGTTAGGTGTGAAAGCCCAATGAGAACCAGTAGTCCTAATTTCTATTGCTGTCTGTTTTCCAACTTCATAAGCAAAACTATCAGTAAAAGAAGAGGAAATTGTTATTGGAGATGGATATACCGTGGTTCCCTTAACCATACCATTTCCGTGAATAGCATCAATACCAATTATTAAAGGTATTTTAAGTCGAGATTTTAATGCTAGAGCTTGTAGTATATTAGATTCTTTTGGTTGTAATACATGTAAAAAAGAGCCTATTTTTCCATCTACTACCATTTGAGCAATGTCCTTTTTTAAAAAACCTTTATAAGATGCTTTTGAATCGCTGTTTAAAACCTCTTCAGTTAATGAAGATTCATTTTCAGAGCTTAAATAATTTAATCCAACATATTGACACATTTGTGCAACTTTCTCATCAAGAGTCATTCTTGTCAATAAATCTTCTACTCTTTCTTGATCAGAATAATTACTGTCAAGATATATAGACTCTGATTTATTATTGCAAGCTGCTAATAGGAATAGACATAAAAATGAACTAAGAAAATATTTAAATTTCATTACTTTTTGATTTTCATTAATTTAAAATGTGATGAGGATTTAGAACCATATAATTTTAAAATATAAATACCTTCCTTCAAAAACTTGGTATCTATATTTTTATTGGAAGACTTTAAAACCAGATTTCCACTTAAGTCAAATAGTTTTAAGTAATTATATTCCTGATTGATATTTATAAATTCATTAAAAGGATTTGGATAGATCGTTAAATGAGGATCTTTCACAAAATTCTCTTGACCTAATAAATAATCAGTATTGGCTATAAAATTAACTGAATAAGGTTTTAATTCAAATTTATAATTTGAATTAACTGTACGAAAATATACAGGAATTGAAGCGTAATTTTCAGGGCCACCTTCACTTAAGTTACTTGTTTGACCGTTTACAAAAATCTTTTTATCTGTCTCATTATTGGCGTAGACTTCATACCAATAAAAGTTATGTTTAAAACCTACAGCAACACTATCTATTTCAACAACTTTATTATTAGACGAGTTATTAATCAAAATTAATCCCAAAGCATCTCCTACAGAGCTAAAATTAGACACATAAGATTTTACAGCAGTATCATTTGAATAGGACCAAACCATTTTATCTCCCATAAACTGCTGTAAAAAATGATAAATATAATACACTGGTCTAGGGGAGTGATCAGATAATATAGGACTGTTCCTAGCAGTCATACCATGATCACCTCCATGTGAATCTAAACCATTTTGGAAACTCCATAATATGGAAGCTGCAAATCCATTTTTAATTTGCTCTAACAATGCTTGGGTAATAAAAATTGCATTGGCCATAGATATTTCTCTTTCGCCAGTTTTTGAATTAAATTCAGTCATTGCAATTGGATAATATCCGGATGGCTTGTTGGTATAACTTAAAACCATATTATTTACGTTATTCTTGTCTTGTTGAACTTCATTGAGAGAGTTTAACATTTCTTGATATGTAACATTGTTAGGGTTAGGTTTTCTTCTAAAATAATCGTGAACAATTAAAAAATCAGCTTTATTTTCAACTTTTTGAAGTACTTGTTTTGACCAATTATTATAAACTCCATCGTGAGGGAATAATACAGCTCCAATTTTTATAGTTGGATCAGCAGCTTTCATAGAATCTACAAAAACATTAAAAATATCACCATACTTTGTCCCATTTATAGTATCTCCATTTACAATATGTCCTGCCTGCCAAGAACCATAATTTTCATTACCAACTTCCCAATATTTAATATTTGCTCCTAAGGTTTGATTCATATGTCTTACAAAACTTGCTGCATAAGAAGCTGCATTCTGAATTGGATTTCCGGAGGATCCATATCTTGCGTAAGAAGCATTGACAGCAATAATTCCTGTTCCTCCTGTAGAGTCTAAGATTTGTTTAAAATCATGAGGACTTATTCTCCAACCAGAGCCATCAATAAGATCATTAACAGTAATTTGAGAATCGTTTAATATTGTAGAAGGTATATTACCATCCCAAAAAAACTGATTAGAGCCATTCCCCCCAGGATATCTTAAAATTGAACTTCCTAAATTTTTAATATTAGTCATAAATTCAGGATTGTTAATTACAGATTGTCCTAAAAAATGAGTCAAGTTTGTTCCAAAATGTGAAGGCAAAACATCAGCTATTTGATTAAATGTATTTATATTTATTTGAATATTAGCAGGTAAATTTATTTCATTTTGAGTATCAAGATTGGTAAAATTAATGTCAAAAACCCTAGGTTCCCAATCTTCATAAAATGAATTTAGCTGAGAATTAAAAATCAAAAAAGGGATATTACATAGAAGTAAAAAAACAACTTTCAAAATATATTTTTTAGACATTTTACATAACGATTTACAATGCATCTACTTTAAAAGGAATGTTAGCTACACTAGTTTGATTAATTTCATTTCTTACAAAAACAAAAATTCTATAAAAACCTTTTTTATTTGGGACTTTAAATGATAAGCTATTTTCTGATTGTTTTATTTTTATAAAATCTAATTTGTCTGGTGATTTCTGAACATCACCACCAACTTTAGTAGAAAATGTTTCTGGATACATTTGAAAATCAAAATACAAACTATCATTGTTATTTCTTTTAAAAGAAAAATCTAAGGTTACTTCTTCGTTTTTAGTAAATACATGGTTATTTTTCCAATTTTCACCATTTAGCTTAATTTGCATTATACTAGGCGCTCTTTTTACTGGCCATTCGCCCTTCCAACAATATTGCATAACATCAACAGCTTCTGTAGGGTTGCCGTTACTTAAATACATACCGTGCCATGTAGATGTAGATTCTTGTTTTTGACCCCATAAAAAGCAATAAGAACCCAAACACAAATCTTTATCTTTTTGAATTATACTTTGATATCTTATTAAACGTTGGTTGGCTTTAAATCCATTTGTTGGTTCAATTTTAGCTCCCCAAGAATTAACTTTTGCTTCAAATGGTCCATTAACCCCCCATTCAGTTACGATGTAAGGTTTTTCCCATCCATATTTTCTTATATTTAATGGAGCGTTTTTTATAGCTCCATAAACGTTTATTCCCAATATGTCAATACTTGGACAATACTTTTTAATCATAAATACTTTTGAAGGATCCAATCCTGCAATAACAGTTGCTGTGGGATGATTGGGATCTACTTTTTTAATAAATTTTGCAATTTCTTCAATAGTTTCCCATACTTTAAAGTTAGAATATTTCAAATCAACTTCATTACCTATACCCCACATTAACAAAGCAGGATGATCTTTTAATTTTAAAATGTCGTTTTTTAGCAACGCTATTTGACCTGCAACAGCATATTCATCATCATAGTTGAAACCATTTCTTTCTTGAGCAACCCATAAACCCAAGGTAACAGTAAGACCATATTTATGGGCAGAATCTAAGTAGCTCTTGTTATTAGTGCTCCAAACCCTTATCGAATTTCCTCCAGCATTTTTAACTTCTCCAAAGTTAGATTTTGCTCCTGCTCCTTTAATATAATATGGCTCATCATTTTTAAGTAGCTGAAAACCATTTTGATTTTTTTCAATTCTAACGCTATTAACCTGACTGTAATATTGAATAGGATGAATTACAGCAAAAAATGAAAAAAAACAAACAAATGATATTCTCATATTCCTCTCCATTTATTAGGCTTTTTTGGATTTCCTCTAAATTCAACTATCTTAAAATCACCAATTTCAAATTTTGAAGATTCTAAAACCTTGAACCTTATCTCTTTTAAACTTTTCCAATTCATTTGATCATAATTTTTAAAAGATTTTATTGGAATATTTATTAAATATTGATTGTCAGAAGATTTTATAATATTTTCAGATTGAATGTATTTTATTAATCGTCTTACTTTTCCAGAATAAGCAACAATTAAAAGCTGTATTTTGGGAACCCTTGTGCTTTTAATCTTAAAATGAATTGCCGAAGTAGAATATATATTAGATAAATCAGCATACTCCCAGTTATTAAATGGAAAGCCAAAATTATTCCATTTGTTATCATCTGAATTTTTATCATAATTTACAGCCAATGAAAGAGATACTTCAAAATCAGGCAAAATTATTAGTGAATCAATTTTTTCTTGGCGAAAATCTGAAACAAAAGATGTGCTTGTAATAAATTTAAAATTATCCGAATAATTTTCATTAACTCCCCACCAATATTTTTTTGTGTTTCCGAGAGGAACAGGAAAATTTTCAAAAGTTTTAGTGAAATTACTTTTTTGAGTTTTAAATGGATGATGGTGAGAAATCACTTTTAAATCATCAATGTGTACATTTCCTTTTCTTTCAAGTTGAATTCTTAACTCTTTAATATTTGAAATATTTACTCCTTTTTTTTGATATTTAAATGTTGACAACGGAACAATGACCTTTCTCCATTTTTGATCAATCACCCCTCCTTCAATTCCCAATATATTCATTCTTGAATAACATTGTTTTTCATTGTAATCCACTAAGGAAAAAAACATTGGAATTTTAGAAAACGAACCAGAATCTACCCTAATCATTAATTGAATTGCAGAATTGTTTATTATTGGTTCTAAATTCTTGCCTTTAAAATTAGCCCAGGCAAAACCAAAACCCATATACTTACATTCATTACTTTTATTCCAAATAAGATGCATATGATCTTTACCATTAAAATTATTAATAGAATCATAGGAGATTTGCTTACAATTATTTGACTTAACTCCCCAAACCATAGATCTATAAGAATCTATAAAAATATCTTTGTAAGAAAATGACTCATATGGGTCAGGTTTATCAATTACTGATTCATACAAGTTAACTGTTTTAAATGAGTCACATGAAAATAAAATAATTAATATAGATATATATGAAATTCTAATTAAATTCATTTAATTACCTAAAAGAGGAGAATTTTCTGTAAATATTATATGATCAATATCAGTTCTAACTAGTTTGTTTAAATTTTCTGGACAATTAACATTGGCCCCTGCAGAAGGACATGCTTGAGATGCAATTCTAATCCCAGTTATATTATTTGGATTTTTATTAAAAATTACACCACTTGCACCTGGCGATAATTCTTCAAAATCTGAATACTTAAAAGATAAAATTCTCCATCCGTGCCAGTCGACTGGAATTTTCATTTTATATACTTCATCACTCGCATCAAAAATATCAGCCAGCTGTTGTCCAGCTTGATTTGGAGTTAAATCATCATTAAATGGCAAAGTAGATTCTGAAATTATAATATTAATAAATTGTCCAGTATGAATATCTATAGAGTCAGAGAGTATTCCAATATTAATATAAAACTCTTCAGCTGGAACAGTAATAGAGGGTAAATTTAACTTTAAATCCAATTTTCCAATTGGCCAATCCCAATTTACTTTTCCTCCCATTTTAAAATATGCATTTCCTAAAAGAGGATCATCATTTGCAATCTCAAAAGTCCTTAAACCAATATTTGAAGTCCATGAAACCAAAGCATCTTGAGGAAGACCGTTTTCAAAATTTGCAACTAAAATTCCGTCTTCATAAGCATTAGATCCAATAATGTTAAGAGTATCTCTTAACTTATCAGATTCATTTAAAAAAGTTAGTTCAACTGCACAATTTTCTTTTTGAAAAAATGGAAGTTGTGAGGTATTTCCATTCCATGTTACAATATTAGAATCTATCAGATTAGAAAAACCTGAAATTTCCTTTACACTGCTAGACTGTAAACCAGTTATGGTAATTTTCCAATCGGTAGTTTTATTAAAACTGCAGTTAAATTTCACAATATCTCCTGATGAAAAATCCGGGGTTTTATTAACCAATAAAAAATCATCTGTTATTGAAAAAGCTCCATACAAATCTGATATTAAAGGTCCCTCAATATCACCTTTAGTACATTCGTTGAAAAAAAATAGAAAAATAAAAAATGGGATAATGTCTTTAATAGTTCTCATAACTTAACTGAAAAAATAAATAATAATCGTCTATAATTGAAATCATAAAAAGTCGGATTAGTTGGATTATTCAAGTCCTCTCCCCACCAATTATATTGAATATTAGCGTAAATATTCTTTTTAATTTTATAATTAATTCCAGCAAAATAAATGAAATCACTTTGATCATAATTGACAAATGAAAAGTTTTGAATAACTCCATATTCATTTCTTTGAGTAATGAATTCTTTTCCAGATGCATTGATTTGTTTAAGTCCTAACTGGAAATAAAATTTTTTAGAAATTTCAAGATTTAAAAAACCATTAATATGACTAGAATTTAGATTTAGCTCTTCAAAAACATCTCCGTCTCTTTTGGTTAATTCGTACCAGTAAGAGAAGGACAAGCTAAATTCTTTTGGTTTTTTAAATATCTCATTTATATTAATTTTCAGATCACCAGCCAACAATAAAAAATTTCTTTTCTCTGTAGTTCCTTGTCCAATAACTTCATTAAAGAATGCTGTTTTAATTTTTGAAAACAAAATTTGGTTTTTATTTAAAGTTGATGAAAGATAGAATCCCATCCTGTTTGGAGTGCCATCTCCAAATGGTAAGATGTTTGAAAAAATAGGATTAAAACTCATCAGAGTCCCAAAAAGATCTTGATTAAAACGATTTTCATCAGAAAGTAAATCAAATGCTGATGAAGGTCTAGGAACGTAATCATTGGTGTGTAGTGGGTAAACCGTATTTTGTATTTCAGTGTTGAAGTCAATTCTTCTTGTTTGAGAACCAGCACTTCTAAAATTAGGATCAACATAGCGAGCTCCTAAAACTAACTTAAAAGAAGAATCTTTTACTAAAAATTCATTTTCAAATTCAAAAAACATTCCTCTGGTGCTAAATGAAGAAGAATCAGAACCGTTATCTAATTCTGAGAACAACCAATTTCTCTGAGAAAATCCTGTTTGCAATTTGTGACTTAACATAAAATTGTTTTTGATGTACTTATAATTTAAGCCAGAATGATAAACAGGGTTATTAATTGAGATATTCATGTTTCCACTACTAGGTAACTCAAAAAATTTAATATAATTTACTTCAAAAGACAGTTTTTTTGTTATTTTAGAAACAAAAGATCCACCAAAAAGTAATAAATCTGGAGAATAAGTATTAGAACCTAATTGTGATGAACCTCTAGGTCTTGTTATAAAAAAATCAAATTCTAGCGTTCTTATAAAACGATCAAACTGTAAAGAAAAATCTGTTTGTAAACCTTGTAATCTCCAGCGATTATCTGTGTAAAAGTTCTCGTAATGGATAATATCTCGATATGGCTTAAACATATCATTTTCAAAACTTGATAGCTCTTCGTTGTAATTATAGAGTGTAAAACGGTTTTGTTTTAGAAAAATATCTCCTACACTAAAATTAAATTTGTTTTTAATTGTTCCACTAGCTCTCAGCTGCCTTACATCAATATTAGTTCCTGATCCAAAGAAGCTACCGAACTTATTTCTTACCCTAAGTTGAGCAAATATTTCAATAGTCTTAATTGGATTTACATGAATATTTAAATCTACTAAATTATAACCATTTGAAGTATTTCGAGGGTATAAAGTATCTGATGTGCTTTCAAGAACATCTCTAGAAAAATAAGACCTTGCTAGACCATTAAACCAAACTGTTTCATTACTTTTTTGAGCATTTAAAAATGATTGAAATGAAAATATCATTAATGGTAATAATATAGTATTTAAGACTTTATTCATTATTAAAAAGTAATTTTTAATTCCAACATATTTTCAGTTCCCTGAAGATGATTTTCAACAAAATTAGGATCAAAATACCTGTATCTGTTGTGACGAAAAAACAACATTGCTTTTTCTCCAATTTTATAGTCAATACCTATTCCTATAAGTCTATTTCTTTGATTCCTTGCTCTGTTTACATTGTTAAATTTATCAATTCCTAAAAACTCGGAAAGCAAATTTGTAGAACTTGGTTCAATATTATCCCCTAAATCAGTGAAACTATTGCCTAAGATCCTTTCAATGCCATAAGACAATACCAACACTGCATTTTTATTGATTTCATAGCTAAAATCAATTTCGTTGGAAAGCTGACTAATAAGTGCCTTATTATTGAACTTAGGAAGAGAATATAGTTTCCTTTGACATGAATTGAATCTTAGTAAATGAAATAAGTAAAATTTACGTCCAAATAATATGTTAGAATATTTTGCCTGAAACTCAATAGTGTTGTAGAACTTATTAAAATTTGCGAGTCCATTTATATTGGTATCACTTATGGAGACTTCTTCAAAAATTCCTCTGTAAGTAGAATTTAGAAAATTATAAGGTCCCCAACCTTGAGCAAATAAATAAATTCTTGATAGCGTCTGACCATTTACATTATGTCTATAGGATATTCCTGCATAGGAAGGGTCAATTTCTGAGAAAAAACCGATTCCTCCATTTAGTTTTAGGTTGCCAAAATCTAAATCAGAATTGATCGAAAACCCTTGACGGTTATTGACTGGAAAACCCAATCCAACCATTGGACTTTTATAAGGAGTTCTGATTGTTGTACCAACTCCAGGAATATTAGGAAAAATTTCAAGAACCGTAGTGTTTAAAAAGTTTCCAGTTACATTAACAAATTGGGGTGAAATTCTATAGAATTGAAAATCTAATGGGATTTTTGAAGATTTATCAGTTTTAACATTTAAAATAATAGCTTCACCAAAACCTAAATCTTCATCAATACTTTTATAATTGCCAAATCCCGATTCTATATGTAAATTAATTTTTTTCCATTTTTGGGACAGCTCAAACGTGTGAATATTGTATTGTCTTTTATCATTATTAATTGAATCTAAATCCTGAGATGAGGATAAAAAATTATAAGAAAGTTTAAGGTTTTTATTGAGTTGATTTTTTATTTGTAAACAAGTTGTAAAGTTATCAGAAGCTTCTAAAAAAGATCGGTTAAATGCACTTTTGCCAATAACTCCTTTAAATGAAAAATTAAAAGGAAGCTTATTTCCTTGTAAAAACAAACCTTGAAATGCCCTACTTCCATACCTGATTCCTTGGTCAATCAAACCGTTTTTATAAAAATCATTATATCTGTCATTAGGGGAATTAGTTAAGGGGTTTTGAGGTCTTCGTTCGTAAATTGAAATTCTATTAAAAGATTTATTTCCCCATACAGTTAATCGGCTTTGTCTGTACCAAGAAACACCACCAGAAGAAAAATTAAAAACACCAAAATCTGTATTTATTGAAGTTTTAAGATTCAACCCTAGGTCTAGTGTAACGGTTCTTGTAAACTCTTCAGAAGGTCCTTTATACAAACTATTTATCATTAAGTCTGCACCAAAAGATACATTGTCTTTTGTTTTACCTTTAACTTTTAATAAAAACATTGGTTCACGAAAAAAATCTCCAGACATAATTGCTGTGGTTTTTCCGCTATTATTAGGAAATACTTCTTGTTGATTTCTAACAAATCCTAAAAATCTATAATTTCCAGAAAAACTAAGTTGATCTAAAGGGTCTTTTATTTTTGCTTGATTACTTGAAAAAACATCATTTAAAACTTGATGGTTTTGAGAAAAATGAGTAGAAAAGGATAATAAAACAATTATTTTCGAGACAATTTGTAATTTTAGATAATAAATTTGTCTCATAGTGTACAATTAACACCAAATATGAAGAAAATTAATTAACAAATGATAAATATTTTTAAAAATTCTACTAAATTACTTATTCTAACTATATTTTCTTGTTCTGTAGGAGATAACACAATTAAAGAAATAGAGATTATTAAAATTGAAGAAAATAAAGTTAAAAAATGCTGTGAAAATATCAATACTAGAACAAATCTTATCATTAACCAAAATAATAGTAAAAAATTATTAACTGATACCTTAAATTTTGAATCTATAAATACTTATTTAGATTCAATGGTAGTAATTGAGAAGGGAATATTCTTAATGGGGGCTAGTAATCAAAACGGAGCTTTAAACAGAGAATATCCTATTCATAAGGTGAAAGTTAGCAGTTTCTTAATGGACATTCATGAAGTAACTAATGCACAGTTTAAAAAATTTATCGATGAAAGTGGATATGTTACAACAGCAGAAAAAAAAATCGATTGGAGAGTTTTAAAAAAAAAACTTCCTGAAAACACCCCTGAACCAGATGAAGAACTTTTAGAACCCGGATCATTAGTTTTTTCAATGCCAAATGAAGTTTCTAATCTGATTGATTTTTCACAATGGTGGAAATGGATAAGAGGAGCAAGTTGGAAACAACCTATTGGACCAAATAGTTCAATTATTGGTATAGAAAACCATCCTGTAGTTCATGTTTCTTATCAAGATGCAAATGAATATGCAAAATGGTATGGAAAACGATTGCCAACAGAAGCAGAATGGGAGTGGGCAGCTAGAGGTGGCTTAAAAAACAATATTTATCCTTGGGGGAATGAAAATGTGAATGAAGGAGATGCCAAATGTAACTTTTGGAGTGGAAATTTCCCTTTGGAAAATAATGAAAAAGATGGTTACATTCTAACTGCACCAGTAATGAATTATCCTGCAAATAAATATGGACTTTACGATATGGCTGGAAATGTTTGGGAAATTTGTTCTGACTGGTACGATGCAAATTATTACAACTCATTGATCAAAAATGAAATGACAATAAATCCTACAGGTCCTAAAACATGGAGATATCCAAGGGAACCTAACGATCCAAAAAAAGTAGTTAGAGGAGGCTCTTTTTTGTGCAATGACAGTTATTGTTCAAGTTACAGAGTTTCTGCAAGAATGCCCTATTCTGAAAATACTGGAATGAGTCATACTGGATTTAGATGTGTAAAAGATTTATAGTTTAATTATAAATTATAATTTTATAAAAAATATTATTAGTTATGAATAATCAAATAAAAGTTTTACTAACAGGTGTCATATTATTAGTTATTGGACTTTTAATTTTCTCAAATTGGGGAAAGCCAGAAAGTGAACTTGAAAAAACAAATGTTGAAGAAATAAAAACTCAAGATTTTAATTCAATTTTAGGTGCAACTTGGACCAACAACAAAACAGATCCTACTAGTGCAGAAATAAGTTTCAATATAGAAGGTCTGAAAGATACCAAAGGTTTTTTTAAGGATTTTGATATAACTTTTAAAGTTTCAAAAAAAGATCCTCAAAAGGCAAAACTAAAAGTTTCTATTGATGTAAATAGTATTGATACAGATAACGACATAAGAGATAAAGAACTTATGGGAAGTGATTTTTTCAATACTGAAAAACATCCTACCATAGATTTTTATTCTAAAGAAATTATAAATGTGGAAAACAACTTTACTACCAATGGCACATTAAACATGATGGGGAAAAAACATCCTCTTTCATTTGATTTTAATTATTCTGGAGTTGCAAATAATAAAATGGGAACTAAAGTTGCTATATTTGAAGGAAAAATGGAAATAGATAGAACAAAATTTGGAATGAAGCCAATTACATCTGTTGGAGATGAAGTTCAAATTAAATTTTATTGTGAATTAATTAAAAATTAATAAAAATGAAAAAGTCAATTATTGCAGTCATTATAGTAGTTGTATTTGGTATAATTGTTTTATTTCAATACAGTAGTATCTATAACGAAGCTGTAAACAACCAAGAAACTGTAGACCAGTCCTGGAATGATGTTAGTGCTGCATATCAGAGAAGAGCTGACCTAGTTCCTCAATTATTTGAAACAGTTAAAGGCGCTGCAAAAAATGAAAAAGAAATATTAACTGCTGTTACACAAGCAAGAGCAGGAATAGTAAATGCACAAACGCCAGAAGACATGCAAATGTTTGGTAAAAAAATAAATACTGCTATAAATTTGGCATTTGAAGCTTATCCTCAGATTAGATCTACCGAAAGATTTGCAGATTTACAAGCACAGTTAGAAGGAACTGAAAATAGAATTAACAAAGCTAGAACCGACTATAATGCTACTATTAAAATTTACAATACCCACATAAGAGGATTTTTCACTAAAATGATACTTAATGAGGAAGAATTTCCTAAAAAAGAGGGTTTTCAAGCTAGTCAAGGAGCAGAGAAAGCGCCTGAAATTAAATTTTAATCCTTTATGCTATCCAAATCTGAAACTTCTAAAATAGAAAAAGCTATAGTTGAAGCTGAAAAAAACACATCAGGAGAAATAAGAGTACATGTAGTAAAAAAATGTAATGGCGATCCATACAAAGAAGCAGTAAAAATATTTGAAAAATTAAAAATGCATGAAACAGCTCTAAGAAATGGTGTGTTATTATTGCTTTCTTTTAACGACAAAAAACTAGCAATTTTAGGAGATAAAGGTATTAATGAAAAAGTACCTAAAGATTTTTGGGAAGATATTAAAAATGAAATGATTTCTCATTTTAAGAATGAAAACTTTGTAAGCGGCATTGCAGAAGGAATTTTAAAAAGTGGAGAACAGTTAAAAAAATATTTTCCATACAAAGATGACGATATTAACGAGTTGAGTAACGATGTAACCTTTGAAGAATGAAAATTTTAAAATTTATTTTTTTTATTTCTCTATTTCTAGGGTCTTTACCCTCAGGAATTTCTCAATCAGAAATACCAAGTGCTCCAAACCCTGCAAAACTATACAATAATTTATCAAAAGTTTATCCAAGTTTTCTAACTCCTAAAGAAGCTATTTTTCTAGAAAAAAAGTTATCTGATTTTGCAATAAACACCTCCAATCAAATTGTTATTTTAATTGTGGATACTTTAAATGGGTATGAACCATGGGACTACGCAACTAGAATTGGTGAAAAATGGCAAATAGGGCAACAAAAAGAAGATAACGGAATTGTAATCCTAATAAAACCTACTGGTGGAAAAGGCCAAAGAAAAACCTTTATATCTCCAGGCAGAGGATTAGAATCCGTTATTCCAGATGCTGTATGCAACCAAATTGTTAAAAATGAGCTACTTCCCTATTTTAAGAATCAACAATTTTTTGAGGGATTAGATGTAACTACTGATATTCTTATGGAACTTTCAAAAAATGAATATTCTGCTAATGAATATTTAAATAAAAATGAAGATTCACCCATTTTGGGATTCATATTTTTCTTGTTGTTTGTACTAATTTTTGGCTATTCCTTTATAAGATCTGTTAGAAGAATTGGATTATTTAGAACCATACTATTGTTTACAATTCTCTCCAAAAGCTCTAGCATTTCAAGCGGAAGGTCAAGAAGTAGATTCCAAGGTTCTTCAGGGAGTAGCTCAGGATTTGGTGGATTTGGTGGAGGAAGCTTTGGCGGTGGCGGTGCTGGAGGAAGTTGGTAGGTTTTGAAACATAAAAATGCTGAAAATAGCTTTTTCCCCAATTTATATGCATCAATTACCAGGAAACCATCGTTTTCCAATGGTAAAATACGAACTTATTCCACAACAACTTCTACACGAAGGATTGGTTGAAAAGGAAAACTTCTTCTCCCCTACACTAGCAAAAGACTATTGGATTGAAAAAGCCCATGACAAAGAATATATATCCAAACTAAAATATCTGACTCTAACAAAAAGTGAAATTAGAAAAACTGGCTTTCCCCTATCTAAAGAATTAGTAAATAGAGAATATATAATTACCCAAGGAACATTAGACTGCGTAGATTTTGCTATTGAATATGGAGCTTCTGCAAATATTGCTGGCGGCACCCACCACGCATTTAGAGATCGTGGAGAGGGATTTTGTTTATTTAACGATGTAGCAATTGGATCCTATTATGCAATAGAAAAACACCAAATGCAATCTATATTAATAATAGATTTAGACGTTCACCAAGGAAATGGTACTGCCTCTATTTTAAAAGATAATAATAAGGTTTTCACTTTTAGTATGCATGGAGAAAAAAACTATCCATTTCACAAAGAAAAATCAAATTTAGACATCCCTGTAAAAGATGGAATTAAGGGAAAAGAATATCTAAAGAAACTTAAAGAAAATCTAGACTTTTTAAGTAATGAACTTTCTCCTGATATTATATTTTATATTTCTGGGGTTGATATTTTAGATACCGATAAACTTGGAAGATTGGCAGTAAAAAGAGACGATTGTAAAAAAAGAGATGATATGGTTTTTGAATTTTCTAAGAAATGTAAAGCTCCAATTGTTACAGTTATGGGAGGTGGTTACTCCGAAAAAATTTACGATATTGTAGAAGCCCATTGCAATACCTTTAAAAGTATGCTTTCTCTATTTTAATAATAATTACCATCTTCTAAATAAAATTTATTGTACTTGATTAGTAATAATTTATAACCTAATAGAATATAATTATTATTGATTCTCTCCCAATATTTAATTAAACAAGTCAGTAGAATACGAATCATAAATTTTAATTTGCAACGTGAAAAATTTATACAGTAAATTAATCCAAAAAGTAAATAATTTAAATCCTATTAAATACGCATCCAATAGAAATTTTATAAATGGCGATGTAAGTCGATTATCGCCATATATTTCAAGAGGAATAATCAGTACCAAAACAATATTCAATACATTACTAGACTCTGGTTATAACTTTAATCAAATTCAAAAATTTCTTCAAGAATTGGCTTGGAGAGATTATTGGCAAAAAAAATGGCAAATAACTGGAAATATAGATGTTGATTTAAAAACCAAACAAAATCCTGTTTTAAAGAATAAAATTCCCACTTCAATTATTGAGCATTGCTCGACAATAACTGCTATTGATAAAGGAATTAAAGAATTGTACGAAACTGGCTACATGCACAACCATTTAAGGATGTATACTGCAGCAATTTGTTGTAACATAGGTCAGTATCATTGGCTACAACCTGCAAAATGGATGTACTATCACCTTCTTGATGGAGATTGGGGGAGCAATGCACTAAGCTGGCAATGGGTAGCTGGAACAAACAGTCATAAAAAATATATAGCAAATCAAGAAAACATTAATAAATATTGCTTTACTAAAGATGAGAACACTTTTTTAGATAAATCTTATCCTGAACTATCCGCTTTTGAAAATATTCCAATGGAAATTAAAGATGAAATGGATTATTTCTTCAATATTGATCTTCCAAAAAAAGAGACCATTTATATAAACAATGATTTACCAACATTTATCTATACCGCTTATAATTTGGATTCCAATTGGAAAAAAGATGAAAAAGCCAACAGAATCTTACTCTTGGAGCCTTCTCATAATAAAAAGTACCCTGTTTCTAAAAAAGTAATGGATTTCTACATTTTACTTTCTAAAGAGATTGAAGATTTACAAATTGCAGTAATGGAGTTTGGAGAATTGGAAACCTATGTAGACAACCATTCAAAAATCTACTACAAAGAACATCCTTTTTCTAATCATTTTAAAGGAAATAAAGAAGATAGAGACTGGATATTTAAAGATTTAGAAGCAAATGGATCTTTCTTTAATTATTGGAACAAGGGAATTAAAAATTTAAAATTAAAATGAAACATTTTTCAAAGCAAAATATTTTAGATCTAGAAAAAGTCAAAAGACTAAATATTATCAATAGTATAACTGGAATAAAACCAGGAAATTTAATTGGAAGTATTGACGACAATAAAAACACCAATCTTGCCATTTTCAGTAGTGTGGTTCATTTAGGTAGCCATCCTGCACTACTTGGTTTTATTCTAAGACCACAAACCAATGTAAGAAGAGATACCTATAACAATATTATGAGCAATGGCTACTATACCATCAATCATTTGCCAAATGACAGCACATTAAATGGCCATTATACTTCTGCTAAATTTGAAAACGACGAATCAGAATTTGAACACTGTAATTTCACAGAATGGTACCATAGTGACTTTAAAGCACCTTTTGTCAAAGAAAGTCCACTTAAAATAGGGTTGAAATACCAAGAAAGCATTCCAATAGAAATAAATAATACTATTATGATAGTTGGGAGTGTAGAACACGTATTTGTTGAAGAAGAATCTATAAGTGAAGAAGGATATATAGATTTAGAAAAATTAAATGCCACAGGAATTGGAGGGTTAAATAGCTATTACAATCTTCAAAAAATTGATACCTATCCTTATGCTAGAAGAAAAGATGTTCCAAACTTCAATTAATGAAGGGACATAAAGAAAAACTAGCCTATAAAATTTGTAAACGTTGTAAAAGACCATTTTCCTGGAGAAAAAAATGGGAAAGGAATTGGAATGATGTTATTTACTGCAGTAAACGCTGTAAAAATTAATTTTGTTTAAATATTTATTAAATAAGTTAAACAATTTTATAAATTTGAACTGTGGAAAACAAAAAGATTTTATCTGTTAAAAATTTAAATAAATCCTTCGGCAATTTTAAGGCTGTCAATAATATAAACCTGCATGTAAATAAAGGTGATATATACGGTTTTTTGGGTCCTAACGGTGCTGGAAAAAGTACAACCCTAAGAATGGTTCTAGGTTTGATTAAACCTAATAGTGGAGAAATTTTAATTAATGGACAAAATATTTCTGGATCGAATAGAAATTTTTTAAGTTCAATAGGTGCATTAATAGAGAAGCCAGACTTTTACAAAAATTTATCTGCTTATGATAATCTTAAGATTTTATTTAAAATGTCTAGACTTAAGGACACCAACAGAATAAGTGAAGTTTTAAAAGAAGTGGATCTATGGGATAAAAAAAATCAAAAAGTAGGTGGTTTTTCTCAAGGAATGAAACAAAGACTTGGTATTGCACAAACCCTTATGCACCAACCTTCCTTAATTATACTAGATGAGCCATCTAACGGATTAGATCCTCAAGGACAAAGCGATATGAGATCTTTGATTTTAAAAATCAACCAAGATATGGGCATTACTGTAATAATATCTAGTCATATATTAAGCGAAATTGAAAAGATTTCTAATAGAATGGTTGTAATAAACAATGGCGAAAAAATTGTGGAGGGAAATGTTCAAGAATTAATGCAAAATGAATTATTAAGAGTTAGTTTCAAATCTGAAAACTTGGAAAGCATTAGTTCATTTTTAAAAAAACAATCTATAGATTTTGAGGTCTCAAATGATTCTATTATAGCAGATATTAATGAAGAAAATATTCCATTAGTTCTTAAAAAAATGGTAAAAGAAGATATTTCAATTACTGAAATGAAACAAATGAGAACACTTGAAGAACTTTTCTTAGGACTAACAAAATGATACAACTTACGTTAATAGAGCTTTTCAAAATTGTCAAAAGACCAAGAACCTATATAGGTTTTTTAGCTATATTTCTCACAGTTGGAGCAATGCAACTAGCCATGTTTTACGAAGGAGAAGAATTAATTTCCATCGCCATTCAAAATCTTGAAAATGATTTTAGACTAGAAGGTAAAATTATTAACACAAATTTAATGACTTATATTCTATTAAATAGTCTAATAATTCATATTCCAATTCTTATATGTTTGGTAACTGGAGATACAATAGCTGGCGAAGCAAGTTCTGGTACTTTGAGGCTTATTCTACAAAGACCCTACACAAGAAACCAAATATATCTAGCAAAAGCTCTAAGCGGATACTTGTACACAATTTCATTGGTCTTTTTTTTAGCACTGATGACCTATGTTTTAGGCTATTTCTTATTTGGTTCTGGTGATTTAATAGTTTTAAGACGTGGAGTTACCGTTATAAGTAGCAACGATGTAGGATGGCGTTTCTTTTTTGCTTTTTTTTCCGGTACTCTTTCTATGATTGTGGTTGCCTCACTTTCTATGATGATTTCTTCATTTGTAAATAATGCAATAGGGCCAATTGTTGGAACAATATCAATTATTATTGGTCTAAATGTTATTTTCACTCTTGGTGCCCCACTATTTAAAGACATCATTCCTTACATATTTACAAGTCACTTTATAAAGTGGCAGTACTTTTTTGATTTTGAAATTGAGACAGAGAAATTAAAGTTATCCTTCTTAGTTCAGTTTGGCTACATAATTGTTTTTAATGCCATTGGAATGTATAATTTTAACAGAAAAGATATTTTATCATGAAGTACTACATAATTATTCTATTTTCTATTTTTTCTTTAAATATTTTCAGCCAGTCAGAAGAAGCAAAGAAAAAGATTTTGATAGTCAAAAAAAAACTAGAAAATGTACCGCCTTACAGCTGTGATATTAAAGTTAAAATTGATGTGAGTTTTATCAATATTAAAGAAAGAACCGGAAAAATGGTTTTTAAAAATCCAGAAGAAATTGATTATAAAATCAAAGGATTTGCCTTTTTACCCAAAAATGAAATGGGTGCAACAACTACAGACTTATTCAATTCAGAATTTATTGCTATTTCTCTTGGTTATGAAAATGAAAACGAAATTATTAAAGTAATACCTATAGATATTAATTCCGAAATAGTAACAGGGCAATTTTGGATAAATTCTAAGAACCTCATTAGTGAAATGATTCTTATCACAAAAGATAAAGGAAGTTATTCTGCAAAACTTAGCTATGATGGAGAGAAATTTGATTTACCCTCAAACATAAAAATAACATTTGATGTTAAAAATCAAAAAATGCCTGCATTATTAACAGGAGATTTAGAAAGTTATAGTGAAGAAATACCAGACGTAAATAAAGTTTCTAAAGGAAATATTTCTATTAATTATTTTAACCATCAATTTGATTAATTAAAATGAATTCAAAAGAAATCATTTAAATTCTAAATTTAATTGCACATCCTGAAGGTGGTTATTTCAAGGAAAATTATAGAAGTGAAGGCTTGATTAATTCTAAAAATCTTTGGAAAGGTGCTGAAGGAAACAGAAATTATTCTACTGGAATTTATTTTCTTTTAGAAAAGGAGCAGTTCTCAGCATTTCATAAAATTAAGCAAGATGAAATGTGGCATTATTATATGGGTTCTACCCTACTGCTTCATATGATAGATAAAGATGGAAATTATAAAACTATTAAAATTGGAAAAAATCTTGATAAAGGAGAGTTTCTTCAGTATGTAGTTCCTGCAAATACATGGTTTGCATCAGAAATAATGCATAAAAAAGATTTTGTTCTATTTGGATGTACGGTTAGTCCTGGTTTTGATTTCAAGGACTTTGAAATGCCATCCAGAGAAGAATTAATAAGCCTTTACCCAAAACATGCTAATGCTATAAGTTCATTAACTCATCATTAATATTTATAAATTAGCATTTAATTAATTTTTAAAGTGGACATGAAAAGATATTTTTTTATAACATTTATATTTGTTTATAGTTTCAGTTTCTCTCAATCCAT
>Ga0315315_10000780_pt1 | contig 28061 bp, 24 predicted proteins | sample M140m3416metaG_FD_203699 | JGI IMG/M metagenome (GOLD analysis project Ga0315315, IMG submission 203699) | Ammonia-oxidizing marine archaeal communities from Monterey Bay, California, United States - M1 40m 3416 | ecosystem: Environmental > Aquatic > Marine > Intertidal zone | place: USA... | reverse complement strand
TCCTGACTCGTGAAGAGTCTCACACTACGACGTGCGCGCGAACGATCGCGATCGACCCTCGCGTTCGCGCATTCGACCGGTCCTGACTCGTGAAGAGTCTCACACTACGACGCGCGCGCGAACGATCGGCGACCGGGCGACCGACCGTCGCGAAAGGCCACGGGGCGCGGCGCCAACCGAAGCGTCGCCAACCGACGCGTCGCGCGACGCCGACGCGCGCGACACCGCGCGACGCCCGCGCGAGCGCTCGAACGCGCGCGCGTATTTCGCACGACCGGGCGCGCGGGCGCGCGGGCGCGGCGCGGGCGCGATGGCGACGGCGCGCGGCGACGACGACGCGCGCGCGGCGACGACGCGACGCGAGGACGACGACGACGACGACGGGACGCGCGCGAGGACGCGCGACGCGCGGGACGCGGCGATGCGCGAGGAACTGGCGAAACGATTTCCCACGTGCGATTGGCGGGAGGCGCGGGCGATGGACGACGCGTGCTTGGTGCTCGTGCGCGCGGCGGTCGCGGCGGAGCGACACGGGGCGAGGGCGCTCTCGTGCGGGGCGCGGAGAGTCGCGGGCGAGGACGAGGACGACGCGTCGCAGAGAATGGCGCGGGGGGGATCGAACTCGTCGAGCGCGTCGGCGGGGACGTCGTTTTCGCGCGAGGCGTACGAGCTGGAACAGCTGACGGCGGCGGTGCGCGGCGCGGGTCTGAAGACGCCGGAGGAGACGGAGTATAAATTGGTGTTTTGCGGCGCGGACGTCGGTGGGATGCTAACGAGGACGATGCAGGTGGTAGATAGGATCGGGTTGGAGGTGAAGGATGCGCAGGCGCACAAGAGCGTGGACGGAATGGCGTTGAATTTTTTCACCGTCGTCGGGTACGAGGGCGAGGACGAACGCGCACTCGAGGAAGCGGTGGAGGCTGCGCTTGTGAACGAGGAAAGCGAGGAGAAGAAGCCGCCGGTACCTTTGATCATCAACGCGGCACCGCCGAAGTCGGGAGTGAAGCGCCGGAGAGACGCACGGGCGCGAGGTGGTGAAGCTTTTTCCCCGAGCACGTCTGCGGAGCATCACGGTAAATCGCAACGGGCGGCTGCGAGCTTTGGCGGACGCGCTTCTAGTCGGCGTTCGCATTCGCGGTCTGGCTCAGAACTGTCGATGAATGACTCGTTCAACAATACAGCATCGGCGACGGATACGCCGGGGAGTGAAGAAGCTACAGAGGAACCCATGTCGGAGGACAACAGCGACGGCGCGTTGAGCGTAGGAAGCGACATCGATTCGAAAAAGCTTCAAATCGGACGCAAAATCGGTGAAGGGACGTTCGGAACGCTGTATCACGGCATTTATCCCAGCAGAACGAGAGAAGGACGAGTCGTTCACATCGAAGTCGCGCTAAAATATGTGACGCTCAAGCGGGACGATGTCAAATCGGCGCGGCTTGACTTTTTCCAAGAAGTCAAGATGCTTCGAACTCTCAAGCACGCAAACCTTGTCGGGTACGTTGGCTCGGTGGTCGAGGGATCGGAGCTATGCTTGGTGACAGAATTCATGGCAAAGGGTCCCTTACTAGAGTACTTGCGCGAAAATGGTCCGATGCGAAAGGTGGAAGCGATACGAGTCGCCGTCGGCATCACGCGAGGCATGACGTACTTGCACGAAGTGGGCGTGATACATCGAGACTTGAGGGCTGCGAACGTCTTACTTTCTGGATCTTTTGACGCAAAAATTTCCGATTTTGGTCTTGCACGTCGCGTACCTCGAAACCGATCGAGGATGACCGCGGAAACAGGCACGTATCGATGGATGGCTCCGGAGGTCATCACGCACGGCGAGTACGACGTCAAGGCAGATGTGTTTTCTTTCGCCATTACGCTTTGGGAAATCGTCACCGGAGGCGCAAACCCGTACGGGGAGTTGAATCCTCTTCAAGCCGCAGTGGCGGTCGTTCAGAGAGGAATCCGCCCGCCGATACCGCATAAGTGCGATCCCCTGTTCGCAGAATTGATGCAGAATTGTTGGAAAACCGTGCCGCAGTCGCGGCCTCGTTTTAGAGATTTGCAGCCTTTACTCGAAGCGTGTGATTCTCCGGAAGAAGTCATCGAAACCTTGGCGAAACCTCCGAGCAAGTCTTTTTTCTCCAAGTTCCGCTTCGGAAGAAAGCAACAATAAAATAGCAAAAATACCGTATTTACGCAGAAGAGCGGCGCTCGCGAGCGCTTGCGCGCAAAATCTGAGCACGATGGACTATTCAACATCATCGAATGCCAGTGTACCATCACCTCCCTAATAATGTTTATCTATTAGTTTGAGTTGAATAAAAACAGATGTACTGTATCACCCAAGAACACCAGCGTCGTTGCCTTCATTACGATGCGCGCGCATTACGTACGAATTAAAACTACTACTTCTTAGTCGAAGGGAAAAGCGTCGTCAACGACGGTCGCGTCGGATTCACTTTGACGACTTGGTCGCCGACGACTTCGACGTTCTTGTACGTGTAACCGACAAAGTTGGAATCTTTGCCCGCATCCGTTTCCCCAAGTTCACTCTTCTTTCGCATGCTCTCGTCCTCTTCGAAATCTTCAAAGTTACGAGTGTCCAATTGATGCGAAACGACGGGACTATGGGGTGGCTTCCTCGTGTAGAGAGTGTCCCAGTCGATGCCGCTAAAAAATTTGTGCGATTTGATCTCTTCCACGCCTCCGCTCGTTCCTAAACGCTGATCGACGTCGCATAACAGACGTTCGATCAAGTCGCGCGCTTCGGGAGAGATCGTCGCGTCGTCTGGAATTCTCAAGTGGTGTCTCCAGTGCACGATTTTACGGCACGTCGTCATCGGCTCGTCGCTGTAAAACGGCGCGTAACCCATGAGCATTTCAAACATGATAGCACCGACGCTCCACCAATCGCACTCCAAGCCGTATCCTTTCTTCAGGAGAACTTCTGGGGCGATGTAGTCCGGCGTACCAACTGTGCTGAACGCCAACCGACGTCGATTCTTCTGCCAGTTCGCGAGCTCTTCTGCGCGCTTTTGATCCGTCTCGATCGTGTTTGGCAAATTGCCCTCGCCGTCTCGACTCATCGCCGCTTCGTTCTCCAAGATTTCCGGGAGAACCGCCTGCTGATACGCCGGATCGATGGGTTTGCACAATCCGAAGTCGCTCAACTTCATGTGACCATCCTTGTCGAGCAACAAGTTGTCCGGTTTGATGTCTCTGTGAATAAAGTTGTGTCGATGAATCGTCTCCAGCGCCGCCACCGTCTGCGCCAAGTAAAACCGCGTCTCTTCCTCCGTGAGCGTATCGCGTCGAATCAACAGAGTCATCACGTCTCCACCCGGTAAATATTCCATCACGAGGTACAAGAATTGATCGTCTTGAAACGAATAATACAGCGTCACCACCGCGCGCGAGTTCACCTCGGCGAGCAAGTTTCGCTCCGCCTTGACGTGATCGACTTGCCCGCGCCGAACCATTTCCGACTTTTTCAGCTTCTTCATCGCGAAAATCTCCCCCGTGCTCTTCTGTCGCACCAACCGCACCTCCCCTGTTCGCGCGCGCGAAACGAATCCCACCCGTCGTCAGTCCCGCGTCCTCCCGGAATATTCCCGCGCGCGTCGTCGTCCGCGTCGCGTCGCGTCGCGTCGTTCACGCACCGAAAGCCCCTCGCCCGATCAACTTCAGCGGTTCAAAATCCTCGACGCACATCCTTTTCCCCGTCCCCTGTTGCGCCTGCGTCGTCGTCGTCGTCGTCGTCGTCGTCGTCGTCGTCGTCGTCTCGCCCGCGCTCGCCTCGGTCCTCGCGCGCGCGTCCCCCGTCGTCATCCCTCCCTCTCGCTCGCTCGCCGCCCGCTGCGCCTTGCTCGCTCGCTGCGTCTTGCTCGACATCTTCGCCACCGCGCGCGAGAACCACGACTCCTTCCCCATGTCGTCGCCGCGCCTCGTTCGTTCGTTCGTTCGTTCGAATCAAATCTCAAATCCGACCCCTCGTCGTCGCCGTCGTCGCGACGCGTTCGATCCCGATCGACGCGCGACGCCGCGCGTCGTCGTCCTTCGTCGCGCTCGCGCGGTCGCCGCGTCGCGATCGCCGTCGCTCGACGATCCGGGTCGCGTCGTCGCGCGCGCGCGAGTGCCGAGCTCGATCGATCGATCGAACGCGTCGCGTCGCGCGCGTCGACCGCGCGACCGCGGCGCCGGTCGACGACGCGCCGGCGCGCGGCGCGCGCGACGACGCCGACGCGCGCGCGCGACGTCGCGGCGCGCGACGGTCGGATTGGATGTCGTTTCGGACGCGCCGCGTCGGCACACGCGCGCGCATGGACGACGACGACGACGACGACGACGACGACGACGCGACGCGACGCGTGCTGCGCGACGTCGTCCGCGCGCGACGCGCGCTTCGCGAGATCCGCGCGTCGCTCGACGCGAATCGCGCGCGGACGACGCGCGATTCGCGTCGAGCGTCGCGACGCGCGCGGTCGGACGCCGCGCGCGCGATCGCGCGCGACGCGAAGCGCGCGTCGAAGCGCGACGAAACGGACGCGCGAACGGCGACGGCGGCGACGCGCGCGCGGTTGGCGACGGCGGCGACGCGCGCGCGCGAGACGAGCGAGACGCTCGCGGCGGCGCTCGCGGCGGCGGCCGACGCGCGAGGCGGCGCGCGAGCGCTCGAGGACGCGCGAGGCGAGGTCGAGGACGCGAGGCGAGCGATTCGGGACGGCGCGCGCGCGATCGAGGCGCGCGCGAGGGCGATCGGGGCGACGATGGCGGCGACGGCGGCGGACGTCGAGGACGCGACGGAGGCGCGAGACGCGCGCGAGCGCGCGAGGCGGGCGACGGAGGCGGATTTCGAGCGCGCGCTCGCGCGCGAGCGGCGCGCGTGCGAGCGCGCGATCGATGCGATGGACGCGCGCGCGCGCGATTGCGTCGTCGACGTCGCCGTCGCTCGACGCGGCGTCGCGTAACGTCACGTCAATGTAAAGTCAGTGTAATGTAATGTAACGTCAATGCAATGTAATGCGGCGCGTCGTAACGCGACGCGACGGACGCCGCGCCGACGGACGCCGCCTCGAATCGACGCCGCGTCGACGCGCGCGTCGGCGTCGCGTCGACGCGCGCGTCGACGTCGTCTCGCGTCGACGCGATGACGATTTCATTCGCCGCGGCGGCGGCGGCGGCTTCGACGTCGACCGCGCGCGCGCGTCGACCGCGCGCGCGCGTCGACGCGGCGACGCGCGACGGCGACGGCGACCGCGCGCGTCGCCGCGTCGTCTGTCGCCTCGCGCGCGCGCCGCAGCGGCTGAGCGCCAACAAAAAGCGCGCGAAGCGCGAGCGCGAGGACGCGCGGCGAGAGGCGCGAAAAGTGTCGCGCGAGGACGGCGCGCTGCGCGGCCGGGTCGAGGACGCCGAGCACGAGGCGCGACGGTGGCTCGGACAACACTTTTTGGTGGACGCGAGCGTGGTGACGGACGCGGTGGAGGCGGCGAGGCTGGGAGCGGGGGAGCGAGTGCTGGAGATTGGACCGGGGACGGGAAACTTGACGAACGAGATGCTGAAGCGCGGGGCGCGCGTGTTGGCGGTGGAGAAGGATAGGAATTTAGCGGAGAAATTACGGGAAGGGTTGTGCGTGGAGTATAAAGATGCGTTCGAGTTGGTGGAGGGGGATTTTTTGAAGTGGGACGGATTGGCGACGGCGTTTGAGCGCGCGACGCCGGAGACGCCGAGGGCGAAAGTGGTGGCGAATATTCCGTACAACATCACCACAGACGTGTTGAAGGTGTTGCTTCCGATGGGTGACACGTTTGAGGATATGATTTTTATGTTTCAAGAGGAAGTGGCGCAGCGTTTGGTGCGCGACGACGCCGGCGGCGGAGACTATCGGGCGATGAGCGTTCGCGTCCACTACTACTCCAAGCCGTATTACATCCGTCCAGTTTTGCGTGATTGCTTCATGCCGCCGCCGAACGTGGAATCGTGTTTAATCGGATTCAAGCCGAAAGAGCCGCACGAGCTCTTACCCTTGAACGGCACCGACAAGCAATTCTTCACCTTTGTCCAGGCGTGCTTCGCGCAAAAGCGTAAAATGTTACGCAACAACCTCAAGGCGGTGTGCGACGAGGCGACGATGGACGGCGCGTTCGCGTTGCTCGACCGCGGACTTAAAGTTCGTCCGCAAGAGCTCACCATGGAGGAGTACGTCAAACTATTCAATTTCGTACGCGATCGAGAGACGTGAGCTCGCGTCTCGCGTCGTTGTAGCATTACACGGTTACCATATAATGTGTACTCTCACGCGCTCGCCTTCATGAACAACTGCACCCCGTGCACGATGCTCCACACCCATCCGACGAAGAACACGAAACACATCAACCACATCATCGCGAAACACTTCAACCCTTCGAACGTTTTGTTTGCGGTCACGCACGCGATGAGCGTCCCCACTCCGGGGAAGATGATGTTCAGCACCATGGCGACGATGGCGATCGGTTTTTTCGCCTTGACGAGGGCATCGTCGTGCGTTTTGCGCAAAAAATCTTGAATCTTTTTCAGCGTGTCGCTCATCTCGTGCTTCGCGCGTTCCAGGCGTCGTCGTCGTCGAGGGAGAGGCTCGTTTTGACGACGCGGTCGGTCTGGGCGGTCGGTCGGTCGGTCGCGGCGCAAACTGGAATCTGATAAAATACAACACGAATAAAGCCTAAATGCGGGCGAAGCGCTCATCCGAACGTGTTCAACGCGCCCTGAGTTTGCTCTAGAAAGCTCGCGAGTCGCGCGCGGGCGACTTTCGCCGCCGCCGGCTTGGCGCGCTCCGTCTCGTCGTCGTCCTCCGGCGGCGCGCGCCACGACTCGGCGAGCGGGCCGTCCCACCATCCGAACGGTACGTCCCGCAATCGCGCGTCGTGCGCTCGCAGAGCCTGCGCTATGAATTCTGCATCCTCAACGCTCACTTTACGCGCGTCTTCGTGCACGGTGGGCGTGAGTAAGACGCCTCCCGGAATCGTCCCGGCGTCTCCGCGTCCGCCCAGCAGCGCGCGCGCCAGCGCCGTCGTCGGCGGCGACGCGCGCGAATCGCCGCGTATCATCACCACGCCTCGCGCGCTCGCGAGATTTAAGTACGCGTTCGACGCGCTCACGCCCCAGCACTTGGCGCACGCCGCGTCGTCGCGCGTCGTCGTCGTCGTCGTCTCGTCGCGCGCTGTCCCAGGGGGCGTCGCGCGCGCGGCGCCGGCGAAATCCGGCGGCAGCGCCACGGCGAAGATGGCGCGGTAGGGCTCGATGGCGGCGAAAAATGCGTCGCCTCTGAGCACGCCTCGCGCCGCGCCGCGCATGGCGATTCCGCGCGTCGCGGAGTGCGCCGGAGCGGGCGCTTTCGAACGCGACGGTTTCGATTCCTCGTGCTAAAAGTTTGGTCTGCGCTAAAATGTTTCTACTGATTGCGACTGCTCGACCGCGACGTTGGGTCAATCCAACCCGTCGTGCGCCTCGACCGCGGCGCCACCGCCCGTCATCTCTCGCTTCAACGCGGCGATGCGCTTCGCCACGTCCGGGTCCTCCTCCGCCTCTGACTCGGCGGATTTGCGCTTCTTGGTCGCCTTCTTCTCCACGTCCTCGGTGATCGGTGTGTTCCACCAGATTGGACCGCCCATGATACCGTCCCCGGAACAACACGAGATGCATCCCGTCTTCACGTTCGGCGTCAAGCGCTGTTGCGGCGCTCTCGACGCCATCGGCACGCGACAGATGCTCGCCGTGCCGAAATTCGTCGCCGACTTTTGAATCGACAAGAGCGAACACAAATTCTCGTACCCTGGTTTGCGCCATTTTGAAATCAGCGCCTGATCAGCGATTTTCTCGCGGCACAAGTAATCGTACAGCTCGCGCTTCAACGCTTTGCGCTTGTACATCAAATCGAATACGAAGCGATTCTTCTCCCAGTGAATCCTGTGAATTCGCCACGACAACTCATTCTTCCTCTTCCCCTCGTGCTCCTCGTTCACCGCGTCCTTCATCTGATTCTCGAAATCCTCGATCGCGTGTTCGATCATATCGAACCCCTCGGGCGGCTGTTTCCCTTTCAATCGTCGTCGAAACGACATCGCGCCTCGCGTTGGCTTAGGGATTCACCGGGACGATTGGCGTCGAAATATCACCCGTCGCCGCGCGAGGAGACTGTGATGCGCGCCGCGCACCGCTTAGGGACGTGGACGTTGGATCACGCACTGTCGTGCGAACGCGCGCGCGCGTGATTCGGACGACGACGATTTGAAGACGCGCTGAGGAATGAGAACAAAGTCTACGCGCGCGAGCGCCGACGCCTCGCGGCGGATGGTTTCAAAATCTAAATGTCTAGTTGTCGACCGAAATTACGCGTCCCGTGGCGTCGCGCGTGAGCTTAGAGTCGTCGCCGCCGTCCGCGGCGCGCCAAGCGACGTCGAGCTCGGGGCGGATGGCTCGCAGATTGTTGACGAGTCGCTCCCACTCGTCGTCTTGGGCGCCGGGATTGCCACCGACGACGAGCGTTCGTAAATCAGAGAAAGTCTGAGGGTTTTCGAACGCTTTGACGACCGCGCGGAGGCCTTCGACGGTTAAACCCACGGCACCGAGGTCGAGGAGCGTGAGAGAAGATCCTTGGCCGGCGCCGAAAATTTTTGCGACTCCGGCGTCGCCGAGTCCGGCGTTGTCGAAGAGCGCGAGAGACTTTGAAGCCTTCAGCACAAACCCCAATGAGTCGGCCGCGTCGACGGTGATCGCGCACGCTCCGAGATCAAGTGATTCTGGCACTCGAGTCCCGAACGCACCCTTCGCGAGCGTGGCTAATCCAGCGTCACCGAACGCGTTGCCTCGTAAATTCGCACTCACCAAATTTGGACACGCGGCGAGGAAGCTGTCGAGCGCCTCGACGTCTTTCGCGTCCTCGATCTCGCACTGCACGAACTCAACCGCGGTGATGCTTAATTTTTGCGTTCCAATCGTGAACAGGCCATCGCCGAAGCACGCGTGAGCGCCCCCTTTACCGAGCTTCACGCCGTTCATCTCTAGCGCCTCCACGCTCGCTCGCGACGCCAAACCCGCGCCCACGGCGCGCAACCCTTCCGCTCCGATGGCGCATCTCGTCAAACCCAGTCGCTTCAACGGGCACGGTGACTTCAAGAACTCCCCCAGTGCGCTCGCGCTGGCGGTATCGAGCGCGTTATCCGTCAAATCGAGCGTCTCGAGCGTCGCTCCCTCGCTCGCTCCGTTAAACGTCGCCGCGTATCCCACCGCGCCCAATTTCTCATTCCTCCCCAACCGCAGCTCGCGCATCGCGCACTGCGCCATGCACTTCCCCAACGCCCGTCCGTGCTCGTCTCGCACGCCTTTATACTCTAAATCGAGCCTCTCCAGCGCCGCTCCGTGCGCCGCGCCCCGCAGCGTCGTCTCCAGCGCGCTCTCCGTCCCGTCGTCCCCATCGTCCCCGAACGTTTCGTCTCCCACGCACATCGACTTGATGGACGTATTTATCGCCAAGCACGCCGCCCACGCGCGCGCCGCGGGCGCGCTCACGCGATGCCCCGAGGCGTAAAACTCTCGCACGTGTTCATTCTCCTCGAGCGCCTTCGCCGTGGCGATTTGCGTCGCTTCGTCGAACGCGCGCACGCGCAGCACGTGCACCGATCGAAGCGCGGCGTCGTTCGCTTCGATGCGCGCGAGCCAGGACGGTCGATCGCCCTCGGGCGCGCTTTTACCCCACGCCATCGGCGCGCGCGCGCGACGCGCGGGACGAACGGCGCGGCACTCAATGACGCTTCGACGCCTCGTGGCGCGATGCGCGACGACCGCGAGAGCGTCGACGAGCGCCGCGGCGATCGATGCGTCGCGCGCGACGCGAGTGCGACGTCACGAGACGTCGGCGGTGAAGGATGACGCGGGAAAGTTGCCGGGACAAGTGGACGCGAGGGAAAAGGCAAAGTTTGAAGCGGACGCCGCGCTGTGGTGGAACGAAGGCGAGGGCCCGTTCGCGGCGCTGCACGCGATGAATCCGGTGCGGGTGCGGTTCATACGGGACGGCCTGGTCGGACAGTACGGCGATGTGCTGGGCGGGAACGGGCCGGGGGCGGCGCTGCGCGGGTTGAAAATTTTAGACGTCGGCTGCGGGGGGGGGATATTGGCGGAGAGTTTGGCTCGATTGGGAGCGCAAGTGACGGCTATTGATGCGGGTGCGGCTAACATAGCGATCGCGCGCGCGCACGCGGAGTTGGATCCGGATTTAGTGAAGAATTTGAAGTACGAGGCGGTGACGGCGGAGGAACTCGTCGAACGCGGCGAAACGTTTGACTGCGTGACGAGTTTGGAGGTCATCGAGCACGTCACCGATCCGTTGGAGTTCACGAAATCGATTGCGAAATTAGTGAAACCGAAAGGCGCGTTGTTCGTGAGCACGATCAATCGTACGGCGAGATCGTTCGCGTTCGCCATCTTGGCGGCGGAACGCGTGCTCGGCCTCGTGCCGCCGGGAACACATCAGTTCTCAAAGTTTCTCACCCCTGGAGAGATTGCGATGATGGCGGGTCACGCGAATTGTGAGATGGTCGAGCTCGCGGGGATGGTCTACGACCCGTTGCGAAACAAATGGTCGTTATCTTCCGACACGCAAATCAACTTCATCGCGCACTGCGTCAAGTCGTCGTGAGTAAGCGCAGACGAATCGTTAGTTTTAGAGATTTATTTTATCATACACCGAAGCACGCGTCACGCATATTTCATCACGCGCGCTACGCCACGTCCCTGATCGCTATACGGCTCAGCACGGCGTCCGCTAAACTACCGATCTCGAGCTCATTCTCGTGCACCTTGTACCACTTCTTCAACGCCGCCTCGTCCACCGCCGGCCGCGCGTCGAACGCCACGAGCTCTCCCTTCACCACGCTTCGCACGCGCTCTAAATCTTCGTCGTTCGCGTCGAACTTACACACGATCAACGCCCTCGTGTTCTCGTCGCCGCCGAAGCGTCGAAACGCCTCGCTGATGTGCCGCGTCGGCGACAGACAAAACACCAGCTCGCTGTGCACCGCGCGCGTCACCATCGCCCCTCGCTCGCACGCGAGCGCCGCCTTGTACGCCGCCAACTCCACGCACGCCAGGCTCGCGATCGCGCGCGCGTCCAGCACCGCGCACTCGAGCGTCCCGTCGCGCACCGCCGCGCGCACCTCCTCGGCGTTCGCGACGTCCGCGAACGTCCACACCGCGAGCTCGCGCGCGGCGCCGCGAGCGGACGTCTTCGGCAGGCGCAGCGCGCGCGACGGCGTCATCCGCGCCGCTCGCGCGCGCGCTCGCGGTCGTCGTCCCGAATCGTCACTCGCGCGCGCGGCGATGACGACGACGTCCGACGCGCGCGCGAGCGCGAGCGCGAGCGCGAGCGCGCGTCGCCGCGCGAGCGAATCCCTGCGCGTGCTTCGCGACGGCGCCTACGCGCTCGCGCCGATCGCGTCGCCCGAGGACGACGCCGCGCTCGCGCTCGACGGCGACGCCGCGCTCGACGGCGACGCGCGGCGACGCGACGACGCGACGACGCGCGTCGCCGTCCCGGTCGCGCTCGGCGCGAGCGAGCGGCGCGCGTTCGCGGACGCCGTCGCGGCGTCCGCGCGGGCGTCGAGGCGCGGATCGAGCGGCGCGCGGCGCGCGACGACGCCGCGCGCGACGCTCGAGCGCACCGAGAGCGAGCGCGCGCTCGAGGCGCTCGCGGCGACGGCGACGGCGACGTAGGCCGGTAGCCGTAGGCGTTAGGCGCGCGTGTATTTTACTCACCTCGATCGCGCGACGACGCGTCGGATCGCCGCGCGCTCTGAGCGCGCGGCGATCGCATCGGTCGACGACGCGCGCGGTCGACCGCGCGACGCGACACATCCAGCCTCGCCTCGCTCGCGAGCGCCGCGGACGCGGACGCGCGGTCGAGCGCGGAACGACGTCGACGTCGACGCGGAATCGACCGCGCGAACGAGACCGTCGTCGTCGACGCGCGACGCGCGACGCGCGACGCGCGAATCGCGAATCCGAAATCGCGACGGAAACCTCGCGCTCGAACGCGCGCGGTGACGATGAGCGATGAAGAGGCGCGCGCGAGCGCCGTGCCGGCGTCGGCGATGCTGTTCGCGGTGCACAAACACCTGCAAACGCGATGCGCGGAGAAGACGAGCGCGTTCTTGAAGTGCAAGAAGGGCGATCAAGACCCGGAAAAGTGCCTGCGACAGGGCGCGGCGATGACGGGGTGTCTGGTGGAGGTGCTCAGGGACTTGAAGGCGACGTGTGGGGATGAATTGAACGCGTACGCGGAGTGCTTGGATTACAGGAGCAATAACTTTGAAAAGTGTCGGCGGGAACAAGAGGCGTTTGAGACGAAGTGCTCGCTCGGGAAGTAAGCGTTTGGAACGCATTTTTTTTATCGCATCGTAGCAAAGTAGAAACATCCTTAATCTCCCTTCACCACGCGCGCGCCGCCGGATTCAACCTTGACTGAACGTAAAGGGCGGCGAACGAGCGATACGCACTGAATGACGTCCCCCATGCGGATGTCGACGACGTCTGCGAGAGCGATACCGCAGTCGCTACCTTTGCCGACGGCGTCGACTTCGAGCCGGTGGCGGCGCATGGAAGAACAGTCGAGTAGCTCTTCGTGGATGCACACTCCGTCGCGAATCAACCTAAATTTCTCACCCGCTTTCATCGCTCCTTGGCCGACGACGCAGCCGGCGACGATGGTGGCGTTGTTGCCTTTTGCGCCGGACATGTCGAATATCTGCACGACGTTCGCCTCACCCTCGATTTGTTCGTGCTCCTCCATGGGCGCTAAGCCGGTGAGCATCTCTCCCACTTCGTCGAGTAAGTGGTAAATAACTCGGTGTCGAACGATGCGCACACCTTTCTGCTTGGCTAATTTCGCGAGCGAGTTGGGCGGCTCGCGCACGTTGAATCCCAGGACCGGAGCGCCGATGGCAGCGCTCAAGCTTATATCGCTTTCCGTGATGGCGCCAACGCCCATGAACACGACCTTCAATCCAACGGCTTCAGATGCGAGCCCTAAAAGAGCGTCGCGCACAGCTTCTGCCGTTCCTTGAACGTCAGCCTTGATGATGACGTTTAAATGTCCTCGCTCTTCGGGATCAATTTCAGACTGATTCGCTGGCGCCGCCTCCTCGTCTTCACCTTTCATCCGCGCTTCGCGTTCTTCTCGTGCTTCGCTTATTCTCTTCGCTCTAGACTCGGATTCAACCATCGTGATGCTATCACCGGCCGAAGGAACCCCTTTCAAACCGACGAGCTCGAAAGGTTCAGCCGGACCAACGTGCGAGATTTGCTCGGCTTTGGCGTTGCGCAAGCTTCGAACTTTGCCATACTGATTACCCACGACCACATACGAACCGACTTTGAGCGTACCAGAGCGCAGTAATCCAGTAGCTGTCGGACCTTGCCCTTTATCTAACTTTGCCTCTAAAACAACACCATTAACTTTGCCCGAGAGAGACGCCTTTAACTCGAGCGCATCCGCCTCGAGGACGAGACACTCTTCCAATTCTGCCAATCCCTCACCTGTGATGGCTGAAATGGGGACACACTGCACTTTACCCCCGAATTCTTCTAATTCTATGCCCATGCTCCCGATCTCACTCTTCACTCGTCGTGGATCGGCATTTTCTCTATCAATCTTCGTAAGCGCGACGACCATCGGCACCCCCGCCGCCTGTATGTGCGCCGCTGCCTCTCGCGTTTGTGGCATTACCCCATCATCCGCGGCGACAACAAGTACGGCAACATCCGTTGCCGTCGCTCCACGCTGTCGCATCGCACTAAACGCGGCGTGACCGGGAGTATCGAGAAATGTCAGCGATCCGTGTCCGCCTGGAAGCTCGACGACGAAGGCGCCTATGTGTTGCGTGATTCCTCCCGCCTCGCCCGCGGCCACGGATGTCTTGCGCAACGAATCCAGCAGCGTCGTTTTCCCATGATCGACGTGTCCCATGACCGCCACTACGCCTCGTCGCCGCACAACCTCTGTCGCGTCCGCGTTCGGATCCGGAGAGACGGAGATGTCCACGTTCAGTTCCAACCCGACCAACTCCATCACGTCCGTCGGCACCGCATCCTCGCTCGACGCCAAGGACTCACCCAAGTTCGCTAGCACAGTTTCTAAATCCCGAGTTTCCATCTCCAATACCCTCGCCAACTCTACCAAAGTCGTTCCCTCCGCGATCTCCGCGGCGCCGCCCGCGCGCGGACTCTCGAGCGACCGAGCCTCCCTCGCGTTCTCCCCGGCGGCGTCCTTCCTCTTCGCCCGCACCGTCCCTTTCCCAGCCACGCTAAATTTCCTATATTTAGAAATCTTTTCCTTCGTCTTCTTCGATCGCTTCCCGTCGCCGTCGTCCTCCTCCTCGTCAGCGGTGAGTTTCTTTCCCTTGTACCCGACGCGCGGCTTCTCTCTCGCCGTCGCGCTCGTCGCGCCCGTCCCGTCCCGACCCTTCGCCATCGTCATCATCGACGACGTCCCGAACGATCTGCGCGCGCGCGACGACGGACGATCGCCGTCCGCGCGCGACGTCGTCGTCGTCCGCGCGCGAGCCGCCGCGAGCGCACCAATCGCGCGCGCGTTCGCGGAATGCGGCGCGTCTCGCGCGTCCGAGCGCGCGCGCGCGCGATCGTCGACGCTCGGGGTCATCGTCGACAGCGCGCGCGTCGCGGCGCGGGCGCTCGTCGACGCGCGCGACGCCGCGCGACGAATCATCGTCGACGGCGCGCGCGACACACCGCGGCGATGACGGCGCGCGCGCTCGCGACGACGTCGAGCGCGAGCGCGTCGACGAGCGCGCGCGCGCGTCGATGGAGCGCGCGCGCGACGCCGGACGCGAGGCGTCGACGAGTGTCGGCGGCGGCGATGCGGCGCGGGCGTTCGGTGTCGACACCGCGCGAAGGCCGACACCGAAGACGCGTCGACGCGCGCTCGAGGGCGAGCGAGGACGATCCGGACGGCGAGGACGATACCTCGGACGCGCGCGGGAGCGACGACGGCGTTCGGGCGGTGAAGGCGTGGTTGCGAGAGAACTTTTTCTTCGCGGGCGTGGGGGCGGCGGCGTGCGCGAGCGCGTCGCCAGAGTTTCGCGACGTCGTGGAGTCGTTCGGTGGTGCGGCGGGAGGGTCGTGGGGGTCGGGAGGGTTGGAAAAGTATGCCATCGCAGCCTTATTCTTCATCGCGGGCGTTGGATTACCGGTGAGAGCGTTGAAGGAAGCCGCGAGCGACGTGTCGCTCAACGCGTTTACGCAGGCGTTCATCTTCGTCTTTCCGACGATCGTCATAGCCGCAGCCGCGCCGGTTTTGATTGAATCGGGGTGGTTGAGCGAGAACGTGGTCGATGGTTTATTCGTGTTGGCGTGCTTGCCCACGACAGTAGGTTCCGGCGTGGCGTTCACGCGGTCGGCGAACGGGAACGTCGAAGCCGCCTTGCTGAATTCCATGGCGGCGAACCTCGCGGGTATTTTCTTGACCCCTGCGTTGATACATTTCTATCTCGGCGCCGACAGCTCGGTGGATCCGATCGCATCGAGTTCGAAGCTGCTCGTTCAAGCATTTTTACCCGTCGCTCTCGGTATGAGCTTGCGTTTGATCCCGGGCGTGGCGTCCGCCGCCGAGGGCGGCTTGAAGGAGCCGAGCAAACTGCTCGGCGATGCCATTTTGCTCGCCATCATCGCCAAAACCTTCGTCACAGCGGAACAAAGCGAGGCGGGGATGTTAGATTTCAACTCAAGCGCACACTTAGTGAGCGTCTTGTTGGTGTTCATGCTCTTGCACAAGGGATCGATTTTTTTGGCGGCGTCTCGCGTCGGCGCCTTCTCGCGCGAGGACGTCGTCTGCGCCCTATACATGGGTTCGCACAAAACCTTAGCGTTCGGCTTGCCTCTGATATCGACCACGTTCGAGGGCGATCCCAATCTCGCGTCTTATGTGCTTCCCTTGGTGATTTACCACCCCCTTCAAATATTCGCGAGCTCGCTCCTCGCGCGCCCTCTGGCGCGGTACGAGAAGCGGCGCGAATGAATCTTCCTAGCGACTTAGCGAGTCAAATAGCGAGCGATTAGCGATTAGTGCGTGCATCGCGACGCGACGCGCGTTCGACGCGCGTCGACGTCGTCGATAAATTAAAAGCGAGCCCATCGTATTGACAAGCCGCCGAGCGCGCGCGCGCCCGGCGACGAAACCCTACGTCGTCCCTCGCGAAGAATCACAACCTACTAATTCGTCCGCCTCCGCGCTCGAACCGCCGTCGAGCGCTCCCCGCGCCTCGCGCGCGTCCCTCTTCTTCGGTGCGTTCACTTGGACACCACCGTCATCACCGCCGGCGCCGTCGCCGGATCCACCGTCGGGTACTCCACCGCCTTGCGGTTTCGGTCGCTCGGTCGATGCTTCTTCGGTCGCGTGTCGGTGTGTCCCTTCGTCGCCTTCTTCCGCACGTGTCGCGCCGCCTTCACGGTGAACGTCATCGGAGCCCCGATCGTGATCGCCATCGCGTCTCGTCGAGCGCGCGCGCGTGTGCGTGCGCCGCGGTGGCGGCGTGGCGCTCCATTCATTCGTTCTCTTTCATTCGCGTCGACGCCGCGTCGACGCCGCGCCCGACGTCGCCTTCTTCCGCACGATCGCCCTCGCGAGCGCCATCACCGCGCCGTCGCGTGCGCGCGCGCTAAAAAAATAAAAAAAAACCACCCCCCCCCGATCGAAGGGTCAGGACTCGTCGATCGCCGCCCCCGGACGAACGTAAAACCTAGCCCATCGCCGCGCGCGCGCGCTTCGATCGTCGTCCGCCGCGTCGCGTCGTTTTGTCGTTTTATCCAAAAGGGAGGCGCGCGCGCGTGTGCGTGCGCCGCGGCGACGCGCGCGGGATCGCCGCGCGGCACTCGCGGGCGGACGATCCGAGCCGTCGCGCGCGAAGGCGAAGCTCTCGCGCGCGTCGATCGACGATGCGGGCGATGGACGCGTCGAGCGCGCTGGCGCCGCGGCGACGCGCGATCGGGACGCGCGGCGCCACGCGCGGGGCGAAGACCTCGAGGGCGATCGCGCGGGGGGCGGTGCGCGTCGCCGCGGGCGCGGTGTCGCAGGAGTACGCGATGGACGAACGAGGCGTGCTGATGCCGACGGGGAAGTACTGCGTGAATCACGCGGAGACGGTGCGAAGGAAGACGCGCACGGTGCACGTGGGCAACGTGAAGATTGGCTCGGAGCACCCAATCGTGAAGCAGACGATGACGACGAGCGACACGAGAGACGTCGAGAAGACGGTGGCGGAGGTGATTCGATGCGCCGATGCCGGTGCGGAGATGGTGCGGATCACGGTTCAGGGGATGCAAGAGGCGAAGGCGTGCAAGATCATCAAGGAGACGCTCGTGGCGAAGGGATACGATACGCCGCTCATCGCGGATATCCACTTCGCGCCGAAGGTGGCGATGATGGTGGCTGAATGCTTCGATAAGATTCGCGTGAACCCCGGTAACTTTGCGGATGGTCGTAAGACGTTTGAAAACATCCTGTACGAAACGGATGAAGAGTACAACGCCGAACTCGCGGAGATTGAAGAAATCTTCACGCCGCTCGTGTTGAAGTGCAAGGAGCGAGGCGTGGCGATGCGCATCGGTACGAACCACGGTTCTTTGTCCGCGCGCACGTTGTCGCGCTTTGGTGACACGCCGATGGGGATGGTGGAATCTGCGTTCGAATTCGCGCGCATTTGCCGCAAGCACGATTACCACAACTTTGTCTTCTCCATGAAGGCGTCTAACCCTCTCGTCATGGTGCAAGCGTATCGCCTGTTGTCCCACGAGATGTACAAGCTCGGCTGGGACTACCCGCTTCACCTCGGCGTCACCGAAGCCGGCGAAGGCGAAGACGGTCGCATGAAGTCTTCCATCGGTATCGGTGCTCTCTTACTTGACGGTCTCGGAGACACCATTCGCGTGTCTCTCACCGAAGCATCCGAGCTCGAAATCGAGCCGTGCACGCGCTTGGCCAACCTCGGTATGAAGGCGTGCGCCGAAAACATCGGTGTCGAGCAATTCGAGGACTCTGTCCGTGACTTCAAGACCTTCACGCGCAGAACTGGTGATTTGCCCGAACAAAAGGACTCTGATGCGATTGATTTCCGGAACATTCTCCACCGCGACGGCTCTGTGCTCGCCGCCGTCACCACGGCGCAACTCGCGTCGGAAGATGGCTTCTACCGCGAATTGGGCGCCAAGCTTGCGGTCGGTATGCCGCTTCGTGATATCGCCACCTGTGATTCCATCTTGCTCAGCGAAGTTCCCGCCGCGTCCGAAGAGAAGGCGCTCCGATCTATCCGTCGCCTCCAAGAAATCGGCTGCGGCGTTGTCGTGCCGGCTGACCTTCTCCGAGCGACGCCGTTGGAGAACGCCATCGCCCTCGTCAGCGCCGACGAAGTCGGTGCTCCGTTGCCGGCCGGTGCCGCGCGAAAGGCTGTCACGTTGAACGGCTTCGAGACCGTCGAACAACTCAAGGCTGTCGCAGCGTCTGACGCCGTCATGGTGCTCATCAAGACGAAGGATGGCGAGTCTCGTCTCCACTCTTCTCGCCGCATCGCCGAAGTGATGGCGCAAGTCGGTGCGAAGATGCCGGTCATTCATCACATGTACATGCCGACCGGCGACAAGTCGGACATCGTCATTCAATCCGGCTCCCAAGTCGGTGGTTTGCTCGTCGACGGCTTTGGCGACGGCGTGTTGATCCAATACGCCGGCTCCGACAAGGATGTCTCATTGGACTTCCTTCGTACGACCTCGTTCGGTTTGCTCCAAGGCTCTCGTATGCGTAACACGAAGACGGAGTACGTCTCTTGCCCGTCGTGCGGACGCACCCTCTTCGACTTGCAAGAAGTCACGGCGCAAATCCAAGAGAAGACTGGACACTTGCCTGGCGTCGCCATCGCCGTTATGGGTTGCATCGTCAACGGTCCGGGTGAGATGGCGGATGCGGATTTCGGTTATGTTGGTGGTGCTCCGGGTAAGATTGACTTGTACGTCGGTAAGGAAGTCGTCAAGCGAGGTATCGCGATGGAAACTGCGTGTGATGAACTCATTCAACTCATCAAGGACAACGACCGCTGGATCGAAAAAGAAGTCGAGGAAGCCGTCGCCGCGTGATGTCGCACTCGTAGCTCGCATGATGTTTAATACTAAGTCGATTGATTCTTCAGATTCTTTTCTCTAATTCTTTCTGATTTTCTTAGTTACAATACGTGGGACGGGAGTTTAATTGAGCTTCGTCGCTCATTCTTTCGAAAACGACATGCAATGCACCGCACGCTTATTAAATTTTCTCCAGGGCTTGAGCAATATCCGCTTCGATGTCGACGTAATCCTCAATCCCAGTCGAAAATCGAACGAGGTTATCCTTAATGCCAATCTCGGCGCGCTTTTCAGGACCCTGATCCCAATAAGAAACGACAGTCGGTTGTTCAATCAGCGACTCCACGCCACCGAGAGACGGCGCGATGTACGGAAGCTCGCAACTATCGATAAACTTTGCAGTCGCCCAAAGATCACCCTTGACCTCGAAAGATACCACCCCACCGAAACCTTTCATGTATTTTTTCGCAACTTCGTGGTCGCAGTGGCTCGGTAATCCCGGATAGTGCACTTTGTCAATCTTTGGATGCTTCTCGAGGTATTGAGCCAGTCTCATCGCGCTGTCGTTGTGGCGCTCGACTCGAAGCGACAAGGTCTTCAAACCTCGAAGAACCAAGTAAGCAGCGTGAGGATCGATGACACCACCCAAAATATTATGAAATTGTCTGCACGCGGCGACTGCTTCCTTCTTACCGACGATGACACCGGCGAGAACGTCGTTGTGCCCGCCCATGAATTTCGACGCGCTGTGAATCACCAAGTCGGCGCCAAAGTCGAGCGCGCGAGAGTTGCACGGCGTGGCAAAAGTACCATCGATGCACACGAGGCAACCCGTGGGCTTGCACAGGTTCACGATTCGTTCGATATCGACGCAACGAAGGTACGGGTTCGTTGGTGATTCGGAAAAGTACAGCGAGCACTTGTTCTCCTTGAGCGCCTTTTCCAAGCCGTCGTAATCGGACGGATCGAGCACCGTGGACGTGATGCCCATCTTCGGCAAGAAAGTTTGAATGAATTGTCGAGTGCGTCTGTAGCAGTCCGTGGTGGTGACAATGTGTCCACCGGCTGGGACGAGCGCGAGCAGCATAGTCGTCGCCGTGCACATGCCGGACGCGCTCAACAGAGCGTCTTCTCCGCCCTCGAGTTGGCGAATCTTCTCTTCGCACGCCTTGGTCGTCGGATTCCCGTATCGACCGTACTCAAAGCTCCCATATCGTCCCTCTTGATACGCGATCAACTCTTCCGTGTCCTTGAAGTGGTACGTCGACGTGCACACGATCGGGGTCGTCAACGAGTCGGATACCCTCGGTCGCCCCTCCTTGCGTTCGCCTGCGTCAAAGTAACAACCGCGATCATCACCGTCAGTCCGCGCGTCTCCCCCCTCGCGTCTCCTCACTCGCGCATCACATTTTTATGCACCATCGCGCGTCCATCGCGCGTCGCTCCTCGTCGTTCGACGCACCGTTTTGCACGCACTGCGTCGAGTCGCCCCAAGGTTTCTCGCCGTTCGCCGCGCGCGTCGTCGCGCCTCGTCGTCCCGTCCCTCCTCGGCTCTTCCGCGTCGTCGCGCTCAGCTTCACCACCGTTCGCGCCTTCGCGCTCATCGCCGCGCTCATCCTACGCTCGAATCCCGTCGTCGTCGTCGTCGTCGTCAGTCCTCGCTCGGCTCGATCGCGTCGAACCTCTCGCGCCTCGGCTGGCCCTCGCGCGTCGTCGCGTCGTCGCGTCGTCTCGCGCGCCCGCGACGCGTCGGCGTCGTCCCGCGCGCGTCCCGCGTCGCGCGTCGCGTCGCGTCGCGTCGCTCGACGGACGCACCGCGCGCGTCGTCCCGGACTCGACCTCGATGTGCGGGCGCGACGCGACGCGGCGGGCGGCCGAGGATCGAGGATCGAGGATAAAAAAAAATCCGCGCGCGACGCGCATAAAGCGCGAACGATTCGCCATGAAGGCCGAAACGCGTGACGCGCGGTCGATCTCGAACGACCGATCGATCGATCGATCGATCGATCGAACGAACGAACGATCGAACGATCGATCGACGGACGAACGATTCGAGGGCGCGGCGAAGCCGAACGCGCGGCGGTGAGGGTCGAAGGAACTACGGGTCTATGAATGTGATCACACGATGATGCTCTCGCACGTGCAGCAGTCGTATCCGGGAACGGTGCACTCGGTCGTCGCGTTGGCGGCGACGTGGGCGCATCGACACGCGTCGGCGCCGCGCGCGCCGGGAACGCACGAGAGGGAGACGCCGGCGTCGGACGCCGCTCGACACGACGCGTCGCAGTCCGTGGTGCCCGCACCGCAGCTCTGCGCGCACAGGGCGTTGTAAATACCGGCGTGTGCGGGATCGGTGCACACTCCGGTGTCTAAAGTGGTGACTTCGGGCATGTGGGACGCCGGACACCCGCTCGGCGCTTTCAGCGCGCATCCCTCGTCGCACGAACCGTAGACGTACGTGAACGTCTTCCCATCGAATACGCGGTTGTAAAAGATGTCATCGCCCTCCTCGATGACAGAGGTACAAACCTCCATGCCTTCGAGAGCCGATGGAGTCGCAAATTTCGGACATCGCCCGCCCCCCCTGTGCAAGCAACCGATGTCGGACACCGTCGCCTCGTCGCTCGTGTTGTCGAGCGGGTACAAATAAAATCCAAACTGCTCCCCTGCACCGAGCATGACGTCCACTTCAAACGTTCCACACCTTGTTTGCGTCATTTCCTGCGCTTGGGAGAATAAAAAGTCGTTCGACATCGACTTTGTCGTCACCCGAGCGCCGACGACGTCCTCCCACGCTCCCGGCGCAAACGTCAACGACCCGAGTTGCGCGCACGCCGTGAGCAACGTCAAGTGCACCATCGTCGCCGCCGCGCGTGGTATCATCTCGACATCTTCTCTGTGATTCACCTCTATGTCTCCACTCGACGACATTTGCGATTTCCGCACTAAAGAATACTCCTCGCTCGCTCCGTCGTCGTCGCCGCCGCCCGTGACGAACGGGTCGCTCACCACCGCGAACGGCGTCGTCCCGTCTCCGCTCGTCGCCAACGCGGCCGCGCTCCCGAACGCGCTCATTTTCCCTCGTTCATTCGCGCTCGCGCGTTCGCGCGCGTCGTCTCCAGACATCCAGTCGCGCGCGATCGTTCGTCCAACACCATTCGTCTTCGCCAGCGCGCACGCGCACGCGAGCGTCACGCCCAGCGCGAACGTCGGTCGAAACACCGACGTGGACGCGCGCGCGCTCGACGAGCGGTGTCGTCGATCCCCGTCGCCGTCGCGCGTCAACAGCGGGGCGTCCTCCATCGCCGTCGTCGTCGCGTCGTCGTCGCGATGTGACGCGCCGCGTCGCCGCCGCCCGCACTGCGCGACGCGCGCGACGACGACGACGCGCGACGACGACGACGGGGGCGATGCGCGCGATGACGACGACGCGCGGGCGCGGGCGCGCTCGCGCGGCGAACGCGACGACGACGACGACGACGCGACACCGGCGACGTCACCGCGCGGTGCGGGCGCGAGCGAGCGAGGACGCGAACGAGGCCAGCGAGCGGACGACGACGACGACGACGACGACGACGACGAAAGTGGTCGTCCTCGGCGGCACCGGACGCGTCGGGAGCGCGACGGCGGCGGCGCTGGTGCGAGGCGCGAACGGCGGGGTGGAGGTGACGCTCGGCGGACGGTCGAGAGAGCGAGACGCGGAGGCCAAGGCGCGACATCGAGGGTTGGCGAACGCGTCGTTCGTTGAGGTGGACGTGTGCGATAAGGCGAGCGTGACGCGAGCGATTCAAGGCGCTGACTTGGTGATCAACACCGCGGGACCGTTTCAGAGACGAAAGAGTTGCGCCGCGCTCGAGGCGGCGCTGGAGAGCGGGGTCAAGTATTTAGACGTCTGTGACGACGCGTCGTACGGCGCCGAGGCAAAGAAATTGAGCGAAAAGGCGAAAGCCGCGGGTGTGGCCGCGATCACGTGCGCGGGCATCTATCCCGGGGTGTCAAACCTTATGGCGCGAGACATCGTGGAGTCGATGAAGGCGGAGTTTCGCGCGACTGAAGAAAACGAAGGCAAAGAACCCGAGGTGGAGTACGTGCTTTACAACTACTTCACTGCGGGGTCGGGTGGGGTCGGGACGACGATTTTAGCCACGAGCTATTTGCTCTGTGGCGAAGATGTCGTGTGTTGGGAAGACGGTCAGCGCATCGTCGAGAAACCAGCTTCGCAACGCAAAGTCGTCGATTTCGGCAAGGGCGTGGGCCGACGCGAGGTGTTCCTGTACAACTTGCCCGAAGTTGCATCGACACGTGAAATTTTCGGTGCGCGCACCGTGAAGGCTCGATTCGGTACGTCGCCAGGGATTTGGAACGGGGCCATGGTGGCAATAGCGAATTTAGTTCCAAAGTCGCTCTTGGAAAATCAAGACGCAATGAAAGGATTGGCGAACTTCTCCGCCCCGATCGTGCGCTCGGTGGATGCGATCGTTGGAGAAACTACATCCATCCGCGTGGACGTCAAACTGAAGGACGGCAAGCAGTCTGTGGGTTTGTATACGCATCCGCGTTTAAGCGAGTGCGTCGGCACGTGCACGGCGTCTTTTGCAACGGCGATGTTGAATGGTGAATGTGCTCCTGGGGTTTGGTATCCTGAAGAAGTGGAAGCCATCAGCGATCGGGATGCGTTGTTCGAACGTGCCAAAGAAGGAACGTCGTTGTTTGCTTTGAATCAAGCGCCGTGGATGGTGGAATCAAAGCCAGTGAATTTGGGTTTCGGATTGTATTGGACGTAGCTCGTGATAGGAAGCATGAATGTTATGAAAACGAAAGCGCGCGCCATGATTTCTTTATTTTCTTTATGTGTGCAGTATTTGCATCGAATTCGCTTGCATAATCGTTTACTAATATCTTTACTAATATTCAAACCGCCGAGCTCTCGAGTCTATTACGCCGCGGACGCCATCTTTGCCAGCGCCTTGATGGACGTGCTCACCAACGTGGCCAACTGCATTCCCTCATCCGCTCCTTGTGCCAAAAACCTGTCTACTTCACCGAGTTTGATGAAGATCTCCGCCTTGACCTCGTCCGAGCAATCTGCCTCCAGGACGTAGTCAGAGTACTGATCGAGAATTTTGAGTCCTGAAAAACCGTCGCGCAAAATGTCCTCCATGTGCGCCTGCGCCTCTTCAAACTTGCCTTCACGGCACAGATCATACATCTTTTTGATTTTTTCATCTGGAATGTGCCCCGCCACTTCAACGATGCTCGCACCACTAATCTTCCCCGCGAACAAACGCGCTGCGCTTTGCAACAACGTAATCGCCTTGCGCATGTCTCCTCCCGAGTGCTTTGAACACATCGCGAACACGTCGTCACTCATCTCCAAACCTTCTTGTTCGCCGATGAACTTCAATCGCGCACCCATAGTTTCCTGAGCGAGCGGCGAGAATCTAAACTTTGCGCATCGACTCGCGATCGGATCGATGATTTTCGTCACGTAGTTGCACAACAGAAAGAACCGAGTGACTTTTGAATACGTCTCCATCATCCTTCGCAGCGCCGATTGCGCGTCGCCCGTCATGGCGTCCGCTTCGTCCAAGATTAATATCTTATACGGCGGAGACGGGTATCCCGGCGCGGGCGCACCGACGGCTTGCGAGGCAAAGGTTTTGATCTTGTTGCGGACCACGCTGATGCCTCTCTCGTCCGACGCGTTCAACTCCTTCACCCTTTGCTTATACAGCTCCGGTCCGTACAACTCCTTCGCGATCGCCAGCGCGGTGGTGGTTTTCCCAGTTCCCGGCGGTCCGTAGAACAGGCAGTGGGGCATGTTCCCCGTCTTCAGCGCGTTTTCCAGCACCCCCACGACTTGCTCCTGGCTCGCCACATCCTTGACGACGCGAGGGCGGTATTTCTCCACCCACGGCGCGTGCGCCTCGGCGCGCTGCGGACGCGTCGCTTCCGCGTCGACCATGGTCGTATCCGCAACCATCGCGTCCGTGCGTCCGTGCGTCCGTCAGTCGTCGGCGTCGTGTGACGCGCGCGCACCCTCGAACGCCCGCCGCGCATCTCGCGCGCGGCGTCGCGGAATTTGAAATCGCGCCCGCGGCGAGGGCGTTCGGGCGTAGGGTTCGGTGAATGATAAACGATCGAGATAGCGTTAAGAACGCACTGAATGCGTCGAATGTGGACGTGTTTTGTATTTTCAACGGCGCGACGACGCGCGCGACGCGGTCGGTCGGTCGCTCCGTCGCCGTCTCGCACTGCGCGGCGACGGCGACGGCGACGACGACGGCGATGTCGGACGCCGCGCGCGCGTCGACGCGGACGTCGTCGACATCGCGCCTCGCGCGTCGCGCGGTGGATCGAAGCGTCCGCGCGAACGACGCGACGACGCGACGGCGACGACGACCGCCGCCGGCGCGCGCTCGAGGCGAAGTGGACACGTGGACAGACGTCACGCTGCCGCTGAGCGAGGACGCGCGCGAGGCGTTCATGCGAGAGTATTGGCAGAAAAAGCCTCTGCTGATGCGGCAGGCGATACCGAACTTTCGACCGCCGCTGGATGGGAACGAAATCGCTGGTTTGGCGTGCGAGGAGGACGCGAGCGCGCGCATCTTCGTGCGCGAGGGGGACGACGAGCAGTCGTGGAGGAAGAAGATTGGACCGTTCGAAGAAAGTGATTTGACATCCTTACCCGAAGACAAGCCGTGGAGCCTGATCGTTAACGATTTGGACGTGCAGGCGCAACCGTTCGGGGACATGTTGGAACTCTTCAACTGTTTTCCGCGTTGGCGAATTTCTGATATTCAAGCGAGCGTATCACCGGACGGCGGGGGCGTAGGACCGCACTCCGATCACTTTGATGTATTTCTTCTTCAAGCCGAAGGCGAAAAAGTTTGGGCCGTGGCGGATAACGAGGAGTACTGGCCAGATAATGATGCGGCATTTGTCCCAGAATGTGAAATTCGCGTGCTCAAAAGCTTTGTCGAGGACGATTCCTTCACGTTGGTTCCGGGTGATATGCTTTACTTGCCCCCCAAAATCGCTCACAACGGCGTGGCGACGAACTCAAAACCAGGCGTGAGCGTAACGTTGAGTATAGGCTTTCTAGCGCCGACGACGGATGAACTCGTCTTGTCTTACACGCAACGAGCATCTGAAAAATTGAAGGGCTCGCGTTGGTCCGATCCTTGGCTCAAACCGGTCGAAGACGTCGGTGCAATATCCGCTGAATCTATCACGTATGCATCGGAGATAATTAAGCGCACGTATCCGAAGAATGATGCCGAAGTGGCGCGTTGGTTTGGTTGTCACACGACGGCGCGCACCGGCGAGGACGACGACGCGGACGAGAACGAAGTGAGCATCGAAGAACTATTAGCGGCTTGGGAACACCAAGGTCTAGTCGCGAGAGAAGATTTACGCTTCGCTTTCGTGGAAAAGGTTGCGGATGATAGTTTGAAGAACGCGCTGTTTTTCGCAAACGGAGAATGTTGGGATGTCGTCAGCCCGGCCGCTGTGAAAACAGCCACCGTCATCGCAAATAGAGGCGAGCTTTACGAAGAAGACACGCAGACGGAGGAGTGTGATTTCGATGATGAAGCCTTAAAGCTCGCACTAACGCTATTTGAGCGTGGTTATCTCTATTTCCCCGAGGATGAAGACGATTAATGCTATTCCTAGTGTCCTATTGCGCCTCTCGGCTCTTGTCAATCCCCGTTCCCCAAGTACCTCGCGGCGCGTCGCTATATGAAGCTGGATCCATTGGATCGAGCGGCTCAGATTCTTTCCTCGCCGGCGCGCGCGCAGCGATAGCTTTCCTTTTCGGTGCACGTTCATGATTCGAGTTGCCCTGCGCGCCCGACGGACCGATGTCTCGCCGCACGCTCGCCGGTTTGCTCACGGCGGAAGCCTTCGTCTCGACTCGCGCCGTGCCCGTCGCGGTCGATGCTTTCGCTCGCTGTTGTTTCGTCATGAATGGGTTATCGACGACGTCCAATGAACTCACGCCCGGAGGATACCGACCCAAAATTCGCGAGCAGTGTAAACAGTAACCGTGCGCCTTCACGAGTCCGCGCCCGAATCCGCCGCACCCCGAGCACCTTCGCATCCCCACCGCCGTCGCACCGTCGCGCGGTCGCTCCCAAGACGTTCTCTGCGTGTGTGGATTAAAGAAATATTCTCTTCCACTCGCCGGATCCGTCGTCGCTCGCCATCCCGGCGGCAACGGCGTCGCCGCCGGCGGCGGCGGCGGCGGCGGTCTCGTCTTCTCCGCCTCCACCGGTCGTTCCCACTGCGTCTTATTCAGCGCTTTGTTGTAGTAATACGTCTGTCCGTACGTCGGATCGACTTTCGCTCTCCACCCTCGCGGCAGCTTCGCGTCGACGTCCGTTCCCGTCCCATCCTCGTCCTCGTCCTCGTCCTCGTCCTCGTCCTCGCGTCGTCGCTTCGTCGTCGCGTCGTCGTCGTCGCCGTCGCCGTCGCCGTCGCCGTCGCTCGGCACCGCGATCCCTCGCTTCGCCAGTCGCGCCAGCAGCGCTTCCGGGAGCGCGCCCATCGCGTCGCGCGGTGCCGACCGGCCGGGACGCCCGACGGGGAGTCAAAACACCCGGTCGCGCGGTCGCGCCGAAACACGAACGCGAAAACGGTCGCGACGCGGCGGGAAACGCACGCGACCGACGCGTTCGAACGAGCGAGCGAACGCGCGCACACGCGAGCGCGCGAGCGACCGCGCTCGCGAACGAAAGGCGTCGACGGCGTCGGGTCGGGTCGCGCCGACGGCGAACGGCGAACGGCGAACGGCGAACGGCGAACGGCGAACGGCGAACGGCGAACGGCGAACGACGGTTCGAGCGGGCGCGCGCGCGCGGAATCGAGTCGACCCGCGCGAGCGATGGAAGAGAGCGATGGATGCGCGA
>Ga0315315_10000779_pt1 | contig 28076 bp, 22 predicted proteins | sample M140m3416metaG_FD_203699 | JGI IMG/M metagenome (GOLD analysis project Ga0315315, IMG submission 203699) | Ammonia-oxidizing marine archaeal communities from Monterey Bay, California, United States - M1 40m 3416 | ecosystem: Environmental > Aquatic > Marine > Intertidal zone | place: USA... | reverse complement strand
TTTGTTAAAAATTTCGGAAGAAAATTTTAATATATTACCTTTTGGAAAAATTTTAGATTTTGTTTATGAATTTGGAGATTATGGTGTACATATTTTTTGGACTATATCTGGTTTTGTTATTTCCTATGTTTATTATGATAGTATAAAAAAATATAACTGGAAGATGTTTTTTATTAATAGATTTTCTCGTCTATATCCACTTCATTTTATAACTTTATTAGCTGTTATAGTAATTCAATTTATTGATTTAGATTTTTCTAAAGAGTTAGATTTATTTAAATATAATGATCTGTATCACTTTTTCTTAAATCTTTTTTTTATATCAGCCTGGGGATTTGAGCAAAATTTTAGCTTTAATTTACCAATATGGAGCGTCTCGCTAGAAATAATTGCTTACACTATTTTTTTTATAACTGTATCAAAATTTAACAATCTAGGTTTAAAAGAATTATTTATATTTTATTTTTTACTAACCATAATTAGCAAGACAGGCTTTATGGAAAACGATCAGCACAATGATTTGCTAAGTTGTATAAGATTATTTGTTTCGGGTATGATAGTTTTTATATTGTTTAAACAAAATAGAAAATATATTTTTTTATTCTTATCAGTACTTTTCTTAATTTTTTCTTTTATAAATAATTTTAAAATATTCTTTTTTTGTCCAGGTGTACTGATGTTAATTTTGTCAATTGAAAATTTTTTTGATATCAAAAATAAAATGTTTCTAAATTTCTGTTCTATAATGGGAAATCTTACCTACTCTAGTTATTTAATTCATCTGCCTCTTAGCTTAATTATTATTTCTTTTTATAGAAATGATGCCCAAATTTTTCTCAGTGAATATTTTTTTGTATCCTATATTATTGCCATTATAATAATTTCTTTAATTTCTTATCATTTTATCGAAAAAAAATTAAAAAAATTCATAAGAGATAAATTTATTTCCAGAAAATAAGTTATAATATGCCAACTTAGACACACATTGGGAAACAAACGTTCACATTAATAAACTGATGATTGTAATTCTTAATTTGAGTTTTTTATAAAAGCCTTGTATATATTGAGTTTATTAAACGGGCCTGTAGCTCAGTTGGTTAGAGCAGTACACTCATAATGTATTGGTCCCAGGTTCGAGTCCTGGCGGGCCCACCAGCTAGTTATTCGTAAACTCTTTCAATTTACTTATAAGAATTAATAAATCGTTATTATTTGAATTTAAAATTGATGCAAACTCTTCTTTTTGCGTTCTAGCTAAACTTAATCCCTCAACAATTAAGTCTCTTATAAGAGGTTGATCCGGATTTTTAGTATAAATTCGCCAGTCTATCTTAATTTCTGGTCCGCCATCATTTGGTGTTACTTTTGATTTGACCATAGTGTATGTATCACTCTTTTTATCTGTCTCTACAACTTCGAATTTGCTAGATGAATAATCCTGTAATCTCGAAGTAAGACTTTTTAAAAAATATTTTTCAAAAGATTTTTGATAATTTTCTAGACTATCTTTGTCGGCTGATTTTCTTAATTCACCAAGAGTATAAAGGCTTAAAGCTTTAATATCGACATTTTCTAATGCGATTTTCTCTATTAATAATACCTTTTCCTCTTTACTAAGATCTTTATTTGAAAGATGATTAATTGCATCATTAACTAATTCATAAACAAAATCTTTTGGATTTGAACTATAAGATTGTAGTGAAACTTGAAGTAAAAAAAATATTGAAAAAAAATAAGTAACTGTTCTTTTCATCTTTATTTTAATTATCTAAATTTCCCCATTCTTCATCATTTTCAACTGAATTTTTAATCTTATTTTCTCTATCCTGTAAATAAAGACTTTTTAAGGATGAATAAAGATCAATTGAATTATTTTCTAGACTTTGAAAATTTGTGTCATTTTCAGCTCTAAAATCTATTGCGGTCGCCCCTTTAACTGAGTAGTAATCCAAAGAGTTACCTGATGTGCTAAATAACTCATTTTCTCGAATTGTAATATGCGCGAATGGATCAACAAATGTATCTGCAATTAGTCCTAGAGAGTCTCTTGCAGTAGTTGGACCTAATATTGGTAGGACGAAATAACATCCTGGACCTATTCCATAAGATCCTAATGTCTGACCTACATCTTCTTTATGAGGCTTCAAGCCAATTTTTTCTGCTGGATTTAAAAAACCAAAAATACCAACTGTGGAATTAATAGCAAAACTTCCAATTGAATGGCCTAATTGTTTAAAATTTCCTTGTAAAACGGTGTTCGGAATTGATAACAAAGTACTTATGTTTGAAGTAAAGTTACTTGTTCCACTTTTTATTGGATTTGGTAATTTATTATAACCCTTAGCAATTGGTTCTAAGACAATGTCATCGAAAGCCATATTAAATTTAAAAATTGCCCTACTAGTTCCTTCAAAACATTCTTCTGTAGATTTTACATTCTTAGAAGTTAACGCCAAAAAAATAAGCGCAATTAATATTAATTTAGGATTTTTAATGTTTTGCATAGTCGCTATATATATATTTTTAACGTATTTTCTATACAAAATTTAGCTTAAAATTGACTTAAAAATGCTTACAATAAGTCTGGTAGTAAGTGTATGGTTATAGAAACGAACTTTTCACCCAATTTTTCAAAAAAAATTAGAGGAAAAAGTGATATCAAACATGTAATAATCCATTATACAGGAATGCAATCTGAAATTGAATCTATTAAAAGACTAAAAAGCCCTAAGTCAAAGGTTAGTTGTCATTATTTAATTAATAGAGAGGGTACAGTAATCCAAATGGTTAAAGACAAAAACCAAGCTTGGCATGCTGGCAAATCAAAATGGAAACAATTTACTAACTTAAATTATAGCTCAATAGGTATAGAGCTTGTTAATAAAGGGCATAAATTTGGATACGAGAAATTTACAATTAAACAAATTAAAAGCCTTATTTCTTTATGTAAAAAATTAAAAAAAAAATATGGGATAAAAAAAGAGAATTTTTTAGGGCATTCCGATATTGCTCCACTAAGAAAAATAGATCCAGGTGAAAAATTTCCTTGGAAAAAATTGAGCAATCACAAGATTGGAAAATGGTATAAAGAAAGTAAACTTGGTATTAATTTTAATTTCAAAAAATTAGAAATAGCTTTTTTTGAAAACTTGAAAAAATTAGGTTACAGATATTTTAAGGTTTACAAAAGAAGCTCTAAAGATAAAAAAATAATAAAATCTTTTCAGCAGCATTATTCTCCAAAAAATGTTACTGGCAAATTAGATCAAAAAACCTTTGAAATTAGCTATTTTTTAACCCATAAACACAACACTTGATTTAATATTAATAATTAAATAAAAGCTTTGAGCCAGATAGTTGGATAGTCGCTATTAGTAAAATAATAGAGGAAAGTCCGGGCTCCGTAAAGACACAGTGCCAGTTAATGGCTGGCGAAGGTGACTTCAGGGATAGTGCCACAGAAAATAAACCGCCTAATCAAGGCAAGGGTGAAACGGTGAGGTAAGAGCTTACCGGTTTTTTGGTAACAAAAAACGCATGGCAAACCCCACTGGGAGCAAGGTTAAATAGAGAAGACGAAGTGGAAACACGAAAAACAGTCTTTAGTTGGTCTTCTGGGTTAACCGCTTGAGCTTAGATGCGAATTTAAGCCTAGAGAAATGACATCTTCAATGACAGAACCCGGCTTATAGATTATCTGGCTAAATTTCTTTAGAATGTTCTACTTTTGTGCTTTTTAATTAATTACAATCTTATTGACTAATTTTTAAAAACCCATACTATCCCAAATAATCCCATTATGGAGAGTATATCTAAATATTTTAACTATAGAGGTTTTTTAAATAAAAATGTTTTTATCAAGTTACGAAAACAAAATAGACAAGAAAGGACGTGTTTCAGTGCCAGCAACTTTTAGATCACATCTAAACTCCATGGGATACAATGGATTTATTAGCTATCCTTCGTTCAATCACGCTGCACTGGAAGCCTGCTCGCAAGACAGAATTGAAAAACTGTCAAACACTATAGACTCATTAAATCCTTTCGAAGAAAAAAGAGATTTTTTTGCTACCTCAATTTTATCTGAAAGTGAAAATTTACAGTTTGATACCGAAGGTAGAGTTTCATTATCTGAAAAGTTGCTTGATCATGCAATAATAAAAAACAATGTTTTATTTGTTGGTTTAGGAAAAACATTTCAAATTTGGGAACCAAACAATTTTAAAAAATTTAAAGTAGTCGCAAGAAAAAAAGCTTTTCAAAACAGATCTAATTTAAAATGGGAAAACAAACAGAAGGGAGAACTGTAATGAGTATAAATATTGGTGGTGGAGAAATTAAAGAATTAAAACCAAGAATCTTAGTATTAGGAGTTGGTGGTGCTGGAGGGAATGCAATAAATGCAATGATTGACTCCGGTATGAAGGGTGTTGAATTTGTTGCAGTTAATACAGACGCACAAGATTTGAAAATGAGTAAAGCTGATGCAAAAATTCAAATTGGAATGAATTTAACTAAAGGCTTAGGCGCAGGTGCCAAACACGATATTGGTCAGGCTGCAGCCGACGAGTCATTAAATGAAATAACAAGTTATATGCAAGGTGCAAATATGGTTTTTATAACTTCAGGGATGGGAGGAGGTACTGGCACTGGAGCCTCACATGTAATTGCTAAAGCCGCAAGAGAACTTAATATTTTAACTGTTGGTGTTACAACACTTCCTTTTTCTTACGAAGGTCCAAAAAGAATGAGAAGAGCGACGCAGGGTTTGGAAGAATTTAAAAAACATTTAGATACAGTTATAGTAGTGCCTAATCAAAATCTTTTCAAAATTGCTAGCGAAACTACAACCTTTAAAAATGCTTTTATCTTATCAAACAATGTTCTTAAACATGGAGTTCAAAGTGTAACAGACCTCATGGTAAGACCTGGAATGATTAACCTTGATTTTGCAGATGTAGAAACTGTAATGAGTTCAATGGGTAAAGCTATGATGGGTACCGGTGAAGCTGAAGGAGAAAACAGAGGCAAGGTAGCTACTGAAATGGCATTAAATAATCCTCTTATTGATGAATACTCTTTAAAGGGAGCAAAAGGATTGCTTGTAAACATAACTGGTGGAGATGATTTAACTTTATTTGAGGTAGAAGAATCTGTTAATAGAATTAGAGCTGAAGTAGACCCTGAAGCAGAATTAATTTTTGGAGCAATTGAAGACACCGAACTTAATGGAAAAATAAGGGTTTCAATTGTTGCAACTGCATTAGATGGTCACCAAACAGAAAATAAAACAGTTTTAAATATGGTATCAAGAATTCAGAATAGAAATACTGGTTACTCAGAAAACTTGTTCTCTCACAATCCCAGAATGGATAATAGCACATTAGGTGCAATTGACGGAGCAACAGCGTTAAAACTTGATGAAAGTTTTGAAATTAAAGATGAGTCTCAAAATCATGTGCTTACTGATTCTACGAATAACTTTAACGAGGATATACCTAACAACGTTAGCACAGAAAATAATTTTACAGAGGTTCCAACAGGTGTATCAATTGAAAGCGCTTCTTATATTGAAAACTCCAATTTAGAGATTAACAAGGAAACCACAGAGCAGGCGGATAGTATAAATGAGGAATACACCCCAAAACTATTTTCTGAAGAAAATAATACATTCGAAGAGATTAATAATGAGAGTAACGAACAATCTCATCATGATACAGATGAATTATTTGATCAAGATCTAAATGAAGAAGAAGATTTTGAAATTCCTGCCTTCTTGAGGAAACAAAAATTTTAATGAAAAAATCATTAAGTAATGAACAATCACACATCATCACTGGAATTCTCCCATTTTCCAGTGATGTTGAACGAGATTTTGAAGATAACCTCACCATTTAATGGAGGCAAATATATTGACTGTACATTTGGCGGTGGTGGATACTCAAGAGAAATTCTAAAAATTCCTAGAACTGAGATAGCAGCAATAGATAGAGATAATAATATTAAATCAATTGCAAAGGAACTAGAGAGAAAATTTCCTAAACGATTTAAATTTTATCAAATAAAATTTAGTCAACTGAATACTATTTCTGAAGATAACGTAGATGCAATAATTTTTGATTTAGGACTATCTTCAATTCAATTAAATAACCTTGAAAGAGGTTTTTCATTTAAATCAGAAAAACAATTAGACATGGCAATGGGTCTTAATAATATTTCTGCTTTGGAAGCTGTTAATAATCTTAGTGAATCAGATTTAAAATCGATAATTAAATTTCTTGGTGACGAAAAAGAAGCTTCAAGAATAGCAAGAAATATTGTTAATACGAGAAACAAAAAAAAGATAACTAAAACTAATCAATTAGTTAAAATAATTGAAGACAGTAAAAAAAAAAATTTTACAAAAAAAATAAATCCCTGTACTAAAACATTTCAAGCTCTTCGAATATTTGTAAATAAAGAAATAAGCGAGTTAATAAATGGAATTATAAATGCAACTAAAAAATTAAAACCAGGCGGTAAAATTTTAGTTGTAACCTTTCATTCTATTGAGGACAAAATAGTAAAATATTTTTTCAATAATTTTTCAAAAAATAAGTCTAGACCATCAAGGTATTTTCCTGAAAATAAAATTGAAGAGGCATATTTGTTTGAGGAGTATAAAAATAAAGTTTTTAGACCTTCTAAAAATGAGGTGGAAAAAAACATTAGAGCAAGATCTGCAAAGTTAAGGTTTGCAATTAGAAGCAATACTGATTTTCAATATCCTCAAGAATTAATTAATAAGTTCAAAAATTATTTAGAACTGGAGTCAGTCAATGTGTAATTCAAAGTTATTTTTTTCATTAACTGTATTTACAATTTTTTTAATAATAACCTCTTTAATAAAAAATCAGTCAAGAATAATGGAAAAACAAATAAAAGGTTTAAGTAGTGATATTATAGTAAAAGAGAAAAATATTAGTGAAGTCGAATTGGAATTTTCATATTTATCTTCACCAAATAAAATTGAAAAAAAATTAAAAAGCAGAGATATAGAAAAATTTGAGCCTATTAAACAATCAAATATATTCTACGATATCCATGATTTAAGTATATTTGAAAAAAAGTTATCCAATCTTATAAATATAGATGAAAAAAAAATTAGGAAAAAATAAAATAACTAATCAAAAAAGTTTTTACTTTGAAGATTATTTAGAAACAAATAAGAAATCAAAAAATTTAAAAAAACATAATAATTTCGAAGATAGAAACTATTTATTATTTTTTTTCTTTTTCTCTTTAATTACAATCTTCTCACTTAAAATAGCCCACATCTCGTTGAGCCAAAAAGAGATTTCGAGTTTTAATAATCAAAATTCTAAATTAAACTTAATTAGAAGAGATATAGTTGATAGAAATGGAGTAATAATTTCTAGAAATATAAACACATATCATGCTGCGGTTGATCCAAAATTAGTTAAAGATAAAAAAAACTTTTTAATAAAATTAAGATTAATTTTTCCTGATCTCCCAAATGATGAGATTAGAAAAAAACTTAATGGCAAAAAATATTTTCGCATTAAAACAAGGATAACTCAAAATGAAAAACAAAAACTTTGGTCATTAGGAGAAAAAGCAATCAAATTTGAACCATTTCAAGCCAGATTGTACACTCACGGAGATTTATTTAGCCATGTTATTGGCCAAGTCGATTACGATAACTTTGGAATTTCAGGAATTGAAAAATATTTTGACAAAGAATTAAAAAGTAAAAATTTAAAAGACAGTCCATTAGAGTTAGCTTTAGATAGCAATATTCAATATATAATTAATAAAGAATTAAGCAAAGCTATAAAAACTTTTGATGCTTCAGGAGCCGCTGCTTTATTGATGAACGTTAATAACGGTGATATTTTATCTTTAGTTTCTTTACCTAATTTTAATATCAATCAACGAAAAACTATTAAAGATAAAAATTATATTAATAAAATTACAAAGGGGGTTTATGAATTAGGTTCTATTTTTAAAACCTTTACCGTAGCATTAGCCCTTGAGAGTAATATTGTTAAAAAAGATACTATTATTGAAAACATACCTAGAAAATTGAAGTGCTCTATTCATAATATTACTGATATGAAAGAACACCCAAGTAGTCTTTCAACAGAAGAAATTTTGGTAAGATCTTCAAATGTTGGATCAGTTATTTTAGCACAAAAAATAGGTGAGGATACTTTTAAAAAATTTATTAAAAATACTAACTTGACAAAAGTTCCAGAAATTGAACTTGAAGAAGTTGGGGTCCCTCACGAAATAAGATGGAATAAATGTAAAATCGAAACAGTTTCTTTTGGTCACGGAATAACAACCACACCACTTCAAGCCACAACATTATATGCCAGTCTTACTAATGGAGGAAATTTAGTTACCCCTAGTTTAATAAAAGAGAGAAATAAAATTGAAACAAAAAAAATAATATCCAACGAAACTAGTAAAGAAATATCAAGTATTTTGAGGCAAGTTGTTAGTAGCGAAAATGGAACGGCAAGTTTAGCAGATATAGATGGGTATTATGTGGGAGGAAAAACAGGGACTGCAGAAAGCTATGGAAACAATAAACAAAGAATAAATTCATTTATTTCTGTGTTTCCTACAAGAAAACCAAGCTACTCATTATTTGTAATGCTAGAGAATCCAAAACTAAATAAAGATCTAGTTTATAACTATCGCGGAATAAAAACTAAAGCACCATATAATACCTCTGGTTGGAATTCTGTTTATGTTGCTGGCAAAATAATAGAAAAAATTGGACCAATTTTAGCCATAAATAATAAGGATTTTTTAAACCAATATGTTGTTGAAAAATTTAATTAAAGGAATTCCTTTTAGTAAAAGAAATATTCCAGTTAAAGGAATTTCATCAAACAGTAACAGCACAAAAAAAAACTATATTTTTTTTGCCATTAAAGGAACAAAAGAGAATGGCGAAAATTTTATTAATCATGCTATTAAAAGGGGAGCATCTGTTATTATTTGTTCAAATAAATGTAAATTCAAAGATAAAAATATTTTAGTTATTAAAAAGAAAAATGTAAGAAATTATTTAAGTGAAATTGCTTCAAGGTTTTATAACTTAAAACCAAAAAATATTATTGCTGTTACTGGCACTAATGGAAAAACATCTGTAGCTGATATGTTTTATCAAATATTTAGGTTAAACGGTAAACCTGTTGCTTCCATAGGAACTTTGGGAATTAAATATAATAATAAATTTATAAAAACAAGCCTAACATCACCTGACACAATATTATTGCATAAAACTTTAAATTTTTTAAAAAAAAAAAAAATAGAAAATGTAATTATCGAGGCCTCAAGTCATGGTTTACATCAAGAGAGACTTCATCATATAAATTTTAAATCAGCTATTTTTACCAACTTTAGTCAAGATCATTTAGACTATCATAAGAATATGAAAGCATATTTGAATGCTAAGCTTATTTTATTTTCAAAAATTTTAAAAAAAAAAACTAAAATAATTTCAGATAAAAATATTTTGCCATTTAAGATTTTAAAAAATATCTCCAAAAAACGGGGATTAAAAATAATTGATATAAATAGTGAGTTTTCAAAAATTAAAAGTCAATTACCTACCTTTCCAGATTTTAAGAAAAAGAATTTATCTATGGCAATTTTGGTTGCAAAAATTTGTGGAATTAAAGAGCATTTGATTTACGAAAAAATAAAAAAAATTAATGATGTAAATGGAAGATTAGAACTAGTAAAAACACTTCCAAATAAAGCAAAAGTTTTTTTAGATTATGCTCATACGCCAGATGCCCTTCAAAAAACATTAGAGTTTTTAAAAAATGATCATAAAAAAGATATATCTATTGTTTTTGGTTGTGGAGGAGATAGAGATAAAAAAAAAAGACCATTAATGGCCAAGATAGCAAATAAATATTGTAGCAAGATTTATATAACAGATGATAACCCAAGAAATGAAGACCCTCATCAAATTAGAAAAGAGCTTTTAAAATATATTCCAAGAGAAAAAAGTTTTAATATTGGAAATAGACGTAATGCTATTAAAGTTTCTATAAAGATGGCTAATCCCGGGGAAACAATTTTAATAGCAGGAAAAGGACATGAAAAAATTCAAATTTATAAAAATAAATATTTTAAAATTTCTGATAAAAAAATTATAAAAGGAACTATTATAAAATCAGGAATTATATCTAAAAAAAAAATTAATCATTTTGAAAATAATTTAATTTTACAAAAAATTACAAATAATAAAAAATTTATTAGTTTTGATGGTTTATCTACTGATACCAGATCAATTAAAAAGGGTAATTTATTCTTAGCAATCAAAGGTAAAAAAAATAATGGCAACAAGTTTGTTAAAGACGCTTTGCGAAAAGGTGCAAGCTGTGTTGTATCTGACACTGCAAAAAAAATTGGAAAAAAAATGATCAGAGTAAAAAATTCTAACTCATTTTTAAATTCTTTTGCAAAATTAAAACGTGAAAGATCTTCTGCAAATATAATTGCTATTACTGGTAGTGCTGGAAAAACATCTTTAAAAAATTTGCTAGGACAGTTGCTAAAAAAATTCGGTGAAACGTATTTTTCACCAAAATCTTTTAATAATCATTTAGGCGTTCCTATAAGTTTATCTAATTTAAGTTCATTCGATAAATATGGTGTTTTCGAAGTTGGAATGAGTAAAGCTGGAGAAATTAAAAACTTATCAAAATTAATAAAACCTCATTTAGGTGTAATTACCAATATTGGTGAAGCACACTTAGAAAATTTTAAAAATGTGAAAGACATAGCTAAAGCAAAATCTGAAATAATAGAAAATATTAAAAGAGGTGGGAAAATTATCCTAAATAGAGATGATAAATTTTTCAATTTTCTGTTTCAAAAAGCAAAATCGTACAATCTTGAAATAATTACCTATGGTAAACATAGAGATTCAAACATTTTATTAAAAAAGACTATTGAAAAAAATGGTAATTTTAAAATTTTTGTCAAAATAGATAATCAGAACTTAGATTATGAATTAAGAGATATTAATATTTATAATGTTCTGGCAAGTTTAGCTGTACTGAACGAATTAAAAATTGATGTTACAAAAATTAAATCATTAATAAAGAATTTACAACCAACTCCAGGAAGAGGAAAAAATTATAATATTTCAAGATATAAGAAAAAATTTCGATTTATTGATGAAAGTTATAATGCAAACCCATTATCAGTAAAAAATGCTATTAAAAGACTTAACTCATTTAAAAAAGAAAAATTAAAAAAATATTTAGTATTGGGTGACATGTTGGAATTGGGTCAAAAATCGAGAAAATATCATGAAGAAATTTCAAAAGTTATTAACAATTCTGATATCGACAAAGTATTCGTAAAGGGAAAACAAACTATATTCACCTATAAGAAACTAAATAAAAATAAAAGAGGAAATATTTTGCAAAATATAGAGGATATAGATTTAAATCTAAGAAGTATTATTTCTAATAATGACTACTTAATGATTAAGGGTTCTAATGCTACAGGCTTAAATAATTTTAGCAAAAATATTATAAAAGGAATTTAAATGTTGTTCAGTCTTTTAATATCTTTAGTTGACCAATACTCATTTTTAAATGTTTTTAAATATCTTACATTTAGAACTGGATTATCTGTTGTAACGTCTTTGGTAGTTGTTTTTATTATTGGAGGACCACTTATCAAGCTATTTTCAGAAAAAATGATTACCGGTCCTATCAGACAAGATGGTCCAATTGATCATATAATAAAAAAGTCTGGCACACCTACAATGGGTGGAGTGATCATTATTATTGGAATTATTTCTGGCACTTTGTTGTGGGCTGACTTAAAAAATATATATGTTTGGGTGCTAATATTTGTGTCTTTATCTTTAGGAGGCTTGGGGCTGATAGATGATGTTTTAAAGATAAAATATAAAAATTCTAGAGGTCTTAAATCAAGTTTAAAATTTCTTGGTCAACTAATTATAGGTGTAATAACTTTAACATTATTAATTAAATTTTCTAATCATGAATATTTATACAATCTTTATTTTCCATTTTTTAAAAATTTAATTTGGCAAATGGGTTTATTTTTTATTCCATTTGGATTGTTTGTTTTAATTGGAGCATCTAACGCAGTAAATTTGACTGATGGTTTGGATGGGCTTGCCACTGTACCTGTAATGTTAGTAGCACTGTCTTTTACATTAATTTCTTATGTTGTGGGAAATACAATTTTTTCTGAATATTTACAAATACAATATATTCCAGATGTTGGAGAACTGTCTATTTTTTGTGGATCAGTCGTGGGAGCGTGTTTAGGTTTTCTTTGGTATAATGCGCCGCCCGCAAAAATTTTCATGGGTGACACTGGCTCACTTTCTTTAGGAGGATCATTAGCGGCTATCGCAATTATTGTAAAACATGAAATAGTTTTAGCTATAATAGGTGGATTATTTGTTTTAGAAACAGTATCTGTAATTATCCAAGTACTTTCATTTAAATTAACGGGAAAAAGAATATTTAAAATGGCCCCAATCCATCATCATTTCGAAAAAAAGGGTTGGGCAGAATCTACAATTGTAATTAGATTTTGGATTATTGCTATAATCTTAGCATTGATTGGATTAGCAACATTAAAGTTAAGGTAAAATGCTTAAAACACCTAAACTCAAAGAACAATCGTTCCTTGTTTATGGTCTTGGATTAACAGGAAGTTCTGTAATTAAGTTTTTTAAAAAGAAAAAAATTTCAAATTTTAAAGTTTACGATGATAAAAATAAAAACCTCTTTAAAAGTTACAGAACAAAAAATCTAAATAAAACATTAAAACAAGTGGATTATATTGTTTTATCTCCAGGAATCAGCCTTTATAAAAATAAAAACCTCCAGAAATATAAAAAAAAAATTATAACTGATTTAGATTTATTTTATTTAGAGAATAAGAAATTTAAAAGTATTGTTGTTACTGGAACTAATGGAAAATCAACTACATGTAAATTACTTGACCATGTTTTGAAAAGAAATAAATTTAAATGTTTATTAGGAGGTAACATTGGCAAGCCTTTACTTAGTTTGAACAAAGTAAATAATAGTTTTGTAATAATTGAAGCTTCATCTTTTCAACTTTCACATTCAAAATTTATTTGTCCAGATTTTGCTATTTTTATAAATTTTACTAATGATCATTTAGACTGGCATGGAAGCAAGAATGAATATTTAAACGCTAAACTTAAAATTTTTAAAAATCAAAATAAAAGACAATATGCTTTCATTAATAAAAACCTAAAGATGATTTTTAAAAAGAAAAATTTTCAAAGTAGATTAATTATACCAAAAATTAAAAATTACAAAAAAATAAAATTTAAAATTAAAAATAGTTACTTAGCTTCCAATATTAACGATGAAAATGTGACCTTTGTTTTTGAATTATCTAAATTGATGAATATAAGTGAAAAATCATTTCTTAAATCTATTCAGTCTTTTAAAGGTCTAGAGCATAGATTTGAAATTTTTATGAAAAAAAAGAACTTTACTTTTATTAACGACTCCAAGGCGACAACTTGTGAAGCTGCTACTTCAGCTATCTCAAGTTTGAAAAATATTTTTTGGATATTGGGAGGTCTACCAAAAAAAGGTGATAAAATTAATTTATTAAATTACAAAGAAAATATAATTAAATGTTATATAATTGGAGAAAGTGTTAATTTTTTCAAAAATCAGATTGAAGGGAAGGTTTCTTTTTCAATTTCAAAAACACTTGAGAACGCAATCATTCAAATAACAAAAGATTACAAATTTTATAAGAAAAAAAAGTGCTCCATCCTATTAAGTCCAGCGGCAGCATCATTTGATCAATTTAAAAATTTTGAAATAAGAGGAACCCAGTTCAAAAAATTAAGTAAAAAATATGCAAGAAAATTCATTTAAATTTTTCACACTTAACTATTGGAGGAGTATTGATAAAAAAATCTTGTTTTGTTTTTTGATACTATTTTTCCTAGGACTTTTTTTTTCATTTTCATCAACTTCTTCGCTTGCTGGAGAAAGATTAAATAAGGATTATTATTTTTTTTTTACTAAACATTTAATTTTTACAGTTTTAGCAGTATTTATCATGATAATAATTTCATTAATTAAAACAGAAGCTTTAATTAAACTTGTTGTTCCAGCATTTACAATTTCGTTCATTTTTTTGGCTTTAGTTCCAATATTTGGAATAGAAGCAAAAGGAGCTAAACGTTGGTTAAATCTGTATTTTTTTAATTTGCAGCCTATTGAAATATTAAAACCATTTTTTATTTTGATGACTGTAAAAATACTTACTTATAAAAATTTTCAAAATACACATGTAAAATATCTATTAAGCTTTACGCTTCTATGTTGCATAATCATATTATTAATCGATCAGCCAGATTTAGGACAAACAATATTATTAATTGGTAGCTGGATCGCAACCGTTTTTGTATCAGGGATTAATTTAGTTTATATTTTGGTTTTTCTCTCAATTTTTTTAATATTATTTAGCTCGCTTTTATTTTTCTTACCAGAAAAGTTTGGATATATTATTAATCGTTTAATTTCATTTTTTGATCCTAGCCAAGGTGATAAATTTCAATCTTCTTCAGCTCTTGATGCAATTAAACTTGGAGGCTTAACTGGCCAAGGAATGGGTGAAGGTATTTTAAAAGAGAGCGTTCCAGAAGCTCATACTGATTACGTAATTGCCGTAATTTCAGAAGAGTTCGGCTCTTTAGTTTCAATTATTATAATTACAATTTTTTTATATATTTCATTTAGAATAATTAAAAATTGCTTTAATCAGGATAATGAATTTATTAAGGTTTCTTTAAGTGGCTTGGCATCTTTATTAATCTTTCAATCATTTATACATGCAGGAGTTAATACTAATTTATTGCCAACAACTGGTATGACTTTACCTTTTTTAAGTTATGGTGGATCTTCTCTAATGGGTAGCGCGGTTTTAGCTGGCTTAGTTTTAAATTATACTAAAAATAAAACTTATTTATATGATTAAAAAAAAAATTTTGATTGCAACAGGAGGCACTGGAGGACACATTTTCCCTGCATTGAGTTTGGCAAAAAATCTAATTAAAAAAAATTATGATATTATACTTACTACTGATAAAAGAGGATTAAATTACCTTGGTGACACAAGTCAAATTAATTTAAAAAAAATAACTTCATCACCGCTAGTAAAAAAAAATATTTTAACATTAATACAATCTATATTAATAATTTGTTACTCAACACTTAAGTCACTTTTTTTACTGTCTTTAAATAGACCTCACATTATTATAGGGATGGGCGGATACTCTTCATTTCCTGTTTGTATTGCAGCAGCAATTTTAAAAATAAAGTTTATCATTTATGAAAATAATTTAATTATAGGAAGAGCAAATAAATATTTACTTAATTTTGCAGAAAAGATTTTTGTTTCATATAAAGATCTTGAGGGAATTGGTGAAAAAAATTTAAAAAAAATAATTGTAGTCGGTAATATAATTAGAGAAGAAATAATTCAATTAAACCTTTATGATGACTTGAAAAATAAACTTGATACTATCAATATTCTAGTTCTTGGCGGTAGCCAAGGGGCAAAAATCTTCGCAGAAAAGCTCCCAAAAGTATTTAAAGATTTAAAAGAAAGCGGAATATCTTTAAGAGTTTATCAGCAGTGCCAGTTAAATCAAAAAAATGACTTGTCCAAGTTTTATAAGAATGAAAATATAAAATTTGAAATATTTAGTTTTACAGATAAAATTTCTGATTATTATATTAAATCAAACCTTGTAATTACAAGATCTGGAGCTTCGGCATTAGGAGAGTTAATTAATGTTAAAATTCCATTAATTGCCATTCCACTACCAACCTCTGCTGACAATCATCAATACAAAAATGCAAAATTTTACGAAAAAAAAGGAATGTGTTTTCTTTTAGAAGAAAAAAACATTTCTGAAAATTTATATAAAATTATTAGTTCAAATTTTAAAGATAATACAAAATTTAATAAAATTATATCAAATCAAAGACAATATTCTGACAAAGATGTTTTTAATAAATTAAATTTTAATATAGAAAAAATAATTAATGAAAAAAATTAATTTAGGTCAAAAGGATATAATTCATTTTATCGGTATCGGCGGTATCGGGATGAGTGGGCTCGCACAGATAATGAAAAACATGGGCTTCAAAGTTCAAGGAAGCGATCAAAATAAAAATAAAAATATAATTTCCTGTATTAAAAATGGAATCAAAATTTTTATAGGTCACTCATCTAAAAACTTAAAAGGAGCAACTATAATAGTAAGATCTACAGCTATAAAAAATAATAATATTGAAATCAAATTTGCCAAGAAAAATAAAATCCCTATTTATAATAGAGCTGAAGTTTTAGCAGATGCAGTATCATTGAAAAAAAATATAATTATTACAGGCTCTCATGGAAAAACCACAACAACATCTTTAGTTGCAAAAATACTAACTGATCAAAAATTAGACCCAACAATCATTAACGGAGGGGTAATTAATTCTTTTAAAAGTAATGCAAAACTAGGGAACGGAGATTGGGCAATTCTTGAAGCCGATGAGTCTGATGGAAGTTTTTTAAAATTACCAATTAACTATTCTATTGTTACTAATATTGATTATGAACATCTAGATTATTATAAAAATTACTCAAATTTAGAAAAATCTTTTATAGAATTTATCAATAAAACACCACCTACTGGTAAATCTGTCATTTGTTCTGATAATAAAAATATTAAAAAGATTTTAAAAAGAATTAAAAATAAAAATATTGTTACTTATGGAGAAAATAACTTAGCAAATTATAAAGTATCAAAAATCAAATATTATTATGAAAGTACAAATTTCGACTTGAGCTTTAAAGATAAAAATAAAAAATTGAAAATGATTAAAAATATAAATGTTAAGTTATTAGGAAAACATAATGTGTTAAATGCTGCAGCAGCACTAATAGTTTGTTTAAATTTAGGAGTTAACCAAAACACAATAAAAAAATCCCTTAAAAATTTTTCTGGCGTTCAAAGAAGAATGACCAAAGTATTTTCTAAGAATAAAAATGATTTTTATGATGATTACGCTCATCATCCTACTGAAATAAGCTCAATATTAGATGGGGTGAGAAATGTAAATCAAAAAAGAAAAATTATAAGTGTTTTTGAACCTCATAGGTATTCAAGAGTTATCTCATTAAAAAATGAATTTTCTAAATGCTTCAAAAAATCTAATCTAGTGATCGTCTGCCCTCTATATTCAGCTGGTGAAAAAAGAGATCCGAAATTTGATATTACTAGGTTTTCTACTTCAATCGCTAAAAAATCTAACACCCAAGTAGTGATGGTCAAAAATGAAATAGAACTTTGCAATTTTTTGAAAAAAAATTTAATCAGCAATGAAATTATTATTGGAATGGGCGCTGGATTAATATCTAAATGGATTTCTGAACTTAAATTTTCTTTATGAACAATTTAATTGATTTTACTAAAAGATTTGACGAGAATTTAAGTCAAAAAGTTAAATTATCAAAATATAGTTGGTTTAATTTAGGAGGAAATGCTGAATTTTTTTTTAAACCAAAAGATAAGAAAGAATTATTGGAATTTTTTAAAGAAGCTAAAAAAAATGATATTAAAACTACATTTTTAGGAGCAGGATCAAATATCTTGTTCAGAGATAATGGTGTAAAGGGAGCTGTTATAAAGCTTGGTAAAAATTTTTCATTCACTAGATTAATTGGAGACGATATTATTGAAGTTGGTGCAGGTACATTAGATCGTAAAGTGGCAGATTTTGCTAAAGAAAATAATCTTACAAATCTTGAATTTTTATCATGCATTCCTGGCTCCATAGGAGGAGCAATTATAATGAATAGCGGGTGCTATGACCAAGATATCTCTCAAATATTAATATCAATCCGGGTAATAGATAAGAAAAAATGTAAAGAAATTGAAATTAAAAAAGAAAATATAAATTTTGTATACAGGGGTAATAACTTATCTGAAGATTTAATTATTATTTCAGCTAAATTAAGAGGATCTTTAGATAAAAAAGAAAAAATTGAAAAAAAACAGAATGATTTAGTGCAGAGAAAAAAATTATCACAACCCAGTCAAATTAAAACTTGTGGAAGTACATTTAAGAATATAAGCGAAGAAAAAAAAGCCTGGATTTTAATTAAAGAGTCCGGATGTGAAAATTACGAAGAAGGGGATGCTGCAATCTCAAAAAAACATTGTAATTTTTTTATAAATAAAGGAAAAGCAAAATCATCAGATATTGAAAATTTAATCGAAAAAGTGAAAAGAAAAGTCTTTGAAAAAACTAAAATCAATTTAGAACTAGAGATAAAGATAATAGGTGAATAAAAAAAAATTTAAAAACATTTTAGTAGTTTTCGGTGGAACCTCAGGAGAGAGAGCGGTTAGTTTAGAAAGTGGCAAGGCTTGTATTAAGGCATTAAAAAAAATTAAGTATAAAGTATCCTCTTTTGATCCCAAAAAAAAAAATTTCAACTTAATAAATAAAAATAAAACTGATGCTATTTTTAATGCTTTGCATGGTAAGGATGGCGAAGATGGCGTAGCTCAAAGTTACTTTGAATATCTTAAAATTCCCTATACGCATTCTGGAGTAATAAGTTCATTCAATGCAATGGACAAATTAATTTCTAAAAAAATATTTTTAAAAAATAAAATAAAAACACCAAAATATTTTTCATTAGATAGAAATATTAAAATTTCATCGGTAGATAAAAAATTAAAATTAAAAAGAATTTATTATCCAGTTATTGTTAAACCAATAAATGAGGGATCAAGTTTAGGCGTTGAATTATGTAAAAATAAAAAGAGTTTAATAAAATCAATTAAGAAGTTAGTAAAAAATTACGATCGAGTAATGATAGAACAATATATTCCAGGACAAGAAATCCAGGTAGCTATCATTAATGGTAGTCCATTGGGCGCCATTGAACTAATACCTAAACGTCAATTTTATGATTACAAAGCTAAATATACTAAATCTGCAAAAACAAAACATATTATGCCAGCAAGATTATCTAAGTCAAAATATTTAGAAGTTTTGAAGATTGCTAAAAAAACACATAATGTTTTTAAATGTAGAGGGATCACAAGATCAGACTTTAAATTTTATAAAGGCAATTTCTATTTACTAGAAATTAATACACAGCCAGGCATGACAAGTCTTTCTTTAGTACCTGAAATTGCAAATTTTAAAGGCATTAATTTTGAAGAATTAGTTGAAAAGATTTTATTGGATGCAAGTATCAATAAATGAAAAATAGATTCATTTTAGGAATTGCATTATTTATTTTATTTTCAACCTTTATCTCGCAAAAGAAAATCACAATAAACAAATTTAAAATTCAAGAAATTAAAATTGAAAACAACAATATTTTAGAAGATCGAGAATTGATTAAAGTTTTTTCTTTTTTGTATAATAAAAATTTAATTTTTCTGAGTTCTTTTGAATTAAAAAAAAGGATAGATAAAAAAAGTTTTATAAAAAAACTTGAAATAAAAAAAATCTTTCCTGACAAATTGGTAATTAAAGTTTTTGAAAAAGAACCAATAGCAATTATAATAGATAAGTATCAAAAAAAGTTTTACTTAGGAAAAAAAATTGATTTAATTAGATATAGAAAAATTCAAAAATATGAAAACTTGCCAGTTATAAAAGGTGAACAAAATAATTTTAAAATACTATATAATAATTTAATTAAAATAAATTTTCCAACTGAACAAATATTAAGCTATCGTTATTTTAAGGCTAATCGATGGGATATTGAAATGAATGATAAAAAGATTTTAAAATTGCCTGCAAAAAATTATAATGAAGTCCTGATAAATTTTATTGACATTAAAGATAAAACTAATTTTGAAAAATATAAAATTTTTGATTATAGATTAAACAATCAACTAATTTTAAGATAAATTAATGAACAATTCACCTAAACTTTTTATAAGTATCGGCGATTTAGAAATATCTTTGATTACAGGGTATGATGATCAAAACAATTTTGAAATTTTAGAAAAATTGATCTTTCCAATTGATGGCATTTATAAAAATAAGATTTCAGATATAGACAAGATCAGTAATCTTATAAGAAGAAATATTTTAATAATTGAGCAAAAAATTAATTATACCTTTAAAGATATAATTGTTATTTTAGATAATCTTGAAATTTCTTTTTTAAACTTATGTGGTTTTAAAAAACTTAATGGAACACAAATTTCTAAAGAAAATATAACTTATATTATAAATTCTTTAAAATCATGTGTTGATGAATTTGAAGAAAATAAAAAAATTATACATATTTTCAATTCAGAATATTGTTTAGATAAAAAAAAATTAGATAATTTACCCATTGGTTTATTTGGTGATTTTTATGCTCATGAGTTATCTTTTAATTTGATTAATAAAAATGATTATAAAAATTTAGAGCATATTTTTAGACTATGTAATTTAAAAATAAAAAAAATATTACATGAGAGTTTTGTAAAAGGATCTCTTATAAGTGATTTGTTTCCTAAAATTGAAACATTTTATTATTTAAACCTAAGTGAAAAAAATTCAAAATTTTTTTTTGTTAATAACAACTCGACTATTTTTGAACAAAAATTTAATTTTGGTACTGAAATTATTTCCAAGGACATTTCAAAAATTACATCTTTAAATATGAACATAATAGAACAAATAATTAATAATAATGAAAAAATTCATAAAATATCAGAAACAGAGTTGATAGAGGAAAAATTTTTTGAGGAAGGAAATTTCAGGAAAATAAAAAAAAAATTGTTAAGAGATATAGCATCTGCAAGAATTAAAGAATTAAGTGAGCTTATATATTCCAAAAATATTAATTTTAAAAATTTTAATCAAAAAAATACAACAATTTTTTTAGAAATAAGTAACAATTTGCATTTAAAATGTTTTCAAAAAATTTATGAAGATTTTTTTAATTTTGATAACAAGTTTGAAGTTATATTTTTAGAAAATTTAAATCTGAAAGATGAGTTGTACGCTGCTAATAGAATTGTTCAATTTGGTTGGAAAAAAGAAGCTATTCCTATTTCTAAATCAAAAAAATCAATAATCGCAAGGTTTTTTAACTTTTTATTCAATGGTTGATACTTGTTATTTTTAGAAATATTACTTGTTTTAAATTAAGCTGATAGTTCTAGTATAACACTCTCATGTTAAGAGCATGTAAGCAAACATTAACAAATCCAGTAGTTTTTGAAGGCATTGGACTTCATTCAGGAAAAAGATCTAAAATTACAATTTTACCCGAACAGGAAGCAAATGGTATTGTATTCAAAAGAATAGATTTACATAAAAATAATACAATCGTTGCTGATTACAAGAATGTGTCATCAACAACACTTTCCACGACATTGATGAACCAACATGGAGTCAAAGTATCCACAGTTGAACATTTGTTAGCAGCTCTTTTTATTGCAGGGGTAGATTGCGCAAAGATAGAAATTGATAGTGAAGAAGTCCCAATTATGGACGGATCTGCAAAAGAATTTTTAAGTGTTTTAAGAAAGGTAAAATTGAAAAAACTTAATGAACAAATAAAATATATTAAAGTTTTAGAAAAAATTGAATTGATAGATGGGGAAAGAAAAATAGAAATCTCTCCTAAAGATACTTTTGAGGTAGATTTTGAATTGAAATTTGAAAATAAAATTATTGGTAACCAAAGAAATAATATTAATTTTCAAAGCGAAAATTTAAGTGAAGTTGAAGAGTCTAGAACTTTTTGTTTATATGAAGATATTCAAAAAATAAAAAAAATGGGTTTAGCTAAAGGTGGAAATCTTGATAATGCTATTGTAGTTGATAAAGATAAAATAATTAATGACGATGGATTAAGAAATAAAAAAGAATTTGTTAATCACAAGATTTTAGATTTAGCGGGAGACTTTTTTTTAAGTAACTACAGAATTTTAGGATCGGTTTACTGTTTTCAAGGCGGACATCAATTCTCTAATTTATTTCTACATAAACTTCTAAAACAAAAAAATAAGTATAAAATTTTTGTCTTGGACTCAAATCTCGAAAAAAATAGAATTTATTTCAAATCAAATTTAAAATTAGCTGCCAACGCTTAATATTTATAAGCCTCATTTATTATTTTATTTTATCCATAATCTGATAATAAAAAGAGATGACTATAAGATTATTTTTTTCTTTTATAATAATTATCTTTATCTACTCTTGCTCCAAAAATAAAGAAGTCTACAAACCATCTGAAAAAATAAATCCTTATGAAGTATACAGAGAAGGTTTAGAAGCATTTGAAAAAAATGATTTCTTTTTTGCAAATAAAAAATTCACTGAAGCCGAATTAAATTTTGATAAACCTGAGTTTGCAGCAAAATCTGCAATTATGGCAAGCTATTCTTTGTATGGTATTAATTTTTATGCTGAAGCCGAGGAAAATATAAATAGATATTTAAAAAAATATCCTGCTGATAAAAACACAATTTATGCTCATTATCTACTTGCAATTATTTACTATGAACAAATTAGTGATGAAAAAAAAGATTTACAACCTTTAATAAAAACTAAAAAAAAAATAGATTTTTTTTTACAAGAATATCCTGGGTCAGATTATGCGACAGATCTGAGATTTAAGAGAGATTTAGTAGAAAATCAACTAGCCGCAAAAGAAATTTTTCTTGCTAGATATTATATTTCGGTAAAAAAATGGATACCAGCTATTAATAGATTAAAAATTGTAGTTAAAAAATATAGTACAACAATATTTGTTGAGGAAGCCCTTCATAGGTTGGTTGAAATTTACTATCATATTGGTCTAGAAAATGAGGCTAAAAGTTACGCGGCTATTTTAGGATATAATTATAATTCTAGTGAATGGTTTAAAAAATCCTATAAAGTTTTTGATAAAAACTACAAAGATTTTAACAAGAAGATTAGAAAAGAAAATAAAGATAATATATTTAAAAGAGTAATTAAAATTCTTAAATAATTATGCAAAATAAAAAAGAGATTATTAAACTTTTTTATAAAAAATTAAAAAATCTTTTAAAACAGAATAAATTTTATTTCACAGACGATAGTCCTAGAATAACGGATTCGGAATACGATAAGTTGAAAAAAGAAATTTTGGATTTAAAAAAAAAATATGTTTATCTCAATAACATTTCTGAAGGAAAAAAAATAATAGGCGCTCCTCCGTCAAATAAATTTAAAAAGATTAATCATTTAATTCCAATGTTATCATTATCAAACGCTTTTGATAAAAATGATATGAAAGATTTCTTAAAAAAAGTAAATAATTTTCTAAATATCAATGATGAAAATATTGAATTATTTGCGGAGCCAAAAATAGATGGAATTTCAGCTACGCTTATATATGAAAATGGTAAATTAAAAAGAGGTTTATCGAGAGGAGACGGAGTTGTTGGAGAAGATATTTTAGAAAACTTAAAAACAATTGATACAATACCTAAAATTATAAAAAATAAAAATATCCCCAAATTAATAGAAATTCGTTGTGAAATTTATATTGGAAAAAAGGATTTCTTAAAAATCAAAGATAAGTTTGCAAATCCCCGGAATGCTGCCGGTGGTTCGCTTAGACAAAAAAATCCTGAAGAGACAGCAAAGATACCACTTAAGTATTTTGCCTATGGATTTGGAGATATTGAACCAATGATTTTTAAAACACAATCTGATTTTCTAGAAAATTTATCAAAGTGGAATTTCACAATAAATCCCTTAACATCAATTATAAATGGTATAGATGAAATAGAAGAAAAACATGAAAAAATTAATCAGCTTCGTTCATCGCTTGATTACGATATAGATGGTATCGTCTATAAAGTTAACAACTTAAATTTACAAAAAAGATTGGGCAACACCTCTAATTCACCGAGATGGGCTATTGCGTATAAATTCTCAGCAGAAAAAGCTATTACAAAAATAAAAAATATTATTATTCAAGTTGGCAGAACTGGAGCAGTAACTCCTGTTGCTAAGGTGGAACCAGTAACGGTTGGAGGTGTAGTGGTATCTAACGCTACTTTACACAATGAAGATGAAATTAGCAGAAAAGATATTCGAATTGGAGACACAATTAAAATCCAGAGAGCTGGAGATGTCATACCTCAAGTTGTTTCAGTTGATATTTCTAAAAGGGATACAAATTCAAAAAAATATATATTTCCAAAAAAATGTCTTTGTGGTGCAGAGACAAAAAAAGAACTAAGTAAAAGCACAAGAAAACTTGATGCTGTTAGAAGATGCACAAGAGGTTATGAATGCACTTTTACTGCAAAAGAGAAGTTAAAACATATTGTATCAAAAGAAGCTTTTAATATTGATGGATTAGGAAAAAAAGTAATCGAGCAATTCTGGGATTTAGATTTAATAAAAGAGCCATCAAATATTTTTGACCTTAACTATAACAAAATTAAAAATCTAGAGGGATGGGGTGAGCTATCGATAAATAATTTAAAAAAAGCAATAAATAAATCTCAGACAATCTCTTTGGATAAATTTATTTACTCAATAGGTATCAGACATATAGGACAAGAAAATGCTAAAATTTTGGCAAGTTTTTTCAGTTCTATTAAAGAATTTTCAAAATTATTTGACTTCAAAAATAGAAAAAAAATTCTAATTAATTTGGTTGATTTAGATGGGATAGGTGAAACACAAATTCAATCTATTGAAAATTTTTTCTTAAATAAGACAAATACTAGGATAATTGAAGATTTGATTTATAAACTTAATATTAAAGATTATGTGACACAAAACAGCGGTGGAAAATTTTCAAATAAAAAATTAATGTTTACTGGTGGTTTTAAGGACATGAGCAGATCAGAAGCAAAAGAGGTTGCAGAGAACAATGGAGGTAAAGTGCTTGGATCCATATCTAAAAAACTTGACTATCTAGTAGTCGGTGATTCTAAACCTACAAAAAGTAAAATTGAGCAAGCCAAGCAACTTAATATTAAAATAATTTTAGAAAAGGATTGGAATAAAATTTTAAATAGCTGAACAAGCCTTTTCAAGTTCTAAAGCCTCGTTTTTATTCATAGACTTTATTAAATTTTTAAAAACGATTTTGTGATAGTTATTAAGCCAATTTTTCTCATTTTTATTTAGCTTTTCTTGAATTATTAAATCTTTTTCAATAGGTGCCATTGTTAAATTTTCAAAAGCCATTCTTCTTTTATTTTCTTTGACATAAATAAGGTTTTCAATCCTGATGCCAAATTTATTTTTTTCATAGTAGCCTGGCTCATTTGAGACAATCATACCTTTTTGAAAATTAATTCTGTTTCTTTTTGATATTGCGTGAGGTCCCTCATGTACATTTAAGAAATATCCTACGCCATGACCTGTTCCATGTGCATAATTCAAACCGACTTGTTTAAGATACTTTCTAGCTTTAGAATCAATTTCTGCTCCAAAGGTTTTTTTTCTAAGTTTAAAATTTGAGACTGCTATATGTCCTTTAAGGACTCTTGTAAAAATATCTTTAATCCTGTTATTTGAATTTTTTAAAGAAATAGTCCGAGTAACATCTGTTGTTCCAAATTCGTACTGGCCTCCAGAGTCGACTAAATAAATATCTCCTTTTCTTAACTTTCTATCTGATTTTTTTGTGGCTTTATAATGAATAATTGCTCCATTAGGTCCCGTTCCTGATATTGTTGGAAAACTTAAGAATTTAAATTTTTTATTTTTTTTTCTAAACTTTAATAATTTTTGTGATGCAGTTATTTCAGTTATATTTTTTTTATAAAAGTTCTTCTTAAGCCAGAATAAATATTTTGTTAATGCAACTCCATCATAAATATGTGCTTTTTTAATATTCTCTATTTCTTGTTTTCCTTTAACAGCTTTTAGAAAATAAATAGGATCTTGTAAGTTAAGTATTTTGTTATTTTTATTTATAATATTCTTAAAAAAGATAGAACAAGAATTAATATCAATTATAAATTCTTTCTTTTTAATTCCTAAAAGTATTTTAGAACAGACTTTGATATCTAAAAATTTTATCTTTTTAAAACTTTTTTTTAAAGATGAAGGTATTTTTTTTAAATCACAAAAAAATTTAATATTTCTATCTTTATCAATTAAGATATAACTATATGGTATCGGGGCATACTTGGTATCTCTACCTCTTATATTTAGTAACCAGGCACTGTTTTCACTTGCAGTAACAAACAAAAAATCAGATTTTTTTTTCTTTAAATATCTGGAAATTTTACCGATTTTTAATTGGTAGTTTTCACTTATAGCTTCATTTGGTAGTAAATAAAATTTATTATTATTTTTTATCATTCTTCTTTTCCAAATTACATCAATTAAATTTTGGGAGATCGGCTTTAATTTAAATTTATTTTTTCCAAAAAAATTGAATAATGATTTTTCTGTAAATAAACTAGGATCAAATCCAATTAATAATTTTTTTCCTTTAAGGATATCCCCTGGCATTTTATCTGGGATTGTAATAATCTTAAATATCCTTCTACTCTGATTGTTTGCTTGTAAAGTATATCTTCCATCAACAAATAAATAATTTTTATCTTTAAGCACTAAAGCAAAACCATAAGAACCAGTGAAGCTAGAAATAAAATTTAGTCTATCGTTGTGTTTTGGAACATATTCTCCAAAAAATTCATCATTTTTAGGAATAATATATCCATCTATCTTCTCTCTCTTAAAAATCTTTTTTAACTTTTCTATTTTTTCCATTTAAGCAGTTTATTTTTTTTATATCGATCCCATCCGGGACTTCTAAATTCTTCATCAAATTCAATTGAATTATCTTGGTTGAACTCAAAGTCATCACTACTGTTTAAATCTACTTCATTTTTTTCTACACTTTCATCAGGTATTTCATTTATAAATCTTGATGGTAAAGCATCCATCCAATCACCGTGGTAAGCCCTTTTCATTGCGAATGATAAATATGCTTCTTTTTTAGCCCTAGTAATACCAACGTAAGCAAGTCTTCTTTCTTCCTCTAAGGCGAAATCTCCTTTTTCTTCAAGAGATTTTTGATGAGGAAATAAACCCTCCTCCCATCCTGGTAGGAATACAACATCAAACTCTAAACCTTTTGCGGCATGCATTGTCATCAAATTTATTTTTGCTCCCTCCCATTCCTGATCAATTGATGTGGCTAAAGCTACATGTTCTAAAAAACTCTGTAAGTTATCATAATCCTGCATTGCTCTAAGTAATTCTTTTAAGTTTTCTAATCGATTTTCATTTTCTAAATCTTTTTTATTTTTTAACATTGAGGAGTAACCTGACTCATCTAATACTAATTTCAATAAATCAAAATGTTTCATTTTAAGTGAGTCATTTCGCCATTTATGTATAATATTTATTAATTGGCTAAGAGCCGTTTTTATCTTAGGTTTAAGTTCACCTTTTTCTATTAATTTAATAATCGAGTCCTCGAGGCATAACTTATTTGATTTACCAAACGTATAAATTTGGTTTATTGTACTTTCACCAACTCCTTTTTTAGGTACGCCAATTATTCTTTCTAAAGCTAGGTCATCAAATTTTTGATTAATAATTCTTAGATAAGACACGGCATCTTTTATCTCAGCCCTTTCATAAAATTTTATTCCACCTAAGACACGATATCCAATTCCAACCTGAAGAAATCTTTCTTCAAACTCTCGAGTTTGGTAGATAGCTCTAACTAAAATTGATACATTGTTTAAAGAATATTTTTTTTTAAGCTTTTGTTCTATAATATCGCTAATTCCTTGAGCTTCTTCTTTGCCAGTTCGGTAACAATTCAATTTGACAAGTTCACCTTGGTTAGCAGAAGACCATAATTTTTTTCCTACTCTATTTGAGTTATTAGAAATTAAGTTTGATGCAGTGTCTAAAATATTTTTTGTAGATCGATAGTTTTGTTCTAATTTAAATACTTTACAATTTTTATAAATTTGATCAAAAGTAAGAAAGTTTTTTATTTCT
>Ga0315315_10000777_pt1 | contig 28084 bp, 20 predicted proteins | sample M140m3416metaG_FD_203699 | JGI IMG/M metagenome (GOLD analysis project Ga0315315, IMG submission 203699) | Ammonia-oxidizing marine archaeal communities from Monterey Bay, California, United States - M1 40m 3416 | ecosystem: Environmental > Aquatic > Marine > Intertidal zone | place: USA... | reverse complement strand
ATGCAATTGGAAATGCTTTAGCTTTTAATTGGATAGGATCATCAATTAGTAATAACTCAATTGCTAATCCTCTAGCAAATCCTGTATTTGATGTTTTGTATGTTGTAGAAAATTCTGATGGATTATGTAGTGCAAATGATTCAGTAAATATAACTGTTCATAATGATGTACCTTCAGCTAGTTTTACTACTGATAAAAATTGTGAGGGGGATACTTTGGTTTTTACTGCCAACTCAGGCCTTGCCACTCTAAATGTTGATTACAACTGGAGCTTGGGATTAAACGGTCAAGTGGTTAGTTCTCAGTTAGTATCAGGGGATAATGCAATAACTTTGGTTATAGAGAATTTAGAAAATTCTTGTGTTGATACTTTAGTCCAAAATATTGAGATTTTTGCTTTACCAGATGCCAGCTTTAATGCTACTACTGTTTGTTATGGAGACTCAGTTGTATTTTCAAATCAATCTTCATTAAATACAATTACATGGGAGTATGATTTTGCTGATGGAATGGGTAGCTCTACTAATTCTAGCCCAATTTACACTTATGGTGCTCCTGGTATATACAATGTTATATTAGATGTGGTTTCAGATAAAGGATGTGCTAATTCAATTGCAAAAGACGTTTATGTAAATGAATTACCGAATGTAGATTTCGCAATTGCAGAAAGTTGTTTAGGTAATCCAACAATCTTTACTGATTTGTCAACTGTTTTAACAAGTAATCTCAATTCAATATTATTTGATTTTGGGAATGGAAATACATCAAATGATTCTATTAGTTCATTTCTGTTTTTAAATAGTGGTGTACATGATGTAACCCTTACAGCTATTACTAAAGATGGATGTCAGAGTAGTATCGTAAAAACTAGTAATGTGTTTGAATTACCAAATATTGATTTCACTTCTAGTCAGTTTTGTTTTGGAGATGCCACTCATTTTAATGATTACTCAACAGTTGAAAACGGAACTATTATTGATCGGTTATGGGATTTTGACAATGCATCATCAGTTACAAATACACAACATCCAAGTTATACATTTAATAATTCAGGAGTTTTTAATGTATCATTAACTTCAATTTCAGATAAAGGCTGTGTATCAACTAAAAGAGAGGAAGTGATTATCTATGAATTACCAAGCCCAAATTTTACGATAAAAAATAGTATTTGTTTAAATGAAGAATTTGAAATTATTGACTTATCAGATGGGAATGGTACTGAGATTGTAAAGTGGTTATATGATTTTAATGATGGAACCATCAGTGAAAAACAAAATCCTTCTCACACTTATATTTATGCAAACGATTTTAATGTATCACTAGAAATTATTTCTGATGTAAAATGTAAAAATGATACTACAATAAATATCGAAGTACATAATTTACCAATTGCCAACTTCAAAGCAAGCACATTAATTGCTCCTGAAACTGAAGCTGAAATAAAGTTTTATAATAATTCAGTTGGAGCAATTAAACTGTTTTGGGATTTTGATAATGGCATGACATCATCTTTGGAAAAACCTGTTATTGAATTTAATAATATAGGCAACTACAATATATTGTTGTCTGCTATTTCTGAGTTTGGATGTGAAGATGAAATTGTTAAGCAAGTGTATATTCATCCAGAATATACAATATTTATTCCCACTGCTTTTACTCCTGATGGAGATGGCTTAAATGATATATTTGAAGTAAAAGGAAAAGGAATTACAGAATTTGAGATGCAAGTTTTTGATAGATGGGGAGGGCTGGTTTTTGAATCATCAACAGTTGATTCCGGTTGGAACGGAAAAGATATTGTGGGTGAATTTGTAAAAAATGGTATATACCTTTACCATGTAGCACTTTACGACTATAATGGAAGACTTTGGGTTTATAATGGAGAGCTAAACCTTATGAGGTAATATTATTTACTTAAATTAGCCAACTTAAAACTTAATTATGGAGTGTAGAGTTGGCTTTTTTATTGTAGTGCTTTTTGTTGCGGCTTGTGGAATGGAAGTTGACAATTCTGAAAAGAAGATATTTAGGTATAATGAATCGGCAGGGATACATACTTTGGATCCTGTATTCTCTAAGGATCAAGCAACAATCTGGGCAACTAATCAACTCTTTAATGGTTTAGTTCAGTTGAATAATGACTTAAATGTAAAGCCTTCTATTGCAAAAAGTTGGAATATTTCTTCTGATGCTTTAAGTTATACTTTTAATTTGCGTAATGATGTCTTTTTTCATGACCATGAGTTGTTTGAAAATGGAATAGGAAGAAAGGTAACTGCTTCTGATTTTGAGTATTCATTTAATAGGCTGAAAGATAAAGATGTTGCTGCTCCAGGAGCTTGGGTTTTAGGAAATGTGGATTCATTTTCAGCCTTAAATGATAGTATATTTACAATTAAACTGCTAAAACCTTTTCCGGCATTTTTATCATTATTAAGTATGCAATACTGCTCAGTAGTTCCAAAAGAAATAGTTGATGGTTCTGATTTTAATAGAAATCCTATAGGAACAGGCCCTTTTAAGTTACAGTTATGGGAAGATGGGGTAAAATTAGTTTTCAGAAATAACCCATCTTACTTTGAAAAAGAAGGTGAAGATCAATTACCATATTTAGATGCGATAGCCATTACCTTTATACAAGATAAGCAATCAGTATTCTTGCAATTTATTCAAGGTAATTTAGATTTCATGTCAGGAATTGATGCTTCTTACAAAGATGAGCTACTTACTAAAACTGGAGAGTTGCAAGAAAAGTATAAAAATAAAGTGATTTTACAATCTCAACCTTATTTAAATACTGAGTATTTTGGTTTTTTAATGGACAAGACACCATTACCTTTAGAAGTAAGGAAAGCAATTAATTATAGCTTTGATAGATATAAAATGCTAAAATATTTAAGAAATAATATTGGTACACCAGCTGTAAATGGTTTTGTCCCTAAGGGTTTACCTTCTTTTGATTCAACTTTGATCGGTTTTAATTACAACCCTCAAAAAGCAAAGGAACTTTTAGAAAATAGTACTTTTGATAAAAATCATGAAATCATACTTTCAACTACTTCTTCTTATTTAGATTTGTGTGAATATATTCAGAACTCTTTACAAGCAATAGGATTGAATGCTAGTGTGGAAGTAAACCCTTCATCTACTCATAGGCAAATGGTTGCTACTTCAAAACTTTCTTTCTTTAGGGGTAGTTGGATAGCGGATTATCCTGATGCTGAGAATTATTTATCACTTTTTTACAGTAAGAACTTTTGTCCTAATGGGCCAAATTACACTCACTTTAGTAATCCGGAGTATGATGATTTGTATAAAAATTCACTATCAGAAACAGTTTTAATAAAAAGACATGCAATTTATAAAAAAATGGATAGCTTACTTATTCAAAATGCAGTTATTGTACCTTTATATTATGATAGAGTATTGAATTTTACTCAAAATAATATTAGTGGCTTTGAAAGCAACGCTATGAATTTGTTAAATTTAAAAAGAGTGAAGAAATAATAGCTTAGTCTTTGTATGATATTTGAAGTGATTATTTGAGAAAACACAAAGCCATTGGGACCTAGTCAAGGGGTTTTTTTGTATCTATTAATTAGTAACTTAAAACTATTATCTATCTTTGCAACTATCAAAAAATAAGAAATATATCTAATGAAAATATCTTACAACTGGCTTAAAAATTACTTAAATCTTAACCTTTCTTATGATAAGATTGCTGTTCTATTAACTGATACTGGACTTGAAGTTGAGGAGATAGAAATTGTAGAGAGCATTAAAGGTGGATTAAAAGGAGTGGTAATAGGTGAAGTACTTACAAAAGTACAACACCCAAATGCTGATAGACTTAGTCTTACAACTGTTAATATTGGAGAAGATCAGCCATTACAAATAGTTTGTGGAGCTCCTAATGTTGCTGTTGGGCAAAAGGTTCCGATAGCTACTGTTGGTACTTGGCTTTATGATGAATCTAATAAAGTAAAAATTAAAAAAGGGAAAATAAGAGGAGAGGAGTCAGTAGGCATGATTTGTGGAGAAGATGAATTAGGTCTTGGGGAAGTTACAGATGGTATTATGGTATTAGATAATAAAGCAAAAGTAGGAATGCCTGCTAGTGAATATTTCAAATTAGAATCTGATATAGTTTTTGACATTGGACTAACTCCAAATCGTTCGGATGCAATGGGGCATATTGGTGTGGCTCGCGATTTAATGACTGTTTTGAATTATAGAGGAAGTAAATTAGAGATGTGTAGACCAAATGTAGATAAGTTTAAAATTGCAAATACTTCAAAGTCTCTTGCTGTTGAAGTAAAAGATAATGTGCTTTGTCCTAGGTATTCTAGCGTAAGTATTAGTGGAGTTAAAGTTGCTGATTCTCCTATGTGGATTCAGAATAAATTAAAAGCAATTGGTGTAAGTCCAATTAATAACATAGTAGATATTACAAACTATGTTTTGCATGAAACTGGGCAGCCTTTACACGCTTTTGATATTGCAAAAATTGAGGGTCAAAAAGTAGTTATTGCTACTGTAAAGAATAAAACTAAGTTTACTACTTTAGATGGTATAGAGAGAGAGCTTTCATCTGATGATTTAATGATTTCTGATTCTAGCAGCCCAATGTGTATTGCTGGTGTATTTGGTGGTTTAGACTCTGGTGTTTCTAATACAACAACTGATGTGTTTCTTGAGTCAGCTTATTTCAACCCTGTAAGTGTTCGTAAAACTGCTAAAAGGCATACACTTAATACGGATGCTTCTTTCCGTTATGAAAGAGGCTGCGATCCAAATAATACACTTTATGCTCTTAAGCGTGCCGCTCTTTTAATCATAGATATTTGCGGTGGGGAAATTGCTTCAGAAATTACTGATGTTTACCCATCTAAAATAGAACATTTTGAAGTTGAATTGACTTACGCTAAGATGGATGCTTTAATTGGTGAAGTTATTGATAGAGATGTAGTAAAGGCAATACTTAATGATTTAGAAATTGAGATTACAAACACAACTGATGAAAGCTTGAGTTTATTGGTTCCTCCTTTCCGTTGTGATGTACAAAGAGAGGTAGATGTTATTGAGGAGATTCTGAGAATTTATGGATTTAACACTGTAGCAATTCCTCATAAATTAAATACTACTATATCATATTCTGATGTAGTTAATCCTGAAAAATTAAGAAATACTATTTCTGATTTACTTTCTAGTACTGGTTTTAATGAGGTCATAAATAACTCCTTAACTAAAATAGAATATACTAATCTTATAACTGAAATTGATTCATCGAATAATGTTGAAATTTTAAACCCTCTTTCACTTGATTTAAATGTAATGCGTCAATCCTTAATGTTTACTGGCCTAGAGAATATTGCTTATAATCAAAACAGAAAAAATGCTGATGTTAAGTTTTATGAGTTTGGAAAAACTTATCATAAGATGGAGGAGGGGTATAAAGAAAATCAGCATTTACAACTTTTAGTTAGTGGTAATATTTTAGCTGAAAACTGGAATACAAATTCTGATAAAGCTGATTATTATTTTATTAAAGAAAAAGTAGAGCATATTCTGGCTAGATTGGGTGTAAAAAAGTTAAAGTCTGAACCTATAACAAATCATGGTTTTTCTGATGGTTTGATGTATAAGTTCAAAGAGAAAGGATTAGTTTGTTTTGGTAAAATTGATGATAAATTAAGCAAAGCATTTGGTATAAATTCTGATGTTTATGCTGCGGATTTTGATTGGGATTTAATTCTAAAACTTGTAGGCTATACTAAAATTAAATACAAGGAAGTTTCAAAATTTCCTGAAGTAAGAAGAGATTTGTCACTATTAGTTGATAAATCAGTTTCATTTGATACGCTGAGTAAAATTGCAAAAAAAGCAGATAATAAAATTTTAAAATCAGTAAATTTATTTGATGTTTATGAAGGAGATAAACTGCCTGAGGGAAAAAAGTCTTATGCATTATCATTTACTATGTCGGATGACACTAAAACCTTAACTGATAAATATATAGATAAGGTTATGGAAAAATTAATTAAGTCTTTAGCTGACAAGGCGGGAGCAGAGCTAAGATGAAAAAAATACTTTTACTACTGCTTGCATTTCCTTTTTTTGCTTTTACACAAAGTAGTATGAATATGAATTTACTTGGGACTTATGAGTATCCAACTACTAACGCAAATGATATATGGGGATGGGTAGATGCCAATGAGAATGAATTTGCAATTGTAGGTCTTAGAGATGGAGTTTCTTGTGTGAATGTAACAAATCCAACAACTCCTTTTGAGGAGTTTTTTATTACAGATATTTATTCTGTTTGGAGGGATATTAAAACTTTTGGAAACTATGCTTATGTTACAACTGAATCCGATGCAGGTTTGTTGATTATTGACTTAACTGATATGACTGGTAATACCTTTTGGCATGTTAAGGATTTTTTCAATCCAACAACTGGGTTGAGCTTGCATTGGGAATCAGCCCATGATTTGTTTATTGATGAAAACGGTATTTGTTATATTTTTGGAGCAGGGAGCCCTGCAGGATTTCCACAAGTTCCAACAGGAGCAATCTTTTTGGATGTAGCTACGAATCCTACTAGTCCTACTCATTTAGGGCAATGGAATGAGCAATACATACATGATGGAATGGCTAGAGGAGATACTATGTATGTGGGTTGTATTTATGATGGCTCTGTACATATTGTTGATGTTAGTAATAAAGCAAATCCATCTACACTAGGTTCGGCCTATACTCCTGATCTGTTTACGCATAATGCTTGGGTAAGTGATGATGGAAAATATGTATTTACTACTGATGAAAAACCTGATGGATATTTAGCAGCCTTTGATATTTCTGATTTAAATAACATACAAGAAGTAGATAGAATTCAATCAAACCCTGGATTGAATACAATACCTCATAATACTTTTGTTGATGGTAATTTTCTAATTACATCTTACTATTGTGATGGAACAACTGTACATGATATTACGCATCCGAATTACATGATAGAAATAGCTTATTATGATTCTTATATTGGTACAGGTCCCTCTTTTAATGGATGTTGGGGAACTTATCCTTATTTACCTTCCGGGAATATTATTTCATCTGATATTAATAGTAGCTCAACAGGTAAAGGTAGATTGTTGATTTATGGTAGAGCGTTTCAACAAGCATGTTATTTGCAAGGGACAATTACTGACTGCGCTACTAACCAAGCTATAACTAATGCTAATATTGAAATATTAAATACTAATATTATAGAAAGTTCTAATTTAATAGGATCTTATCAAACTGCAGTTGTTGATTCTAATTTGTATCAAATTGTATATTCTGCAAGTGGTTATGAAAATGACACTATTACTGCAATACTTGATAATGGTGTGATGCTTACGCAAGATGTTGCACTCAGTACTTCTTGTGTTTATCCAATATATGATGTGAATATGTCTATTTGTATTGGAGACAGTTTTGTAGTTGGAAATAACACTTATACTAGTACTGGAAATTATACTGATATATTTATTGATGCTTGTAATTGTGATAGTGTAGTAAATACTAATCTTATTGTCAATCCAGTTTATTCATTTAGTCAGAATATTGATATTTGCCAAGGAGATGTATTTGTTTTAGGTCAATCTATTTATAATACTAGTGGTGCTTATTATGACACATTAATTAGCTCAAATATGTGTGATAGCGTAATTGTAACTTATTTGAATGTTGCTGAGCCGGTTGGGATTATGAATGGAAACTTGCCTTACTTAACTGTTGTGGCTAATGGAGGAACGCAGCCCTACACTTATATGGTAACTGGTCCTAACGGATTTAATCAGCAGATTAATTCTGTTGTTGGAATACAAAATGTAGTGCCAAACTATAATGGACAACATCAATTTATTGCAACTGACGCTAATGGTTGTGAATCTATGCCTGTATTTTTTGAAGTTTCTTTTCCTTTAAGTGTTGATGATTTTCATGAAAATAGGGAGGTGGTAAAAATAACTGATTTATTGGGTAGAGAGGTAAGTGTTGATGATGTGGTAGAAAAAACTACTTTGTTTTATATTTACAGTGATGGAACATTAGAAAAGAAGTTTTTAATTAAGTAACTATTCCTTCAAAATAGACTCGCTATTTAGGTTGGTAGTAAATACATCAATCATGTATTTTAATAGTGGTGAACTGCTTTAAAGGAGTTTTTTCTTTCGAAAAACGAATATCTCTGTACATTCTATAGGCTTTCTCCACCTATGTTGTCTATTGTGGATAAGGACTCATAAATAGCAGTAAAGAACTCTTTTATCTGCCCTTCTAATTTAAGATAGTAGTCTATATTATCTACAAACCATTCTCTATTATTATTATTAAGATTATTTAGGAAATTAAAAACGGAAGGTTTTACGTTTGCAGACATTTTATATTTTTTACAATTCTAATGAATTAATTAAAATATCATCTGCAGTGTTAGGTATAGTTACTTTTAGATCAGGATTTATTTTCATTGCTCTTTTTATTGTAAAGTTTGCTTCTTTGTTTCTTGCCCAACTTCTTCTAGAGATTCCATTATTCACATCCCAAAACAACATTGATTTTAATCTTCTATCAGCATCAGCGCTACCATCTAAAAGCATACCAAAACCACCATTAATAACTTCACCCCAACCAACTCCACCACCATTGTGTATAGAAACCCAAGTAGCGCCTCTAAAGCTATCTCCAATTACATTCTGTATAGCCATATCAGCCGTAAATTTTGAGCCATCATAAATATTAGCAGTTTCTCTGTATGGAGAATCTGTCCCTGATACATCATGATGATCACGACCTAAAACTACAGGAGCAGAAAGCTCTCCGCTAGCAATAGCATTATTAAAGGCTTCTGCTATTTTAGTTCTTCCCTCAGCATCAGCATATAAAATTCGAGCTTGTGAACCAACAACCAATTTGTTTTCCGCAGCTGCTTTAATCCAATTGATATTGTCACTCATCTGTAATTTAATTTCATCAGGGCAGTGCTGCATAATCTCTTCTAATACTTCAAAAGCAATCCTGTCAGTAATTGCTAAATCCTTAGGGTCATTAGATGCACAAACCCATCTGAAAGGACCAAAACCATAATCGAAACACATTGGACCCATAATATCCTGTACATAAGATGGGTATTTAAAGTCTCCATTTGGTTTTAGTATGTCAGCATTAGCACGTCTTGCTTCTAATAAAAAAGCATTTCCATAATCAAAGAAATACATTCCTCTTTCACTTAAAGTATTAATAGCTTTAGTATGTCTTACTAGTGTCTTTTGTACTTCCTTTTTAAAATCAACAGGATTATTAGCCATCATTTCGTTCGCATCATCATATGAAATTCCAGCAGGGTAGTATCCACCAGCCCAGGGATTGTGTAATGATGTCTGGTCAGAGCCAATTTCAATATGAATATTTCGCTCTACAACTCTTTCCCATAAATCAACAATATTACCATTATAAGCAATGGAGACTGCTTCTTTATTTTCTCTTGCGGTTATTGCTCTATCTAGTAGTTTGTCTAAATCAGTAAATATTTCATCTACCCATCCTTGTTCGTATCTCTTGTAAGTTGCCTTTGTATTTATTTCTGCAACTATACAGACTCCCTTAGCAATTACTCCAGCTTTTGGCTGCGCTCCACTCATTCCGCCCAATCCTGCAGTAATAAATATTTTTCCACTTAAATCTTTAGCTTTTGGGTCAATTTTTCTTGCGGCATTTAATACAGTAATAGTTGTTCCGTGGACAATGCCTTGAGGTCCAATATACATAAAGGACCCTGCTGTCATTTGCCCAAATTGAGTAACGCCAAGGGCATTAAATTTTTCCCAATCATCTTGATTAGAGTAGTTAGGAATCATCATACCATTGGTTACTACAACCCTAGGAGCGTCTTTGTGTGATGGAAATAATCCCATTGGGTGTCCTGAATATAAAACTAAGGTTTGTTTATCATTCATCTCTGCTAGGTACTGCATACATAAAAGGTACTGAGCCCAATTCTGGAATACGGCACCATTTCCACCATAAGTAATCAATTCCTCAGGGTGTTGTGCTATAGCATCATCCAAGTTATTGGAGAGCATCATTTGAATTGCAGCTGCTTGTTTGCTTTTATGCGGAAAATCTTCTAAGTGCCTTGCTTTTATTTCATAGTCAGGCATGAAACGATACATGTATATTCTTCCGTAGGTTTTAAGCTCCTCCGCAAACTCAGGAGCTAATACAGTATGCATGTGCTCTGGGAAATAACGTAAAGCATTACGAACTGCTAATTGTTTTTCCTCTTTGTTAAGAATTCCTTTACGTTTAGGAGCATGGCTAATACTAGGGTTAATATTTTTCTCCGCAGGAATTTCAGTTGGTATTCCTTGTAAAATGGCCTGTTTAAGATTTGTCATTTTTTTTGCTTTATTTCTTTTTTATACGGACAATGTTTGCAATTATTATTACAACAATACCCTCTTTTTAAATGATATTTTTCAGTAAAAATAATATATCCTTCCTTAGAATGATAATATTCATCCTTATCTAGACTGTCTATTTTTGAAAATCCTTTCATAGGTTTGCAAATTTACGATATTTGCACGAATGAAAATAGAAACAGAGGAAATATCAATTCCATTTTTAGAGGAGAAGGAAGTTCGTATATTCATAAAGCGAATTGATAAGTTGCATCCTTTTGTTTCTGGCAATAAATGGTTTAAATTAAAGTACAACTTGATTGAAGCTAGAAAGCAAGGTTATGAGACACTATTAACCTATGGTGGAGCTTACTCAAATCATATTGCGGCAACTGCTTTTGCTGCTAAGGATAATGGATTTAAAAGCATAGGTATTATAAGAGGAGAGTGTCATTTACCTTTGAACCCTACGTTAAAATTTGCTGAGGATAATGGAATGGTTTTGCAATATGTGAATAGGAATGATTACAGAGAGAAAAAAACTGATTTTTTAGAACAATTTAAATTAAATTTTGGTGATTTTTATTTGATTCCAGAAGGTGGGTCAAATGAGTTGGCAATAGAAGGAGCTTCTGAGATTTTGGATGTAAATGATACTCATGATTTTGTTTGCTGCCCAGTGGGTACTGGCGGAACTATTGCAGGAATTATTAATGCCTCAACTGACAATCAAACCGTAGTTGGTTTCCCTGCTATTAAAGGATTTGATGTGTTAAAAAACGATATTTTAGGTTGTATAAAATCATCTAATTATAAATTTATAAACAATTATGTAGGAAATGGTTATGCCAAAGTAAATGAAGTATTAGTTAATTTTATAAATGAATTCAACATTATACATGATATTCCCTTAGATGCTATATATACAGGAAAAATGATGATGGGTATTTTTGATTTAGTTGTTAATGATTATTTTCCTAGAGGAAGTTCAATTTTAGCTATCCATACAGGAGGTTTACAAGGAAATAAAGGCATGACTGAAAGGTTAGGGGTGAAACTTCCCTCATAATCTCTAATGGATTTTCTTTTATCCAATTTTCACCAGTGAAGTCAGGTACAATAATGGATTGACTATTGGCAGCTACCGAAAGTAGTAAATGGTAAACCTAAAAATGCACTAGTACCTAGAACGGATTGTAGTTAATGTTTTCTTCTCAAAATATATTTATTAAAAATTAGTGTTCAAATATATATTTTTTGAGTGTAAATAGTTTGAATGGCTTTTCTATTTTAGTGTCGTGAAAAAATACTTATTAATTCTATTCTTTTTTTCTGTCTGTTTAGCTGTGGCTCAAAACAAAACGGAAAGCTATATTGCTAAGTACAGCAGTGCTGCTATTGCAGAAATGGAAATATACGGAATTCCTGCTTCTATCACTTTGGCGCAGGCAATACTAGAGAGTGGAAATGGAGAAAGCCGTTTGGCAGTAGTTGGTAAAAATCATTTTGGAATTAAATGCCATAGCAATTGGAACGGTCAAACGATTATTGAAGATGATGACGAAAAGGGAGAGTGTTTTAGAAAGTACAGTAAGGTATCAGAATCATATAGAGACCATTCCCTTTTTTTAACAGAAAGAGGTCGTTATTCTTTTTTATTTGAATACAATAAAACAGACTACAAAAAATGGGCTAAAGGATTGAAGAAGGCTGGTTATGCTACTAATCCTAAATACCCAACTTTACTTATTGATTTAATAGATAAATATGATTTGAGTAGGTTTGATAAAGCAGCAAGAAGCAAAAAGAATTTATACTTTGCTCATTCTTACGGCTTGCCTTATTTAACGGGTCTAGGGGCATACTATTTTAATAAGATATCATTGTACTTTATTGAGGTAAATACATCATTTTCTTTTAGTGAAGCTAGTATTGGCTATCATAATAATTTAATAAACAAATTTTATGTAGGGATAAAAGGAGGCGGTATATATATCCCAACTGAGGAGGTTATTTTAAAACCTTATTTATCTCCAGAATTTATAATTAAAATGGATAAGAATAAGTCAGTCTTAATAAGGGGAGGTGTTCAGTTTCCATTAGTAGAAACACAGTGGTTCTCTAAGGAAGTAAAATTATTACCTTATCTAACTTTTACTTATTTGTTAGACTAGTTCCAAGCTCATAATTATAAAGTATTCCGTTTTTGATGTTTAAGATATTTATCTTACCGTTATTATCAATGTCAGATATATTAAAGTAGCCATCAGTATCTATTGGGAACCCTTCAAGAATCAAGTTGTCATCCATTAAGTACAAACTATTTTCTGTACTAATAGTTAGTTTATCTCTAAATCCTTTTAAAGACACTATATATCCATCAAGTGTAATTTTCTTTACTTGAGAATAACTCCTATCAAAAATTAAGATTTGGTTATTATTAGAAAGATAAATATGGTTTTTTTGGAACAGTATTTGGGATTTATTATTTAATTCATTAATTTCAATAAGTTGAGAATTTCCATTTGTATTCCCAAGCCATAGTTTACCCTCAGTCGTAATCGCATAAAGTTCTCCTTTATCATTAATCTGAATCTTATTAGCAAATTCATGAGCATCTTTATAGGATACTCTAGTAGCTCCGTTTCTAGCTAATAATTGAGAAGTTGTGTTCTTAGTTGCGTTTAAAATAAAGTCATTTCCGTTAACTATAAAATGAATAGGCCTTTGAGTAATTCTATTTGTATTTTTTGAGTATTTCCAGCCTTTTACTCTCTTCCCCTTTTTATCTAAATTGTAGATGATGTTATCTTCTCCAACTATACAAATTCTGTAATTTCTGTTATTGCTATAATCAAATAATGAGTGGCCAAGCTTTGTGGCTGATGGTAATTCCTTGGGGAATCCATCTACATTTTCTCCATTTCTATCAACTAAATATAAGTGTGTAGCTGTGTTAAATACCGCTTGGTATTTACCGTTTTTATACGCATCAATATAATTGATTTTTCCAAGTATTTTCCCATTAACATTAGTACTCCAAAGAGTTTTTCCTCTAGTGTTTAGTGCAAAAATTTTATTGTTGTAATCTTGTGTTAAAACCATTTCTTTCTTTGTAAAATGATTTTTAACAACTTGAGGATATAGCACTAAAGTAGTATCAAGTGCTATATACCATTCCTCTTTAATATCTTCTTTGTATTGCTCATCATAAAACAAACAAATATTGCTTGTTAAAAGATTTTTCTTGACTGTCATCTGCAAAGCAAATGCAGTGAATTTAATAATAGAATCATTATTAAAATCTAATTTTTCTGCATAACTATTTAAAAAACTATGTTTAAGAGTTTCAAAAGTTTTCCCTGGGTTTATATAATAATAGAAATTTGCATCATCAGAAATGTAAGAGCTAAATTTATTGTAGGTTTTACTATTAGAAAGTGTGTTTTTTGAGTTGTAATTGTCAATAATATACTCTAGATCAGAAGGGGAGTTGCCAAAAATGAAATAGTCGTTAATTACTGTATAATATGGATTGTTTACTTTTAGTAAATCACCAAATAAATTTGCAGTTAAGTAATGGTCAAATAACTTATTAATTTGGAAATTATTGTACTCACTGGATTTTTGAATCATTCCTTGCATTAAAGATGTGGTTCTTATAGATTCCTTTACTTTAAAGTAAGTAAAAGTATTTTCAGTAATTAACTGTACTGATGTATTGAATTTACCTGCTTCATCATCAATCTCTCCAACAAGCTCATTGTAATTGACATTACAACTATCTTGTATCTTATTACGGTTTTTATCCCAACTCCAAAAGCTATTTTGGTTTTGTAGAATCTTATTTTTACCATCAAATATATCTTTTGCATCAGAAAAACTTAAAGCTAAAAGTTCAGTTGTATTGCCAGGTATTATTTCAATAATATCAATATTACTGCTTTTTTGTCCGTTAAAGATGTCAGAATAATTTGTAATATTACTATTTATTGAGCTGATGCCATTTGCTAAGAGCACTTTGTCTTTCAACTTAATATCTGTAGCATTCCAGTTAGATAAATCGGTTGTAAGGTTTTTGTTTTTTGTGAAGGTATTTGTAAGCTCTATTAGATTGTTCACATTAAAAACAAGGTTAATTTCAGCAGATGAACTTAAAGTATTGTATGCTTTTGAAAAACCATCATTAACATATAAATTATCAGTATTTTCATTTGAGGTTCTTATAGCATCCGTAAGTAGCATCTTATTTGAAGAAAAAAATAAAATATCATTTAGAAATGAGTAATACATTCCAGTTTTATCTATAAAGTAAATCTCTTGATTGTCATATTCTGATGTGTTATTATTATTTCCAAATATCTGTATAATTGTCTCGTTTTTTAGGGCAGTTCCTCTATTAAAAGTAGTGCTGAAAAGTGTTCCGCTATTGTTTGCACCGACCTTATGGTAAGATACAAAAAGAGTATTGCTTTTAAATACTTCCTGGTTTGTAGTGTAAAACTTACTTATCTCTTTAATTTGAGTGTTGTTATTCTTGATGTGCTCAATGTTACTTAATTGCTCCCAAAGAGTTGTGAGTTCTAAGTTTCTGCTTAAATTCTTTACATCATTAATTTTTATAATTACTGAAGCATTAGTTGGAATAACTTTAATAGGATCTTCAGTAGAATTTAGTGTTTTTTTGTAAGTATTGTATCCAATAAAAAGTATGATTCCAATCAAAAAAATTGGAATAGAAATTTTCAATATTGTTTTGAACATATCACTCAAATGGTAAATAGCAAAATTAGTAATTTATAGAGACAAATTTAGTTGTTTAGTAAGTAGTTGAAAACTTTTTCTATGATGCTTAGTGGTTCCAAATTGTGTAATTGCATTTCTGTGTTGTTTTGTAGGGTATCCTTTATTGTTTTTCCAGAAGTAATTAGGGTGTTTTTTATCTAACAATTTCATAATATTATCACGATAGGTTTTTGCTAAAACTGAAGCAGCAGCAATAGATAAATACTTACTGTCGCCTTTAATGATACACTCATGCTTAGTATCAGGATAAGGATTAAAACGATTTCCATCAATAATTAAAAGTTCTGCTTTGGTATTTAATTTTTCAATTGCCCTATGCATTGCTAAAAAGGAGGCATTTAAGATATTTATATTATCAATTTCCTTTGGACTTACAATTCCTATATTCCATGAAATTGCTTCATTTTCTATTATTGGCCTGAGTAAATCTCTTTTCTTTTCAGAGAGGATTTTACTGTCGTTAAGTATATTATTTTTAAACTTCTTTGGCAGTATAACAGCAGCTGCAACTACTGGACCAGCTAAACAACCTCTACCTGCCTCATCACATCCTGCTATAACTAGCTTTGATTTGTAGTGTTTTAACATAAATTAGGTGTGATTATTAAGTTTTATTAGTTAAATTTTGTCTATTTTCTATTATAATTATGAGGAGTGTTCTGTTATTTAATTGGTATTAGTCCTTTTTTGGGTTTTTTGTATTTTTTCACTTTTGTTTGATTTCTAATGTCAACATCTTCCTCCAACCACCATTTCCCTTTTAGGTAGTTGTAGGAATTAAATGTTCCTTCAGGTATGTAGTATTCATAAAGTCCGGTTAAATCTTTACGGCTTGGCACTAAATGGTCAAAAACTATACGTTTTTCTTTATCATCATAATTAACACTTATTGCTGTTTTGGAATCATATTGTAGGATTACTCTTTTTTGACTTTCCTTTTTTGCTTTTTTAAAGATTGGAAGTCCGAATTTAATTTTATTTTTACCAGAGAAATACATTACATCAATTATCTTTTTTGTACTGTATCCATCGTGTCCATCCCATGATAGTATGGTGTAGTATTTCCTGCCACTTTTTTTGATGTAAATAATATTATAGACTATACCGCCAAACCAATTTGCAGCATCTAAATCTGCTTGTTCTGGGCTTCTAATATTTGCTGAGTTATCTACTAATGGAATCACCTCAAATTGTTTTTTTCTTTTGTTTTGATGATGCACTAAACCAAAATATTCATAACTGCCATTATCTTTTTTAAGCAGCCAGCTAAAAATCCTAAAAGTATTATTTGGGGAGTAAACTTTACCAATAGTTACTAAAGAGTCAAAAGGGAATTTAAAAGACTTTTCATATTGCAGTACTTCTGTTAAATTTTCAATAAATGCTGTATTTGCTGTTCTTTTTTTTTCTTCAGTCTCAGCATTCATTATTATGTGAGCCATCACTTTTAAAGTGTCTTCATATTCATTAAATAGGTTAGTATTTCCTTTTTGGGAGAATGCTGAAATGTATAAAAAAACAAGAATGTTAATTAATATTAGTTTTTTCATTTATAGGGTAGTGACAAAAAATTACTTTTGTACAAAGATAATTATTTAATGAATTTACAAGCAAGAATACAGGCATTTACTCATTTAGGGGAATATTTAAAAAAGGATCTACAAAAAGAGTCAGCAGAAAAATTGTACTCTGCAGAGGTGCTGAATCCTTGGTTTACCAAGGAAAATATTGATAAATCTCTAAACGCTTGGCATGAGCAGTTAAAATTAGATATGTTAAGCGCTTGGCTGCGTCCTTATAAACTAAAGGAGTTAGCAAGTCCAAAAAAGGTGCTTATCATCATGGCTGGAAATATTCCATTGGTAGGTTTTCATGATTTCCTCTCTGTGCTTATTTCAGGTCATAATGTTGTGATTAAGATGTCAAGTTCCGATAATGTGCTTTTGACGTTGCTGATTGATAAGCTTATCAGTATTGCGCCTGAATTTAAGAAGCGTATATCCTTTATTGAAGAAGTAAAAAATAGAAAGTTTGGTGCTGTAATTGCTACAGGAAGTGATAATTCTGCTAAGTATTTTGAGTATTATTTTAAAGGGGTAAAAAAGATAATCCGTAAAAACAGAAGATCAGTTGCTGTGTTGGAAGGTAGTGAATCTACTATTGAGTTGAAAGGTTTGGCCAATGACGTATTTACTTATTTTGGATTAGGTTGCCGTAATGTTTCCAAGTTATTTTTACCAAAAGGGTTTGACTTGGATAATCTGTTTAAAGCATTCTATCCTTATTCTTATCTGTTAAATCATAAAAAATATGCTAATAATTACGATTATAATAAAGCCATTTTTCTAATGGGAAGTAATCATTTAATTGAAAACGGATTTCTGCTTATGAAAGAGGATAAATCTTTACTTTCTCCAGTAGCTATGTTGTATTATGAATTCTATGAAGATATACATTCGGTAGAGCAGTTTATTAAAGAAAATGCTGAACAACTGCAGTGTGTTGTTTCAAAAAAAAATACTCCTTTTGGAGCTACACAAAAGCCCAACCTTTGGGACTATTCGGATGGGGTGGATACAATAGAATTCTTAAGGGGTTTATAATTACTGAAACTCATAAGCTCCTAAATCAGGAGTGTTTCTTGGGTTTCCTTCAATATCAATAATACTTGTCCCAATTCCAGCATCAATAGCAGGAGAGGTCTCGTTTAAATGAAAGTCATTTCCGTACGCATCAACAAATTTTGGAGATTGGTTAATGATTGTATTTATAAAATAATGTTCATTGCTCGTATCAATTGTTGGGTCTAGCTTGATTAGGCAATGGTCAAAAGTATAATTGAATTCTCCTATTTCTTGTTCCTGAAAACTCACTTCAGTAGAGAGAGAGCCATCAATAATACAATTGGTAAAATTAGCTTCATTCAAATCCCTAATATAAATATTACCATCAGCACCTTCATAATAATTGTTGAGTAGGATAGATGGAGTGCTTCTTTGGTTATAGTCCCAGTAGTTAGCAAAAGTACAATGTTTAAAGTTGTATGTACCCCCAATGTTGCAGGCCAATGTATATTGTCCGCATCTGCTTAAAACTGTATTAGTAGCTGATATTTTAGCGCCTTGTCCTAAAATGCCAATTGATGACATGTTTTTTATAATTGTATTATTGATTGTTACTGTAGGATTGTTATTACCTACAGAATCAGCATGTATACCAATATTCCCATTTTTGATTATTACATAGTTAAACTCGTTGTTAATACTGCCGGGCATTAGCCAAATTCTATCCCATTGGCCTGGTAAATCTTTGTACCAAGAGTCCAGTCTGTCACCTTGAAATGTAACTTCATTTCCTAATGTACCATTTACTTTAATGCTCCCTCCACTTTGTTCAGTAAAAGGGTTGCCAACAAGTATTCCTGAGTTCTTATGAAGATACACATTAGCTCCTTCATTTATAATAAGTGTTTGTTCTGGACCAACAACTGCATAGCCGTATATTACATGCGGTTTATCATTCTTCCAAGCTTCAGAGCAATCTAACTGATGATAAGGAAATAGAGTAGTGTCGTTTCCATAAATAATAGGTCCATATGAATTTGCTGTATGAAAGTAAGCATCTTGTCCCCATGCAATTAGATCAACATCTTGTTTATTTGTTCCTGTTGTAAATATTAAAGAATCTGCCAATATATATGGGGTTGTGTTTAGTGATGGATCAATTGTAACTTCTAAAAAGATAAAAATACTATCATTAGCAGAGATCTCTACATTTTGCACTGAGTTTGCTGAAATACCATCTACATTCATCCTAAAATGTGCAGAGGAAATTCCTTTTAATTCAATGTTGGTTTTTAATTCAAAATTATTTTTATTGTAAACGGTAAGTGTTTTAGTAATTGAACCGATTGATGCAAAAACAGTGTCAAATGTAATAGTGTCAGTAGAAAAATGCAGCATAGCAGTATTGCTATTATTATTTATATCGTCTTTCTTGCAAGCAAAAAGAATCGTTATAATTAGTAGAGGAAGAATATGTTTTTTCATTATATTATATTTCCTAATCTATTCATATCTCGCTTTTTGTCTTTTTCTTTTATACTCTCTCTCTTATCGTAGATCTTTTTTCCTTTGGCTAAAGCTATTTCTAGCTTTGCTTTTCCTTTTTCATTGATAAATAGGCGTATGGGTATAATTGAATTTCCTTTTTCTTTTACTTTACCTAGCATTTTGTTTAGCTCTTGTCTATTAAGTAATAGTTTTCTTTCTCTTTTAGTCTCGTGATTAATGTAGCCACCATTAGGATATTCAGAGATGTGAAGGTTTTTAACAAATAGTTCATCACCATTGAAAACGCAATGAGCATCAGAAATATTTGCTTTATTATTCCGAATTGATTTAATTTCTGTACCAACTAAAGAAATACCAGCAACAAATGTTGCAATAAATTTATATTCAAAGGTTGCTTTACGATTTTTGATATTTACTTTTGTTGACATGGATGCAAAGATAGTAATTAGATATGAAAATTAGAAATTAGATTATTAGACATTTGTCTTATCTCTAAACGTTATAATCTATCCTAATGCTACATCAAGAACCATCATTACAATAAATCCAGCAATTAGTCCCATGGTTGCTAAATCCGTATTTCCACCTCTTTGGCTTTCAGGGATTACTTCCTCTACTACAATAAAAATCATTGCTCCTGCTGCAAAAGCTAGGGCATATGGTAAAATAGGAAGAACTGTCATTACTATTGCAGCTCCAATTACTGCAAAAATTGGCTCAACTATTGCTGATAATTGCCCCCATTTCCATGATTTCCATCTACTAACTCCTTGTCTTCTAAGTGGCATTGAAACTGCAAATCCTTCAGGGAAATTTTGTATGCCTATACCAATTGCTAGTGCAATTGCTGATCCTATTGTAAATACTGAATGTCCTTCCATTCCTAATATTTCAGGATTAGCTAATGCTCCAAATGCCACTCCAACGGCTAATCCTTCAGGAATATTATGTAAGGCAATTGCTAGTACTAATAAGATAGTTTTACGCCAATTTGTTTCAACTCCCTCTGCTTCATCTCTTTTTGCAAATATGTGTAAATGAGGTATAATTTTATCTAACCCAAACAAAAAAGCAGATCCTAAAAAAAAACCAATAGCAGGAGCAAACCAAACAGGTGAATCTGATATTCCCATTTCATTTTGCATCTCAACATAAGCAATAGATGGTGCTAAAAGTGACCAAAAACTAGCAGCTATCATAACTCCTCCAGTAAATCCTAATGATATGTCAAGGGCCTTTCTGTTTGATGTTTTGAATAGGAATACTAAAGCTGCACCTAATGAAGTGAGAAGCCAAGTAAAAAGTCCAGCATAAAGGGCTTGTATTACTGCTCCTTGTTGAACAAACCATTTGTATAATTCGTAATTTTCCATATTTAATTTGTTTTAATTAAAAGGTGTTTTGCTACATCATTACTGATGTGTTGTTTGGAATTTCCTATTTTGATGCTGATTGATTGATCAAAAGACATTTTTTCTAAAATCTTAATTTCTATTCCTATGCTGATATTTAACTTTGTTAAGTATTCTAAAAAAGCTTTCTCATCTAAAGTTACTCCCATTACTTTACCCTTAGTTCTTGGCTGTAACTCGTTTAATGGAGTGGTATTTGTTCTTGGTATTTTACCTTCCTTATTAGGGATAGGTTCTCCATGTGGATCAAACCTTGGGTATTCTAAAAAAGTATCTAATCGGTCAATAAGTTCAGGAGATTGTATGTGTTCCAATTGTTCGGCTACATCATGTACTTCTCCCCAGTCAAAGTTTAAGTTATTCACTAAAAAAGTTTCCCATAATCTATGTTTTCTTATTACTGATGTTGCAAAAGAGTTTCCTTTTTTTGTTAATGTTACACCTTTGTATTTCTTGTATTTTACAAGTTTTTTGTCTTGCAATTTCTTTAGCATATCTGATACTGATGCTGCAGATGTCCCAATTTCTCCTGCAATAGCATTGGTAGAAACCTTCCCATCAGAATTTAAACTAATGGATAAAATAGCTTTTAAATAATTTTCTTCTGCTAAAGTAATCATGTGGCAAAAGTAATAATTAAATTAATATAAAAAAAAGTTTAGACATATCTAAAAATTTAGATATTTGCCCAGCTTAACTGAAATCAAAAAAACAAAAAATGAATAGAATAATTAACCTAGTAATAATTGCATTTGTCATGCTTTCTTTAACAGTAAATTCGCAAACAATAAAAGGAAAAATAACATCAAAAAATGAAGTTGTACCTTTTGCAAACATCATTATTGAGGGAACAAAATTGGGTGTTTCGGCTGATGAAAATGGAAATTATATTATTGAAAATGTACCCTTAGGTAATCATCATATTATTGCATCAGCAGTTGGAATGATAACTAAGAATTCTCATAATGATGTTAATAAAGGAATAAATACTATTAATATTGAGTTAGTAGCATCTGTATATAATTTGGATCAAGTGGTAGTTACAGGAACTAAAACATTTAAGAGAAGAACGCAATCTCCAGTAATTGTAAATGTGATGGATAGCAGACAATTAGAGAGTGTTCAAGCATGTAATTTGGCAGAAGGTCTTAATTTTCAGTCAGGATTAAGGGTAGAGACTGATTGTCAAACTTGTAATTATACTCAATTGAGAATGAATGGATTGTCTGGTGGTTATTCTCAAATCCTTATAAACGGAAGGCCAATTTTTAGTCCTTTAACAGGACTATATGGGATGGAGCAAATCCCTACTAATATGATTGATAGGATTGAAATTGTAAGAGGAGGAGGTAGTTCGCTTTACGGCTCATCAGCAATTGGAGGGATAGTAAATGTAATAACTAAATTACCTTCTACTAATAATTTTAGTTTTGGATATGATTATAGTAGAATTAATAGCTTGGCTGATGATAAAGTTTTTCATGGAAATGCAACTGTTGTATCTGATAATAAAAATTCAGGAGCTACATTTTTTGTAAATAATCGTGACAGAATGTGGTACGATCATAATGGAGATAATTACTCAGAATTACCTGTTATAAAAGACAATACTTTTGGAGCTAATTTCTTTTTCTTACCATCTAAAAATCAAAAGATAGAAGTAAATATGGGTAGTTTGCATGAGTATCGTTTTGGTGGAGAAATGATTACAGGTGCGCCACATTTTGCAATGCAATCAGAAGAAAGAGTGCATGATGTTTTGCTAGGGAATTTAGATTATCAGCTTAATTTTAATGATGGCAACTCATCTCTTATTACTTATTTAGCGGCTCAACAAACTAAGCGTGAGCATTATACTGGTATCAGACCAGAGGTTGGTGCTGATGAAGAACATTTGGCTAATCCTCCTTATGGAACTTCATTAAATAAAACTAAGCAAGGTGGTTTTCAGGTGAATCATAAGATAAATAAGTTGTTTGGTCCAAATGTATTTACAATCGGTTCTGAGTATATTTCTGATGATGTAATGGATGAAATCTCAACTTATAATTATTTAATTGACCAAAAAGTAATAACTCTTGGTACTTTTGTTCAGTCCGACTGGGATTTGACAGAAAACTTCAATCTACTAAGTGGGGCAAGATTTGATAAGCATTCGTTATTAGATAATATGGTGGTTAGTCCTAGGTTGTCATTGCTTTATAAATTAAGGAAAGAAACTCAATTTAGAATGTCATACAGTACAGGGTACAGGGCGCCACAAGCTTTTGATACTGATTTGCATATGGCGTTTGCTGGGGGTGGAATTTCTCGTATTATTTTGGCTGATAATTTGAAAGAAGAACGTTCAAAAAGTTTAAGCGTATCTGTTAATTATGATAAAGCAACTGAGTATTATGTTTATGGTTTTACTTTTGAGGGTTTTTACACGCATTTGATTGATGCATTTTATCAAGATCCATCTGGAGAAGATGGATTTGGAGAGGTTTTTACAAAAAGAAATGGGCTTGGAGCTACTGTAAAAGGTCTTACTTTTGAGTTTAGAGCAAATTTAGAGCAAAAACTGCAGATTGAATCTGGTTTAACTTTGCAAAAATCATTGTATGATGAGGCGGTAAGTTATTCTGATGAGCTTGAGAGTAGAAAAGAATTTTTAAGAACTCCAAATCGTTATGGATACGCAACTCTTTCTTATAATCCTTCTAGTAAATTAAGTTTTACTGCTAATTTAATTCATACAGGCGTTATGGATATATTGCATTTAGCTGGTGCGCCTGAGCAAACTGTGGATGAATTCATAAAATCACCTACATTTAATGTAATTGGATTAAAAGCAACTTACATACAGCAATTGAGTAGAGTAGGTGCTAAATTAGCATATAGTGTTGGTGTTAAGAATTTAACTAATGATTATCAGCAAAATCTTGACACCTTTAAAGACAGGGATAGTAACTTTGTTTACGGTCCTAATTTGCCAATAACAGTCTACTTTGGAATAGTGCTAAAATCTCTTTGATAAGCTGTTTAAATATTAATTTTAAAGCCACTTAATAATTGGCTTTTTTATGTTTAAATTAACTTTTGTTAACAAAATTAGAGTCAATTTAAGTTAAGTGTTATGCAATTTACAGATTTTTATATGAATTAAATGTATTCCGCTTGCTTTCAGCATCTTAAAGGATTTATATATAGTGTTAATTGTGTTAATTTGTAAAGAAATTATAATTATAATGTTATAATTTAAAAACAAATTTGTAGTTTTGCTTTTGACAATTGTAAACTAAATAATAAATGCACGAAAGACTCAAAAATTGGATTGAATCTGAGGGCTTAAAACCTTCATTATTTGCTGATATTATTGGCGTTAATCGTGCTACTATTTCTCATATACTTTCTGGCAGAAATAAGCCTAGTATTGACTTTTTAGAAAAGTTATTGAATGCTTATCCTAACCTAAATGCTAACTGGTTAATTAGTGGAATTGGTTATATGCAGAACAATATGGAGCAAAAAGAGCTTCTTATATCTAAGAAAATAGATAAAGTAGTTGTGTTTTATGATGACCATTCTTTTCAAGAGTTGGGTGAGTAGTTGTTAGTTTCGTGTTTGTAATCTAATATCTATTATCTAATATCTTGTACCTATATTTTTTACATTTGCGAAAAATATATTTATGTATAAAATCATCCGGTTTTTCTTATTCCTTTTTAACCCTGAAGCAATACACCATATTATCTTTAAGATGGTGAAAATTGCTGGGATGATTCCTGGAAAATTATGGGCTCTTCGTTTGTTTTTTAATATAAAGGATGCTAGATTGGAGCGTAAAGTATTCGGATTGAAATTTGACAACCCTGTAGGGTTGGCAGCAGGCTTTGATAAGGATGCTAAACTTTTTGATGAATTAGCTTCCTTTGGTTTTGGGTTTGTAGAAATTGGTACTGTTACTCCTTTACCACAAGAAGGAAATGCTAAACCTAGATTGTTTCGTGTACAGGATGATAGTGGCCTTATAAACAGAATGGGTTTTAATAACCAAGGTATAGAAGTTGTAGTTGCTAGATTAAGAAGAAGAAAAACTAACATCATTATTGGTGGAAATATTGGTAAAAATAAAATTACACCAAACGATAAAGCAGTTAACGACTATGAGATATGTTTTGAGAAATTATTTCCTTATGTGGATTATTTTGTTGTGAATGTAAGTTCCCCAAATACTCCTGGTTTGAGGGATTTGCAGGAAAAAGCACCCCTTACTGCACTGCTTAACAGGTTACAGGAACTGAACAATGCAAAAGATAGTAGAAAACCGATCCTGTTGAAAATAGCACCTGATTTGGTTAATGAGCAATTGGACGATATTATAGACATTGTAGCAGATACTAAAATTGATGGTGTGGTAGCAACCAACACAACAATTGATAGAAGTGGGCTTAAAACGGATAAAAATAAGGTTAATGCTATCGGTAATGGTGGCTTGAGTGGTAAGCCTGTTAGCGCGCGTTCCACTATGGTGATTAAGTATTTATCGGAAAAATCAAACAGAGCATTCCCAATTATTGGTGTAGGTGGTATCCATAATCCTAAAGATGCATTAAATAAATTAGATGCTGGAGCAACTTTATTGCAAGTTTATACTGGCTTCATTTACGAGGGTCCATCCTTAGTAAAAAAAATTAATAAGGCAATACTAAAAAGATGAAAATAATTGAATGTCCGAGAGATGCAATGCAGGCTGTAAGTGCCTTTATTCCTACACATATTAAGACAGAATACATTAATCAATTGCTAAAGGTTGGTTTTGACACAATTGATTTTGGTTCATTTGTTTCGCCTAAGGCTATCCCACAATTAAAAGATACGGCTGAGGTTTTAGCTCAGTTGAATTTAGAAAACACAAACAGTAAATTACTTTCTATTGTAGCAAATATTAGGGGTGCAACTGATGCCTGTAACTTTCAAGAAATCAATTATTTGGGATTTCCACTTTCTGTTTCTGAACAGTTTCAGCAGAGGAATACCAAAAAGAGCATTACAGAGGCATTAAATACGATTGAGCAAATACAGAATTTATCTGTTATAAATCATAAGGAATTGGTCGTGTATTTGTCAATGGCATTTGGCAATCCATATATAGAAAATTATCACCCAGACATAGTTGCTGAACTTACTGCAAAACTACATCAACTAGAAATTCGGATAGTGGCACTATCTGACACTATTGGGGCTTCTACTCCTTCAAATATTGCACTACTTTTTAGTACATTAATACAAGAATATCCAACTATTGAATTTGGAGCGCATTTCCATACTATTGCTGAAAAATGGGAGGAAAAAGTAGACTCAGCCTATCAGAATGGTTGCAGAAGATTCGATGCTACTCTTAAAGGTTATGGCGGTTGCCCTATGGCAAAGGATGATTTGGTGGGTAATATGCCAACAGAAAAACTTATTTCTTATTTTACTTTGGATTTAGGATTGGATGAGATTGAGTTAGAAAAAAGTTTAAGGCTTGTTGGTTCTGTTTTTACATAAAATAATTCTTGCATTTTTTATTTATTAAGAAATAAGAGGATTTTTCGTATCAATTTATATATTTGCAACAACTTAGTACGCTATTTTTAGTGTAAAAGGGAATGAGGTGTGAATCCTCAACTTTACCAGAAGCTGTAAAGTCCTTAGATTTTTGGAAACTACATGTGCCACTGTTGAAAGATGGGAAGGCCGAATCCATATGGACCAAGTCAGAAGACCTGCTAAGCAAAACAAAACCGAATCGTTTCTGGTTAAAACGGCAGGCATATGAAAAAGACTATAGCAAATATATTCCTACTATTAGGCTTTGCAACTAATTTGCAAGGGCAAATAGCTATGGATACTATTCGGCTGCCTGAAGTAAAGCTAGAAAATACCCGTTTACAAACGCATTCAATAGGTACTCACCTAATATCACTTAATCCTGAAATTATCGGGGAATCCTCAAGTCAAAATCTATCTGATTTACTAGAGAATCACTCTTCCGTTTATATAAAGCAGTATGGAGCACTCGCTACTCCAACATTTAGAGGTACATCCAGCTCACACACTTTAGTCCTTTGGCATGGTATTCCCTTAAATTCAATTGCTAATGGGTTACTTGATTTTTCAATTACTCCCGTTCAGGGTTTTGAAAAGATATCTATAATGCACGGTGGTGATGCTTCCGTGTTTGGTTCAGGGGCTATGGGTGGGAGCATTCACCTTAACTCTATTACTGATTTTAATAATCAAAAGGAAATAAAATTAACAATTGAGCAAGGAAGTTATGGGCTGGAAAGCCAACATATATGCTTAAAGCACAGTACGGATAAATTGGCGTTTAATCTTTTGCTTTCAAATCTAGTGGATGAAAATATTTTTACCTATAAAAACACAGCACAAAGTGGACAGCCGGAAGTGGTTAATGATTATGGAAGGATAGAAGCTAAATCAGGAAAAATAAACCTTGCGTATCAACACGATAACACAACAAAATTTTCATTGGCTTACTGGAGTTCTGCTAATGACAGGGAAGTGCCACAGAATATGACAACTCCTTTTTCAGATGCAAAACAGTACGATAAATCAAATAACCTACTGTTCAGTACTACGCATTTTTTTACTGATGGTGTAATCACTTTGAAAAGAGCTTTTCTTGAAGAAGATTTTCGGTATACAGAGGATCTGAAAAATATTGATAGCCAGTACATAACTAATAGCAAAATCACTGATTTGGATGTTAAAATAAATACGGGAGGATTTTTCTATAACATTGGAGGGAATTACTCAGAGCAGTCTGTAGTTAATAACAATTATAAGTTTAACAGACTGTTTGAAATGCAAAGTGCAATTTTTTCATCTGTTCAGTACCAGTATGATTTTCTTAGTGTGAATAGTGTATTGCGTAAGCAGTGGCAAACTGCTTTTGAAGTTCCACTTATTCCTAGTCTGGCATTCTCAACTGATATTTCTAAACAGCTTTGTATTCGTTTTAAATATAATAGGAATTTCCGTTCTCCTACATTTAATGATCGATTTTGGGCAGGATCAGGGTCGAATGGTAATCCGAATTTAACACCTGAAGATGCTTGGAATAAAGAATTTGGTTTTGATATTAATAATTCCTTTTTCAAGTTTAAAGCTACGGTATACAATTTGAATATTTCGGATATGATAATATGGCAACAAATGGATAATGGCAGTTGGATGCCAAATAACATAAAGGAAGTATGGAGTAGAGGACTAGAGACCAGCTTGAAAGTTCAAACTAAAAAAATAAGCTTAATTGGGAATTACGCATTTACCAAGTCTACCAATGAAATAGCAACTAACCCCT
>Ga0315315_10000776_pt1 | contig 28101 bp, 26 predicted proteins | sample M140m3416metaG_FD_203699 | JGI IMG/M metagenome (GOLD analysis project Ga0315315, IMG submission 203699) | Ammonia-oxidizing marine archaeal communities from Monterey Bay, California, United States - M1 40m 3416 | ecosystem: Environmental > Aquatic > Marine > Intertidal zone | place: USA... | reverse complement strand
ACTCTATTAAAGACAAAGGTGAAATTACTATAACAATTAGAAGCAAAAAAGACTTTAAGCTTAGCAATAAAGACTTAATACAGATAGAAATTAAAGATTCAGGAAAGGGAATAAGCGAAAAAAATCTCACAATGATTTTTCAACCTTTTTATTCGACAAAGAAAAATGGACAGGGTATAGGTCTATTCCTAAGTCAAAAAATAGCAAATAAATTTGGAGGTTTTATTGAAGCCGAATCTAAACTGAACATAGGTTCAAAATTCATAATATATTTGCCCGATAATTAAGGATTAATTGGGTATAATCTTAGAAAATGAACTCAGTATTAATAGTTGATGACGAACAAAGCATTAGAAAGGTTCTTAGAATCTTTTTAGAAAAAGAAGGATACAAAGTTTCTACTGCAACAAAACTTTCCGAAACTTATTCGCTCTTAAAGGAAAAAAAATTTAGCTTAGTTCTTTTAGATATCAATCTTCCAGATGGGAACTCGCTAAAGTATATAAAAAAAATCAAAGAATTAAATAATAACTCTTCAATAATAGTTATGACAGCTCAGGATACTATGAATAATGCTATACAGGCCATTAAGAATGGTGCTTACGATTATATAACCAAACCTTTTGATTTAGATGACAGTCTTCTTTTATCGGTTGAGAAAGCTGTTAAAAATTCTATCAAAGATACTAGAATAGAAAAATTAGAAACCGATATCAAAAAATATGACATGGACTCTTTCAATATAATTGGGAAATCGAATCAAATGAAAAAAGTATTTAAAGATATTGGGAGGATAGCCGAAAGCAGCCATACTGTTTTAATTTTAGGCGAGTCTGGCTCTGGCAAAGAGTTAGCTTCAAAGGCTATACACCTAAGTGGTCCAAATTCAAAGAAACCATACGTTCAAGTTAATATCACTGCTATTCCAACCGAACTTATTGAAAGTGAGCTTTTTGGTTACGAAAAAGGAGCTTTTACAGGAGCCAGCGGCAAAAAAATTGGTAGGTTTGAAGAAGCTAACGGTGGGACTATTCTCTTAGATGAGATTGGTGATATGTCATATGATCTTCAGAGTAAACTTTTAAGGGTTTTAGAAGAAAAAAAATTCTATAGGCTTGGTTCCCAAAAACCAATAAAGTTTGATGCTAGGATTATCGCTTCAACGAACAAAGACCTTGAGGCTGAAGTAAAGAAAAAGAACTTTAGGGAAGATTTATATTTTAGACTTAATTCTATATCGATAGAGCTTCCAACATTAAGAGAAAGGAAGTCTGATATCCCAATATTAGTTGATTTCTTTTTATCTAAATATGCGGGTGGTCAAAATACAATAAAGGTTCCCTCTGAGGAATTTATGAGCAAACTCATTGATTACAATTGGCCTGGAAATGTTAGAGAACTAGAGAACTCTATCAAAAAAGTTGTGCTGATGGACCCTGATGTGAATCTAGACAAACAGTCTATTGAGGACTTTTTACCGAAAATTGCAAATAAAATTAAAAAAGAAGAAGCAAAGGTGAATTATAAGAAATTCATAGAAAACATTTTTACCTCTAAAGAACTTCCTGAAAAAGGCTTGTATAAAATCATAATAGAAAAAATAGAAAAGACTTTAATAGAATCAATTCTCATCAGAAATAAAGGTAATATGGATACATCTTGCAGGCAACTTGGACTGACTAAAAAAGTGTTGTTAAGCAAAATAACAAAATTAAATATAGACAGAAAAATTACCGTGAGCTCATAAGCTTTTTCAAGGCCTTCTTTGCACATTTATTTTCAGCATCTTTTTTACTTTTTCCTTTTGATGTTCCATGCTTAATTTTATCAATATAGACTGCTACATGAAATCTTCTTTCATGCGCCGGACCCTCTTGCTTCTCAATAACATACTTAGGTAACAAGCCTAGCCTTTTCTGAGATTCAACCTGAAGAATCGATTTGTAATCCTCATCAATAAAATTTGAGAAATCTTGATTTAATAAAAATCTTTTTAGAAAAGACTCCGCAGACTTTATCCCTGAATCTTTATAGATTCCACCTACTAACGACTCAAACAATCCAGCCAGATTAGACTCTCTTTTTTTTCCACCAGATTTCTTTTCACCCTTACCAAGCAGCAAGTATTTTTCAAGGCGATTTTTCTTTATAATCTTATAAAATGACTTAGTGCTAACTATTTGATTTTTTAATTTTGAAAGTTCCCCTTCATTGTATTGAGGAAAAATTACAAAAAGGTGCTTAGTTACTAGGAAACTTATTATAGAATCTCCCAAAAATTCCAACCTTTCGTTGTCTTTTTTCGAAGATTCATTTCCATACGAACTATGAGTTAGAGCTTCTAATAGAATATCTTTATTTTTAAAATTATAGTTAATTTTTTCTTCAATATTCAAAAGGAATCACCTTAAATTATTTATAACATTTAAATTAAAAATTTAATAATATGCTTTATTTTATTTCTTGTAAATCAATCTAAGATAATGTAGATTTAATTCATTGGTGCTTTTTCACCCTCAAGGATTTTACGATGCCCAACCCTTTTGAATTACTTAGAACTGAAATGGATGAGCTTGTCATTGGTCATTCTGACGTAAAGACTGCACTATTACTTGGCATTATCTCAAGAGAACATATTTATATTCAAGGACCACCTGGTACAGCAAAGACTATGTTGTCTGAGATAGTCTCAAAATCCGCTGAACTTAGCTTTTTCTTTTATCAAATGCACAGAGATACAAGGCTTTCGGAACTAGTTGGTGATTTAGTTATTTCTAGAGAAGATACAAAAGAGGGAGAAATCATTAGACAAAATATAATAAAAGGTGGAATTTTGACATCGGAGATATGTTTATTGGATGATATTTCAAGAGCACCTGGTGAATCTCTGAATGTTTTATTAAGAATTCTTAACGAAAGAAAGTACGGTGACGAGGAGATACCTCTTCTTACTGCCATAGCTACCAGTAACCCTACTGCGGATGAATACTATAACGAACCTCTAGATCCAGCTAATTTAGATAGATTTGTCATTCAAATAAATTCCAATGGTTTGTCATACAGTAAAGAATGGGATGATGTTAAAAAAATAGTGAGTTTATATTCAGCAAAAAATGACTCAAATGGCCATATTGAAAAAATTGGTAAAGACGTACTTGACGAAAGCTATAAAAAACTAGAAAATGTAATTGTTTCTTCAGAAATTCAAGAAGGATTAGTTAGTTTTATATCCTGGCTAATTGATGACCAAAGGTTAAATGAATCTAATTCCGTTATATCTGATAGAACTTTCCTTGTAAAATCTATTAAAATCATAAAAGCTAGTGCTGTTTTAGATGGAAGAGACGAAGCCAACTTGGAAGATTTGAAAGCTTTAAAGTATATTCTTGCTTTTAGGGTACCCGAAGAGGTGCTAAAGCTTGCTGAAGAAAAACTTGAATCTCTTCAAGCCCAAAAAAAAAAGACCAAGAAGTAGAGAATAACCAAAAAAGAGAAGGTAATGACTTCGAAAAAGACTCTCCCAATAAGCAAGCGGGTGATTCTGCTGAAAAAGAATCTGAGCTATCCGAAGATGAGTTGAAGGATGCATTAAATTCTTTCACAGAAGCCCTAGAAGAGCTGCAAGATAACCTTTCTACAGATGATGGTTCGAAACCTCTTGACGCAGACGATAAAGTTCCAACTAATCCTTCCAATAGAAATCAGGATGATGGTGATGGTTCTACAGATCAAACACCTCTTTCGGAAAAGGTTTATGCCAGTAAATCTAAAAACTCTGGAGATACAGATCTTTCTAAAGTGGGAACCATGGATAATTCTGAGGTAGCCCAGAATGTTCAAATTGTCATGAAGGTACTTGATGGAAATATTCAAAGAAGTATAGCAAAGCGTGGTACATACCCAGGGGGCTTGCCTAGAAGATACAAGCGAATGAACTCTTTCTATGAAATAGAAGATGTTGATCCTATGGACGCAACAATTTGGACTAAGAATCTTTCCCCACAATTACCAAGAGTGCACCAGCGTGAGAAGGAAACTATGGGCGGAGAGATTGCAATTCTTAGAGACATAAGTACTTCTATGATGGGGGTATACAGCGAATGGTCTTCTTCTGTAGTGAAAGCTGTTGTAGAGCTGGCAAGAACAAAAAGAATGCGTGTCGGATACATTGAATTTAACCATAAATCTTTCAAAACAATTGTTGAAGAAAAATTTTTCACAAAAGAGTATGAGACAATTCTTGAATCCTCTACAAAAACTGAATGCTCAGGAAATACCAACTATGAAGAGGCCCTCAAAGATGCCATATCTGATTTCAAAGGTAGAGGCCTAAGAAACAAGCACATCCTTTTTATAACAGATGGCATTCCAACCTCTGGTGACACAGAAGTAAGAAAAGAGCGTGAAAGAGCTAAGAGGCTAGGGATTTGCATACATTCAATATTCATAGGCTCTAAAAACTTTCCTATAATTTTAAACAATATATCAAAAGAAACTTATGGATCCCAATTTGTTGCTTATAGAGCTCAAAATGGAAACATTAGAATAGAGAGAAAGGAATCTAGTATTGCCTTCCATAGGCCAACTAATGAAAGGCAAACTGAAGATTTATTGAACTTTATATAGGCTATATTAAAACCATATTGTCCCTATTGATAATTTCATCAGAATATTTATATCCCAAAATTTTTTCAATTTCTGAGGACTTCCTCCCTTTTATCTGATTAATTTCATCAGAGCTATATGAAATCAAACCTCTAGCGATAGGGGAATTATCACTCTCCCGAACACATATAACTTGCTGTCCTTTCTGAAACGAACCTTCAATCTTTAAAACACCTGAGGGTAATAGACTCTTCCTGTTGTTTATGATCGCATTGGCAGCTCCGGAGTCTAAAAAAAGCCTACCTGATGATCTTGGACCCATCCCTATCCATTTCTTTCTGCTTTTAAGCTTAATAGAGCTTGGAACTATGGCAGTGCCAACATCTTTGAGATTAAAAATATCTCTTAATACACTCTTAGTTTTTCCATTAGCTATTATTGTAGGAATACCAAACTTTGACACATCAAGGGCCGCATTTATCTTTGAAGTCATTCCACCAAAAGAAACTTCAGACTTAATATCGTTGATAAAGTCAGTATCAAAACTTTTTTCATCCAGACTACTTATCAATCTCGCTTTTTTATTTACTTTAGGATTATTATCAAATAAACCTTCTGTATCGGTTAGCAAGATTAGTAAGTCTGCATCCATCATAGCAGCAACCTTTGAAGCCAAGATATCATTGTCACCAAACATGATTTCATCTATTGAAACAGTATCATTTTCGTTAATTATCGGAACTATATTCATTTTTAGTAATTCCAATATCATAGCTCTTGTATTAAGGAATCTTTTTCTGTCATTAAATATATCGTTTGTTAAAAGAAGCTGTGAAACGTTTATATCTTTTCTTGAAAAAGCTTTAATATAATAGCTCATCAGTTTTACTTGTCCCAGAGAAGAGACCGCTTGTTTTTTTACAATATTCAATTTTTTAAGATTAAAATCGAAATATTCATTTCCTGCAAGAATAGCACCAGAGGAAACAACTAAGCATTCCACGCCAGAACTTCTTAGCTTAAAAATATCATCGGCTAGAAACCTAATTCTATCATAGCTTATCTTATCTTCCTGAGCTAATGCTTTGGAGCCTATCTTGATGATGACCCGTTTAATTTTTTTTAATATTTTATCTCTATTCATAATATTCTTTTAACTCTTGACATAAAAAATATAGAAGTATAATTAAAGAATGTCTATAGCGCGGGAATAGCTCAGTTGGCTAGAGCATCTGCTTGCCAAGCAGAAGGTCGCGGGTTCGAGTCCCGTTTCCCGCTTTTCCTTAAACTTACGAATTAGGAAAAACTAACAAAATTATCTGTATTTTCTACTCTAATTAACCATTCTAGTATATTTGGGAAATTGTCGAGTTCTATGTCACCTTCGTTGCAAAGTTTAATATAAGGGTAATATGCAATATCGACTATAGAATAATTATCCACAAAAAAAGCTTTACCAGCAAGATGGTCATCTAATATTTTCAAAGAACTAACACCTTGCTTTTGGAGGCTTTTTAGCTCTTCCAAATTTTGAGCTTCCTTAGGAAAAAACTTTAATATAGCTCTTGCTTTAGCTAAGAAAGGATCAACAGATGTTTTATTGAAGAACATCCATTTATATGCATCTGCTCTTCCCATTAAATCATAAGGCAATAAAATAGGTGAATATTTTTCACATAGATAAAACAATATTGCGTTTGATTCCCACAATACTTGCCCATCATCTTCAATAGCAGGAATTTTAGCTGCAGGATTAATTTTTATGAAATCATCAGCCTTATTTGCTCCCTTAAAAACATCTACAACTTCCGTTTTAAACTCAATTTGTGCCTGAGCTAAGAAAAGTCTAATTTTGTAACAATTTCCTGAAAGTGGGTGGTCGTAAAGCTTAATCATTTCTAAAACCTCTCATAAATGCTTGGTAAAATTTATCGCCAAAAAGTCTTTTAATTGCAGTGTCACTAATTAGCTTGTATGACACTATTCCCCTTGTCTTCAATTCGGATTCGCAGTAAATGCCTACTTCAATTTCAGAATTATTTTTTTCACTAGATAACTCTACTCCTTCAACTTTCAAATTGGTATCAGTTTCTATTTTTGATAAATAATTAACTTCAAGTTTTTGAGTAAAACCAATTTGCCTCCTAGAATTAAACATAGCCCAAAAGCCAATCTCGTCAATAATTGAAGCTTGAATTCCGCCATGAATTATAGAAGGAAAACCTGAATAAAGATTAGATAAATTAAATACTGAGTACGCAGAATCGTCAGAAAATTTTATATCTAAATTTAAACCTATTGGATTTGAACTTGAACAGACAAAGCAATTATAATTATCAAATGTATGAAAAACTTGTTTTAAGTCTTTGAAAATATCATTCATTTTCTTTTTCTGTAATTTTTGCCACAGCAACAACTTTAATATCATCTGCAACTTTCATAAGTCTAACACCTTGTGTTGCTCGACCTATAATTGAAATATCTGAGGTCTTTAACCTAGTTGCTTTTCCAGCCGATGAAAGAATGACTATGTCATCCTCATTGCCAGTTTGAAAGGCATTAACTATCAATCCTGTCTTATCAGTAATTTTAAGTGTAGTCACGCCCTTTCCACCCCTAGAGGTAAGCCTATACTTTGACACTTCTGTTCTTTTCCCAAATCCATTTTCAGTTACGGTTAAAATCTTAACATTCTCTTCTTTGATTACTTCGGAGCTAACAACGCTATCGCTTTCTTTTAAAGTAATCCCTTTCACACCCATACTGTTTCTTCCGACGGACCTAACTTTTTCTTCCTTGAATCTGACCGCCTGGCCCATCTTTGTTGAAATTAGTATCTCATCATCGCCCGAACTAGTTTGAACGGATATAAGCTCATCTTGTCCTTTTAAATTTATGGCTATAATACCGTTAGTTCTTGGGCGTGAATAATCCTCAAGTTTTGATTTCTTTACTATTCCCTCCTTAGTAGTCATAATCAGGAACTTATCTTGGTCAAAATCTCTTAGTGATACATGAGCTTTAACAGTTTCATCATTAGAAAGATTAAGAACATTTGAAAGCCCCCTTCCTCTCGCAATCAAACTAGCTTCAGGGAGCTCATAAACTTTTCTCCAGAAACATTTACCCTTATTTGTAAAGAAAACTACATAATCGTGGGTTGAGGCCACAAATACTGTTTGTGCAAAATCATCATTCTTACTTGTTGCTCCTTTTTTACCAACTCCTCCCCTTCGCTGACTTCTATAAAGACTCAATGGAGTCCTCTTTATGAAGCCTTCATGAGTTAGAGTCACAACCATATCTTCTTCGGATATTAAATCTTCAATATTAATGCTGCCTAAATCCCTATCGTCAATCTTACTTTTTCTAATATCACCATACTGTGCACTTATTTCTTCTAGTTCAGAAATCATAATTTTATTGATTTCATTATCATCAGATAGGATAGCTTCGATTTCCTTGATTCTTTTAATCAGAGCGGCTCTTTCGTCTAAAATCTTTGATTGCTCCATGCCTGTTAATCTTTGAAGTCTTAGATCCAAAATAGCCAAGGCTTGAATATCAGAAACTTTTAATTTCTTTATTAGTGCAAGTTTCGCCTCCACTGGCTCCTTTGAACCTCTAATTATCTTAATAGTCTTGTCTAGATTATCTAAAGCTATTTTAAATCCATCTAGGATATGCAATCTATCCTTAGATTTATTTAATTCGAAAATTAGTCTTTTTGTTATAATTTCAAACCTATGGTTAATAAAACACTTATTAATTTCTTTAATTCCTAAGAGTCTAGGTTTACCATCATCAATGGCTAACAATATTATCCCAAAAGACGTACTTAAAGGTGTAAGAGAAAATATATTGTTTAATATTACGTTTGGATCTTCGCCCCTTTTTGGGTCAATCACTATTCTTATTCCATCTCGGTTTGACTCATCTCTTATATCTGAGATTCCTTTTATTTTTTCTTCTCTGACTAAACTTGCTATTTTTTCTATTAATTTACTCTTGTTAACTTGATAAGGGATTTCAGTAATAACAATCTTGTTGGTTTCTGTTTCTACGTTTGCGATTCCACGCAACTTAATTATTCCCTTACCGTTAGTATAGGCTTCCCTTATAACATCCTTGGAACCATGTATAATGCCTCCAGTAGGAAAATCAGGACCTGGCATAATTTTAATTATTTCATCAATAGATAAATTAGGATTTTTAATTTGTGCTATTACTGCAGATATTAGCTCAGTACAGTTATGGGGCGGTATATTTGTAGACATACCAACTGCAATCCCCGAGGCCCCATTCAAAAGAAGATTGGGAATTTTAGATGGAAGGATTTTAGGCTCTTTAGATGATCCGTCATAATTTTCTATAAAATCAACGGTATCTTTGTCTAAATCATCTAAAATCTGTGATGAGAGCTTAGTCAGCTTTACCTCAGTATATCTCATTGCAGCTGCAGGGTCGCCATCAATGGAACCGAAGTTGCCCTGACCGTCTACAAGTGGATATCTTAAAGAGAAGTCTTGCGCCATTCTAACAAGAGCTTCGTATAAGGCTGAATCACCATGTGGATGAAACTTACCCATAACGTCCCCAACTACCCTAGCAGATTTCTTATAGGATTTATTATGGTCCAAACTTAAATCTTTCATTCCATACAAAAGTCTTCTATGAACTGGCTTTAGACCATCTCTTACATCAGGTAAAGCACGACCAATAATAACGCTTAATGAGTAACTTAAATATGAATCTTTTAGCTCGTCAAAAATTTCAGTGGGCTTGATATTTTTATCTTGTGAAATTGCAAAACTCCCAGTTATCGATTGCTTTAATTATACATTCTTAAACCAAAAAATGAAGCTTAAATATCTGCTATTCCATCATTTTTAAGTAGGTTTTTTACAATATTTTTTGGATTAGAATTTTTATACAAAATTCTATAAATTGATTCAATTATTGGGGATTGAATCTTATACTTTTTGGTCAATTCATAAATTGCTTTAGATGTATAAAAACCCTCTGCAACTGTTTTGGTAGATGATAATACACTCTTAATCTTATTTCCTTTTCCAATGTTAAAACCTAGGGATCTATTCCTACTTTGCTCTCCATAAGCCGTCAACATCAAGTCACCTATCCCTGATAATCCCATAAAGGTTGTGTTTTTGGCTCCTAAAAACTTTGATAATATTCTTATTTCTTTCAAACCTCTTGTTATAAAAGCTGCTTTAGTGCTTTCGCTGGACTTTATTCCATCAAGGATTCCAGCACCAATTGCAATCACATTCTTTAGTGAGCCTCCAAGTTCAACACCGATTACATCTTTACTTATATAGGTCTTGAAATTTTGATTTTCAAATATTTTCATTGCTACGGGTAAAAGTAAGGAATTAGAGGATGCCAAGGTAACAGAGGTTGGCAATTTCCTTGCTACATCATAAGCGAAACTAGGTCCTGATATAGTAACGTATCTTTTACTTGCTCTGGGTAATATCTCCTTAAATATAGAGCAGATTGGCTTCATGCTTGACTGCTCAATACCCTTTGATGTATTAATTAAAATCGAATCCCTACCAATCATATCTTTCATGGTAAGCAGAGAAGTTCTAATAAATTGAGTAGGAATTGAAAAAATCAGAAAATCCGAGTCAAAGAGTGCTTTATCTAAAGACATTGTAGGACTTATAGAGCTTGAAAGCTCAATACCAGGCAAAAAAAGTTTATTCTCATTAAATTCTTTAATTGAATCTACGACTTCTTTCTCTTTGGCCCATAGTTTAACCTTATAGCCGTTCTCTGAAATATTTTTTGCTATTGCAGTGCCCCAACTTCCTGCTCCAAAAATTGTTACTACTTTCTTTAATTTCATTGTAAGATATATTATATTATTTCTATAAGGATTTTATTATGTTAAGAATAGATTATATTGGATCAGGTTTTGTATGTCTAATTATTTTTACGTTATTCGGTCTTGCAATCTCTAATGTATCCCACGCGGATTTAGGTTTTTACTTGAAAGTGGTAGGTGGAATCGTCTTGACTGCTATGCTAATAGGACTTTTAACCAGATTCTTAAAAAGCAACTAAATTAGTGTTTTTCTGGAACATTTTCATTAATCCATTCAATCATTTCTGTTGTTGAGGTTCCAGGTCCAAAAATTTCTTTTACTCCTATTTTTTTTAATCCCTCAATATCTTCATCTGGAATAATGCCACCGCCAAAAACAACTAGCTCTTCAAGGCCCTTTGCTTTTAAGGTTTTTATAATTTCTGGAAATAGAAAATTATGGGCGCCTGACAGAAGGCTTATACCTATTGCATCAACATCCTCTTGAAGCGCAGCCTCAACAATTTCCTCTGGTGTTTGGTGGAGACCAGTATATATGACTTCAAATCCTGCATCCCTGAGGGCTCTGGTAATTATTTTTGCTCCCCTATCGTGACCATCCAATCCCGCCTTAGCTATTAATATTCTAATTTTCGATTGACTCATTTCTGACTCCTTAAAAATATCTTAACTTACTTATTCTCTGTAATCCAAAGTTACTTGCTTACTGTGAACATTTCTAGTTTCGATTCTTAAAGTAAAATCAAAATTAATAACTTCACCTTCTAAAATATCCGAACCCTCGCTCCCAATTATGGGAACCGTTATTGCTTCAATAATTTTACCATCTTTATTCCTTGCAACATATCTAAGAAAAGCAGTTGATATCTCTTTCCCTGAATTATTTACGACTCTACCTGTATAATTCAACTTTCCATCATCATTTACAACTTCTAAAATAGGCCCCAAAAAATTAAGGGACGGTTTATTTTTCAAGGATTCACAAGAAACAAAACAAAAGAATGTAAAAGTTATAAATAAAAGTCTTACAAAGCTCATTTTTTATCATCAATATTTAGAATATTACTTGAATTCTTTTTTCCGCTATCGGTAACACTATGATCTACTATTATATCACCCAATAATTTGTGCATAATTTTAATAGAGCCAAGCGAACTTTCTTTCAAATATCCAGTTTCAATATCAAGAGATTTCTTCTTTCTCATCCATAAATAAAAAAGAAATGCTTGGTTATTTAATATTAAAAAAAGTAGCATATAAAAAATACCATTGTTATATAGAACTTCTGTAAGAATTGGAATGTTACTTGTTTCTATTCTTACGACACCATAAGGTTTTTCAGAAGAATTAACATAAAAGGGCTTAATTGCTACATATTTATTGTTAAAGAAGAACTTATTAGATTTATTAAAAGGCGAATTATCATCTTTAATAAGATTTATATCTGTTCCGGCATTAACAACCCCTCTTAATATATCAGAACGAAAATAAAGTGCTAAGAGCTCTGGAGGATTGACATTAAAAGCACTTGTAAGCTTTTCTACACCAATTCTATTATCTAAAAAGCTAAAGAATTCATTTGATGAAAACTTACCATTATTTTCTTCAAAATAATTAGATGCCTGCTCTGCTATAACAGAAGCTAAAGCCTTAGACTGAATCTTGCTGACTTCCCTTCTTTGATTAAAACTAAAAACAAAAAGTGTAAATATAAATGAAAAAATTATTAATTGTATTAAAGCAATTACGATAAATCTTTTAAAAAAATACATCACGCAGTCTTAGAAAGTTTCTCAATGGAGGAAAGAACCTTCGCATCAGAAATTCTTTTATCTGATTTTAATAGCATATAGATCATTCCGATAAAATCCTTTCTAACCTCATCGGATAAATTTCTAAACAAATCTAGTAATAGTTTTTCAGAATAAGTTATAGGCTCATCCAAATTATTTACAATATTTTCCTTATTAAGGAATCTGAGCAATTTTTGCTCTTTTGCCTTATTCCATACCAAATCTGAATCAACATTTAAAGTTCTAGCAATTATATTACATTTAATTTTATCTGGTGCATCTACTTTAGCTGTTTCAAGCTGATGAACGTAGACCGTTGAAACATTTAGAGATAAAGCCAACTGTTCCTGAGTAACTTTTTTACCTTTTCGAGTTTCTTTAAGAAAAGAACCAAAAACATTAATTATATTCATAAAAATAATAATACAATTTTGTATAAATATTACAATAAGTTAGAAACTATGCCCCGAGGCGGAATCGAACCACCGACACGAGGATTTTCAGTCCTCTGCTCTACCGACTGAGCTATCGGGGCATATTTTATAATAAGCATTTAGTTTATATAGAAAAAACTCTTAATCAAGGGAATTGATACTTATTTTATTCCTAAAATATCTAAGATTATGCTGGACCCAAAGAAAAGCCCTCTTATACTCCTTTTTTAACCATTTCTTTTAACAAGTCCTTGGGTAATTCATCGTAATATGGTGAATCTTTCTTATATAATTCTTTAATTTTATTTTTTGGCATATCAGGCATTTCTTCTGTTAGCCCTAAAGATCTACAAATATTTTTTAACTCCTCTTCTCTTTCACTAATTGGATTTGGATCTAAAATCATTCCCACATCTTTCAACATAGTCCTTGTTTCTTTATCTTCTTTTAGAGGCTTACCATATTCATTAGAATGGAACAATCTATCAAATCTTTTTCTTGGACGCTGATCTGGGTCTTCCAAAGGGTACCCTACAGTCATAGCCCACAAAGGAACTACATTTTCTGGTAGACCTAATACTTTTGGCCAAGCTTCTGGATTTCTCCCTGTAGCTATCAAACATGTTCCTAATCCTAGCTCTGTTGCTGCAAGCATTGATTGTGCCATGGCTTGACCAGCTTCAATTCTGAATAAATCTTCAGTTTTATCTTTAGGAAAACTCATCAACCTAGGATAGGTAGTTTCAGTTAATAGCTTATAAGTCCATCCTTGTGCAGCAGAGATAGCTCTTAAGGGAAAAAGTACCGCAAAGGATTTTACTAAGTCCTTATACCACCCATCTAAATTAGTTAGCCAAACTACTAGTTTTGGAGCTGTTTGTAAGTGCAATTCATTGAATGCCGAAACACAACCTACAATCTCATTCCACTTCTTTTTTGGATATGTAGCTTTATCTATAACAATTGCCTCTGTTGAATTACAATTACCTTGGCATGAGGCATACCTTGCAGCTTGAAGAATAACTTGAATCTTCCAATCCTCGACATTCTTCCAACTCTTATAAAATCTAATACTCCTTCTTTTCCCTATAGCTTCTAAAACTTCCATTTTTGTACTCCTAACTAAATGTTGAATAAAGCAATATGCTTTTCTCTATTAAATAATAAAAATGTCAATTTGTCTAGAAAAAAAGAGGCAGAAAGTTCTCCTGCCTCTTTAAATAAAGGAATTTAGAAAGCTACTATGTATTGTAGCGATACTGTTTCTTGAGATTTATTTTGTGCTTGATCGCCTGCTGCACCGCCCATTACTTGAAATACTGGATGGTTTGCCTTATCAAGTCTGTATTCGGCTCTTAAAGTCCCGTAATCACCAACTAAAAGTTGAGGTGTAATGGTAAAACTTTCTAGAACTGCGTCATCATTGAGTTCTGTCCAAGTATTAGTGTCAGTACTAGCGAATCCCAGTCTAGATCCACCTGGGTCCTTTAAGTATTCGTATCTAAATGTTACAGATTTTGTACTATCGTGTTCATAAGTTAAGTATGAACCCATGCCGTACCATGTTCCATCGTCAGCAACTCCCGTAACTACAGAAGTATAAGCTCCTTCTTCCTCACCTTTCCCCATAACACCATTAAGTGTTAAAGATAGAGTTGGAGAAATAGGCATACCAAATACAGCGGTATAAGTCTGTCTTGTTTGCTCATCAGTTTCCTGACCATAGTTCATTGCAACAAATAAAGATGCATTTCCTATAGTTGACCCAAAAGCTGCTTCAAAAGTTTTCTCTTGGTTTTCACCTTCATCATAAATAGTGTCCCAGCCATTTCCTACCCCGATATAAAGTTCATCAATAAACTCTACTGCGGGTTCAATCATAGCTCTAATACCAGTATTCTGGAAGTTAATTGTATAACCGAACAAGAAACTTCTTGTGATGTTTGGATTATCTCCGGGATTGATGACTTCGTTTCCAAGCATTGTATCGAAATGTCCAACCATTGCGGTCCAAGGACCAATTGGAAGAATCCCATATGCTTGGTGAAGAAAGAACTCTCCATCGGTGTCGTTCAAATCTTCGGCTAAACTACCAAATAAAGCATCAATAACAAAATAATCATTAGATACCCCGATTTGAGCTGAAGGAGTCATAGTAAAATCATCATCGCTAAATGTATGATAATTATTTGACTCATCTTCGTTATCACCCATATTGTAGGTGGTAGCTGTGTGTACGTAGCCTGAAAAAGTTAATGGTATTTCAGACGTACCATCTTTAGCGAATGTATTTAAGCCACTAAAAGATAGCATAAAAGTCATAGTAAAAATTAATAAATTACGCATGTTGTATACCTCCCCTGCGTTATATATATTCAGCATGGCAATTGCCGTACCAAATGAAAAAAAAGCATTTTATTTTTACAGGGATTTCCAAACTATACTAAGTGATTTTAAAATAAATACAATTTTACTATTCTAAGTCTTTACCCTTTGTTTCTGGTAACGTGAGAAGAACAAAAAAGGCACAGATAGCAAAAATTGAAGCAACCATTAACGCTCTACCATTACCAATGATTTCACCATTAAACAAAAAGGCAAAGGAACTTACAGCTACGAATGCAAATAATGGCGGAGCTATTGCCGATGCTCCTCTTCCAACATTATAACTAAAGCCCTGAGCAGTCCCTCTGGCTCTGGTAGGGAATATTTCAGCAAATATTGCACCGAAGCCTGAATAAAAGCCAGTGGCAAAGAAACCTAACAAAGGTGCTAGAATTAGTATCAATGCATCAAGGGAAATGAACCCTAAAAATTCTTGAATACTTACAATGTTCCCAAAAACTGGAACTAGAAGAGCCACAACAATTAGATATGAACCAAAAGTTGTCTTCCTCCCTATCTTATCACTAATTAGCCCGAAAGAGATACAGCCTAAAATTGCTCCAATATTAAGGGGTATTGTAAAACCAAAGCCCTTAACAATACCAAGCCCTGCTCCTCCTTCAGATATAGGGCTGGCTAAATAATTTGGGACGAAATAACTAAGACCCCAATAGGAAAGCATGCAAAAGCTCGTAAGCAGAGTAGCTTTTATTACCATTGGTCTAATTTCGTCAGATTTAAAAATTTCAAAAAAAGTAAACTCTTGCTTAGTGTGAATTCTTGCCTCAGCAGACTTCTTCCAAACCTCTGGCTCCTCACAAACTCTTCTAACATAAAAAACTAAGAATGCAGGAATTACACCCAAGAAAAAAAGTACACGCCAACTTTCAACAGGAAAGTCAGTTGTGACAAAAGGAATCATATCAAGGTTAAAAGTATCTATTGGGAGAACAAAAGTTGCCAATATAGCAGCAAAAATAAAGCCAAATCCCCAACCACTTTGAACCATACCTACAACTTTTCCTCTATGCTCTTTTGGCCAGCTCTCTGCTACTAGAATTTCACCCGAGGCCCACTCACCGCCCATACCTAGTCCTAGCAAAAATCTGCATATTATAAAAAATAATATGTCTGGAGCAAAAGCAGAAAGCATTGTAAATAAAGAGTATATTAAGATTGAGTAAGTTAGAGCTTTGACTCTTCCGACATAATCTGAGATTACCCCAAAAACCATACCCCCTAAGGCTGAAGAAGCTAAAGTAATACTGAACAGTAATGCAGCTTGTGGTCCTGAAATTTCAAAAGTTTGTGCTATGAATCTAAAAGCAAAGACATATAACAATAAATCCATTGCATCTAAGGTCCACCCAAAGAATGCAGCAATAAAAGTTTTCCATTGTTTAGAGTTAATATCTTTAGTCCAATCTAAAATTGTAGTTCTCCTTTGCTTAAAAAGCTTACTAAATTAAAATTTATTAGTCAACAATCATAATTAAGTAGCTATTGATAATGAAAGAAAGATTGTTAGAATTTGATAGTGGAAAAAATATCTATTTTTATTGAGACTTATGGATGTCAAATGAACGAGTATGATTCAGATAGAATCATTAATTCATTAATGGCAAATCCAGTAAAAGACCCTGAGGACGCAGATATAATAATTGTAAATACTTGTGCAATTCGTGAAAAGGCTGACCACAAAGCAGTGAGTGCTGTTGGCAAATACAAGAAACTTAAAATTAAAAATCCTGATCTTGTAATAGGGATGGCTGGTTGCGTTGCACAGCTATATGGAAAAAAATTAATAAAACAAATCCCACATCTTGATTTTGTTGTGGGACCCAGAGAAATTCCAAAACTACGGGATTTAGTTTTTGATATTAAGCAATCTCCAAACCACAGAAGAATTAATACTTCTATGGACGTTGAAGAAGTATTCAAGGTAAGCCCATATCATCAGCCCGGAAAGGTTAATGGCTTTGTCTCCATTCAACAAGGATGTAACAAAAAATGTGCTTACTGTATTGTTCCAACAGTCAGAGGAAATGAAATAAACAGACCCTTAAAAGAAATATTAGAAGAGTCAAGATTGCTAATAAACCAAGGGGCTAAAGAGTTAACTTATATTGGCCAAACAGTAAATTCGTGGAAATATGAGGGTGAAAAATTTTACAATTTATTAGATCACCTTGAGGAATTAGAAGGCCTAGAGAGAATCAGGTTTACAACCTCTTTTCCGAGAGATATAACTTCTAAAATGATTAATTCAATGAAGAAGAATACTAAAGTATGCAGACAACTACATTTACCTGTTCAATCAGGCTCAAACAGAATACTTAAACAAATGAACAGATCTTACAGTATAGAATGGTATAGGGAGTGTATATCAAAGCTGAAAGAATCAATGCCTGATTTAAGCATATCTACGGATATAATTGTCGGCTTCTCAGATGAATCAGATAAAGACTTTGAAGAAACAATGCAACTTGTTGAAGATGTTAAATTTGATACTATATATTCTTTCAAATATTCGGTTAGGCCTGGGACACCTGGTGAAAAGATGACTAATCATGTTGCTGACAATATTGCCCTAGATAGGCTTCATCATTTACAAATGAGACAAAGAGAAATTTCATTAGAAAACAATACAAAACAGTTAAATAAAAGCTATGAAGTACTAATAGAAAACAAAAGTAAGAATAATCCTAATGAGCTATTTGGAAGAACTTCTCAAAACAAAGCTGTTTATGTTAAAAATGTTGGTGAAGAATATATAGGTGAGATTGTAAAAGTAACTAAAATTGAAGCCTTTCAGAATTCTTTCATAGGGGAACTGACCTGAAGATAAAAGATTTTGATGGGATTGTAATTATTGGTGGTGGGCTAGCAGGATGTGAAGCAGCTTATCAAATAACAAAGAAAAATATCAAAGTCAGGCTTTTTGAAATGAAGCCAAGTAAATTTAGCCCTGCCCATAAATCAAATGGATTAGCTGAGCTAGTCTGTAGTAACTCATTTAAATCAACCTCACCTGAAAAGGCTTCAGGAATACTAAAGCTTGAAATGTTGGAACTTGACTCCTTGATAGTTTCGACTGCATACAAATGTCAATTACCCGCTGGTGGTGCTTTAGCTGTTGATAGAGAAGAATTTTCAAATATTATATCAGAAAAAATTAAAAAGAACCCGCTGGTTGAAGTTATAGAAGAAGAAGTAGTATCTATTCCTAAAAAGTTATCTAACCCCTTGATAATTTCTAGCGGCCCCCTGACAAGTGAGGGTCTTTCACAGAATATTGAGGAATTTATTGGGAAAGAAAACTTATCTTTTTATGATTCAATTTCACCAATAGTTTCACTTGAAAGCTTGGATTCTAATCATTATTTTAAAGCATCTAGGTACGAAGACAGTGAAGGAGACTATATTAATTGTCCTTTAAATCAAAAACAATATGAACATTTCCATAATAAGCTAATAGCATCTGAGAAAATCAAATTTCATAATTTTGAAAAGCCAAATTATTTCGAGGGCTGCTTGCCGATTGAAGTGATGGCTGAAAGAGGTTTGGACACTTTGAGGTTTGGGCCAATGAAGCCTGTTGGTCTTACTGATCCTAAAACAGGTAATAGACCATATGCGGTAGTTCAATTAAGAAAAGAAAACTTACATGAAAGCATGTGGAATATAGTTGGATTTCAAACTAAAATGAAGATCAAGAATCAAAAGGAAGTTTTATCTATTATCCCTGCCCTAAAGAATGCAGAGTTTTTAAGATTTGGAAGTATTCATAGGAACACCTACATAAACTCACCTGGTGTCATAATGGAGACCCTGCAAAGTGAGAAGGAGCCTTTAGTCTTTTTTGCAGGACAAATAACTGGTGTTGAGGGATACTGTGAATCCTCGGCAATGGGTTTAATTGCAGGTATTAATTCCACAAGAGTGTATCGACAACAGAAACCTTTCGTGTTTCCTGCAAAAAGTGCCCTGGGATGTTTAACAAAATATATCTCCGATACAAAAAACAAAAAAATTCAACCTATGAATATCAATCTTGGCCTTTTTGATATAAAAAAACCCAAAAAGAATATTGATCAAATCAAAAAGTCCTCTATTAAGAGCATTAATGAAATAAACAGGTTAAATCAAATAGAATTAGATATAGTTTAATGATATTATTTAGTTTTTATGAATTTTCAAAATTTAATTCTAAATCTTCAAACATTCTGGGCAGACAAAGGCTGCGTCATACTTCAGCCGTATGATCTAGAGAAAGGCGCAGGAACTTTTCACCCGGGAACTTTCCTTAGATGCTTAGGTAAAACACCATGGTCGGCTGCATATGTAGAACCATGTAGAAGACCTACAGATGGTAGATACGGTGAGAACCCGAACAGATTGCAGCACTATTATCAGTTTCAAGTTGTAATTAAACCGTCTATAGAAAATATTCAAGATCTTTATTTGCAAAGCCTCAACCATCTAGGAATCGACACCAAAAAACACGATATAAGATTTGTAGAAGATGATTGGGAGTCCCCTACGCTTGGCGCTTGGGGACTTGGATGGGAAGTTTGGCTTGATGGAATGGAAATAACTCAATTTACTTATTTTCAACAAGCTGGTGGCTATGATCTGAACCCTGTTACTGTAGAAATTACATACGGTACAGAAAGAATTGCAATGTATCTTCAAGAAGTTGACAGCGTCTATGATCTAAAATGGTCAGATAAAATAAATTACTCTGATATTCACCACAGAACAGAATATGAATTCTCTAAATATAACTTTGAAATAGCTAACATAAATATGCTAAAAGATTTTTTTAATCAATCTAAAGATGAATGTAAAAACCTAATTAGAAATAGTTTACCATTACCTGCCTATGACTACTGCTTAAAATGTTCGCATCTTTTTAATCTACTTGATGCCAGAGGTAGCATAAGTGTGACCGAAAGGGCACGATATATATTAGAAATTAGAGAGCTGGCTAAAGAATCCGCAGGGTTATATTTAAAAATTTATGAAACAAAGTAATAAAAAATCGCAATTTCTCTTAGAAATTTTTGTTGAAGAGATTCCAGCGCGTCTTGTTAACGAACTATCTAAACAGTTAGAAGATAATTTCAAGAAAGGGTTAAAAGATAATGCCATACAACATAGTTCTATGTCTTCCTTTTCTACGCCAAGAAGGCTTACAATTCTAATTGAAGGTTTGGATAAAAAACAAAAAAATATAGAAAAGTACGTTGTAGGACCTCCGAAGAAAATCTCTCTTGATGATAATGGAAATCTTCTAAAGCCAGGGGAGGCTTTTTTAGAAAAAAATAATTTAGATTTCACTGACATTAAAATAGTCAAAAAAAATGATAGCGATTTTATCTCTGGAAATGTAAAAATAATTGGTCAAAACACTTCCAAAATTTTGACTAAAATTACATATGATTCGATAGTCAATATAAAGAATAGAAAATTTATGAAATGGGGTTCTAAAAACTTTCAATTTATAAGACCTATAAAAAATCTTTTTTTACTTTTTGATTCAAAGTTCCTTAAAATTGAGCTCGAGGGGATCAAGAACGAAAATAAAATTTATGGCCACAGATTTTATAGCAACAAAGGAGAGAAAGTTCTTTCAAGTAATGAATATTTTGAATTTATGAAAAGAGCATATGTTGAATTGAGCTTCTGGGATCGGAAAAAAAGCATCAAAAAGCAAATAGAAAAGATTGAGAAAAATCTTGGAATCAATGTTCCTATCGATGAAGATTTACTAAATCATGTTGCAAATCTAACAGAATTTCCTAGCGTTTTACATGGTGAATTTGATAAAGAGTTTCTTGAGGTTCCAAAAGAAGTAAATATTTCTGTCATGAAAAATCATCAGAAATATTTTCCTGTTTTTAAAGATAAAAAATTAAAAAAACTGGATTCAAAGTTTATTTTTGTAGCAGGTTCGCCTTTTTTGAACAAAAAGGTTGTTATATCTGGAAATGAAAAAGTTATTAGAGCCCGTCTAGATGATGCAAAATTCTTCTATAATGAGGATAAAAATTTTGGTCTTACTAATATTCAAAAGAAACTTTCCTCAACTACATTTATTGATAATGCCGGGACCTATGATGATAAGTCAGAAAGAATTTTTCGATTATCGAAGGATCTAGTTAAAAAGCTTAAAATCGAAAATTTAATCAGCTATAAAAACCTTGAAACTACATGCAAATTAATCAAAGCAGATTTATCTTCTCAGATGGTTTATGAGTTTCCCGAACTACAAGGCCTTATGGGGAGCTACTATTATAAAAATCAAGACCCTTATATTGCTGAAGTTATTGAACAACATTACTCTCCTAAGGGTAGAAGCGACAGTCTACCCACGAATGAAATTGCAAAGATTATTAGTATATGTGACAAACTAGATACGATAACATGCTGCTTTAGCTTAGGCCTAATACCAACTGGTAGCTCTGATCCTTATGGACTTAGAAGGAATAGTATAGGTATAATTAGAATAGCTGAGAGTCTAAGTGACAATTTAAATTTAACAGATTTATTAAATTTGTCTTTTGAATGTTTTGAAGCAAATTTTGATAAAAAGGTAGGTAGTGATAGTAAAAACAAAGCTGTTTCTTTTTTTATAGACAGAATTCGAAACTATCTAACAGATATGGGTTACCACACTAAAATTATCAACTCTGCTCTAAATACTAATTCCGAAATAATAGATATTGTATCTATAAAAAATAAAATAAAATTAATAGAAGATTACAATAGTAAGGATAATCTTCTTTCTGCAATTGAAGCCGACAAAAGATTAAAAAATATAGTAAAAGATAATAAAGATTTAACTATAGATTTAAAAATCTTTAATGACCCTTTTGAATTAAAGCTTTACAAGAAATACATTAAAATAAAAGAGTCTTTTTCTGATGAAGCAATCCAAAGTAATCCTACCTCTTCAATGACTGCGATACTTGATATTGCCAATGATTTGTCAGACTTTTTTGAAAATGTATTAGTTATGGTTGATGATGATAATGTTAAGAAGAATAGAATAAATCTTTTAACAAATATTAAAAATTTAATTTCAAAATTTATAAATTTATCAGAAATTTAAGTGAGGGGTACTAATATGAAAAAGAATGTTTTTTATTTTGGTAATAAAAAATCGGATGGAAATGGCAAAATGAAAGATGTCCTGGGTGGTAAAGGAGCCGGCCTTGCAGAGATGACTGAAATTGGGATTAATGTTCCTCCTGGATTTACTATTTCCACTAACGTTTGTGGAATGTTTTATAAAAATAAAAAGAAAACACCTTCAGTTATTACGAAGGAAATAAAAACTAACCTTACAAAATTAGAAAAGATGACTAAGAAGGGTTTTGGGAACACAAAAAACCCTCTGCTTGTTTCTGTCAGATCGGGGGCAATGTTCTCCATGCCCGGAATGATGGATACAATCCTTAACTTAGGATTAAATGATAAAACTGTTGCAGGACTTGGAAAGAAAACAAACAATCCTAGATTTGCTTGGGACGCTTATAGAAGATTTATTCAAATGTTTTCTGATGTTGTATTAAATGTAAACAAAGATTTATTTGAAGATATTCTTGAGGATTTAAAAAAGAAGAAAAAAGTAAAGCATGATATTGAATTAAATGAATCCGCTTTAAAATTACTAGTCCAAGAATATAAAAAACTAGTAAAAGCAAAGACCAAAAAGGCCTTTCCTCAAGACCCCATAGAGCAACTTGATAAAGCTATAGATGCGGTTTTTTTATCATGGAACAACAAAAGAGCAATCTTTTATAGGAAGAAATATGGTATTCCAAGTGATATCGGTACTGGTGTCACCGTTCAGTCAATGGTTTTTGGAAACATGGGACAAGATTGTGGAACTGGAGTAGGCTTTACAAGAGACCCTTTATCTGGAGAAAAAGAATTATTTGCTGAATATCTTCTTAATGCACAAGGTGAAGATGTTGTAGCTGGAATTAGGACCCCAAAACTCATCAAAGCTATGAAAAGGGAAATGTCTAATGTTCACCACCAAATTGTAAATACGGCAAAGATTCTAGAAAGACATTTTAAAGATATGCAAGATTTTGAGTTTACTATTGAAAACGAAGTCCTTTATTTATTGCAGACGCGTTCTGGTAAAAGATCAGGAATCGCCGCGGCAAAAATTGCATGTGACATGGTTAAAGAAAGCTTAATAACTAAGAAAGAAGCAATTAGTAGAGTTGAACCTGAGCATTTAGAACAATTTCTGTTTCCAATCTTTGATCCAGATGATAAGAAAAAATTTAATGTACTTACAAAAGGTTTAGCCGCCTCTCCAGGGGCTGCCTCTGGACGAGTTGCCTTAGATGCACAAACAGCTGTTGAACTAAGTAAATTAGGGAAAAGAGTTGTTCTAGTTACGAAAGAAACAAGTCCTGATGACATACATGGGATGTCTGCAGCTGCTGGTCTACTCACAGCAAGAGGTGGCAGAACAAGTCACGCAGCAGTAGTGGGAAGACAAATGGGTAAGGTTTGTGTTGTAGGCGCAGAAGAAATCAAAGTCAACCTAGAGACCAGAACCTTCTCTGTTATGGACGAAGTCATACATGAAGGTGATTATATTTCTATCGATGGATTTGAAGGAAAAGTATACAAAGGGGACATCCCTGTTGTCGCCTCAGAGGTTATTCAAGTAATGCAGGGCAATATGAAAGAAGTATCATCTGAAAGATATCTTATATTTTCAACAATTTTGAAATGGGCTGATTCTTTTAAAAGGCTTAAAATAAGAACTAATGCTGATGTACCAAGTGATGCAGAGGTAGCAATAAAGTTTGGTGCTGAGGGAATTGGTTTATGTAGAACCGAACACATGTTCTTTGCTCAAGATAGAATTAAAATAATGCAAGATATGATTCTTTCAACTACTACTAAGGAAAGAGTAAAGTATTTAGATAAGCTTCAAAAAATGCAAAAAGATGATTTTGTAGGTCTATTCACTGCAATGAAAGGTTTTCCTTGTACAATTAGGCTTCTTGATCCTCCATTACATGAGTTCCTACCAAGAAGAGAAGATTTAATGCTAGAAGTTAAAGAGTTAGAATTATTAGAAAACGATAAAAAGAAGCTTGATGAGAAGAAACTCTTGCTTGAAAGAGTTGAAGAACTTCATGAATTTAATCCAATGTTAGGGCTTAGAGGATGTAGGCTAGGAATAACAATGCCCGAAATAACCTCTATGCAAGCTAAAGCAATATTTGAAGCAGCAATTGAAGTTTCCAAAAAGGGTATAAAAGTTGTTCCCGAAATTATGATACCCCTCGTAGGGATGGTCACAGAATTTAAATTACAGAAAGATATAATTAACCAAGTTGCGAAAGATGTATTAGGTAAGAAAAAAATATCATACCTTGTTGGTACCATGATAGAGGTTCCAAGGGCAACTACCGTAGCTGATCAAATTGCCAAAGAAGCTGAATTCTTCTCATTTGGAACCAATGATTTAACTCAAACTGTTTTCGCTTATTCTAGAGATGATGCTGGCAAATTTATCAATCATTACCTTGAAACAAAAGTTGAGTTGGACGGAAAGAATGTTGAGATTCTTGAAAGAGATCCATTTACCTCTATAGACGTAGAAGGTGTCGGGGAATTAATGAAATTAGGACTAAGAAAGGGGAAATCTGCAAGAAGTAATCTGAAGGTGGGAATATGTGGTGAGCATGGAGGTGATCCAAGCTCAATAGATTTTTGCCATGAGATTGGACTAGACTATGTCAGCTGCTCTCCTTTTAGAGTGCCTATTGCAAGGCTAGCAGCCGCAAGAATCGCTATAAAAGAAGACTAATTTGCAATTGCTGAAGTTCTAACTTCTCTTACAACTGTGATTTTTACATTGCCTGGGTAAGAAACTTCATCTTCTATTTTTTTAGCAATATCATGTGACAAAATTGTAGCTTCGTCATCATTAACTTTATCACTCTGAACCATAACCCTTACCTCACGTCCAGCTTGGATTGCAAAACATTTATCAACACCATTAAAAGAAGAGGCAATGTCCTCTAATTCTTTAACTCTCTTAACATAAGACTCATAAGACTCCTTCCTTGCACCAGGCCTAGCAGCAGAAATAGCATCAGAAGCCTGAACTAATAGGCAATATAGGCTAGATGGATTATCAGAATGCGAGAGCTCAACAGCCTCTATCACCTCTTTAGGCTCGTTAAATTTCTTAACCAAGTCGGCTCCAATATCATCATGACTTCCTTCCATGTCATGATCAACGGCTTTGCCAATATCATGAAGCAGTCCAGCCCTTTTCGCTAGTTTTGGGTCCAACCCCAACTCGCCAGCTAAAACTCCACAAAGCTGAGCAACTTCTAGAGAATGATCTAATATGTTTTGAGAATATGAGGTTCTATACTTCATTCTTCCTACCAATGTAATCAAATCCGGGTGCATATTACTAAGTCCAAGCTCTAAAATCGCATCTTGACCTAATTTTTGCAACTCCTCTGATAGCTTCTCCTCAATCTCTTCTACAATTTCCTCAATCCTACCAGGATGGACTCTTCCATCATCTAAAAGCTTCTTGATAGCTCTTCCCGCAATCTCTCTCCTTAAAGGGTTATGTGATGATACAGTTACGATACCAGGGGTATCGTCAATAATAATATCTACTCCTGTTTTTAGCTCGATTGTCCTAATATTTCTTCCCTCACGACCAATAATTCTTCCCTTCATGTCATCACTAGGCAGATTGACTACAGTCGATGTTTTTTCAGAAGTATATGAAGCAGCATATTTTTGTATGGCCATCGCTATAATATTCTTTGCTTTTCTTTCTGAATCAGCATGAAGATTATTTTCTATCTCTTTTATCTTTCTTGCAGATATTATTTTAGCTTCGTCTTCGACGGAGGATATAAGCTCATTTCTCGCTTCGTCCCTGGTTAAGCCTGATATTGATTCTATTTTAGTCTTAGCGTCCTCGAGTATTGTTTCGAGTTCAGACTCTTTTAATAAATACTTCTTTTCTAGCTCTTCGCAATTTTTCTCTTTTACCTCTAATCTAGCTTCGGATTTAGTAATATCTAATTGAGCTTCCTTAATAGTTGACTCTTTTACTTGAAGCTCTTTTTCTTTAGAATCAATTTCTTTTTTTATTAAAGAAACTTCTTCCTTTACTTTTTTTATCTGATTTTCTTTAAACTGTTTAGCTTTCTTTTCTGAATCTTTTTGAATCTTAAAAGCTTTATTTTTTGCGTTACTAATTATTTTTTCTGATTCTTGTTTCTTTTCAGAAATATCCCTTAAAAGATTCTTCCTATTTGCTAGCCAAAAGATAGCAAATCCAAACAAAAGTGATCCCAAACAAGATAATATTAAAATCATATTCATAGTCATAGCATTCTCCTCTAATTCATTCTTAAAAATCTTAAATCAGTAAAAATTTTAGAAACCTCAATATCATGCATCTCTCCATTAAATTCTCTTAAGAGCTGAAAATCGTAGATGATTGAGCAAATCCTCGCTTTGGGGGTAAATTCAAGGGCCCTATCATAGAATCCGCCACCATACCCAAGCCTCTTTCCTTTTATTCCTATTCCCACACATGGTACAACAAATAAATCTATTTCGTTAATATCAACATGCTCATTACTTAAAGGCTCTAAAACATTAAAAACTCCTCGTACAAAAGAATCAAAGCTTTCAAACTTAACAAATATCAACCTATCATTTAAAGTTTTTGGATACAAAACCATCTTACCCTGGCGAATTAATTCGTTATGAATTATTTTAGTATCAACTTCACTGTTAACAGGTGAATACAAAGCGATTGATTTTATAGAATCGTCATTAGAAAAATGACTTAAAAAAGTTTTCGAAAGAGACTTTGATTTACAAAGAATAGAGTCATTGGTCATTTTCGCTCTCAATTCTATCAGAGATTTTCTTATTTCTGACTTTCTAGAAAGTTGAGAGCATTTTACTAATTCTTTCATTACATTCTTCCTTTTCTTTTTGTAAGGAAAGAATCTCGTATACTGCATTTACAAGGAGGATATTAGAAATAGCCAGTCTAGAAATCGAGGGATCAGTTAGATTATGTTTTAAATAATTAATATTTATATATTCTTCAATCTTATTAATTACTTCATCACTACATTTAGTATCAATTTTTAATTCTTCATCTTGAAAACTTAAATGTACTTCTTTCACTAAATCCCTAAATCTTTAATTATTTGTTCTAATTCATTAAGCGCTAACCTTATTTCTTTAGAATAAGATTCGTTTTTAGCTCTTAACTTATCATTGTCTTTACTTAATTTCTCTAAACTTTTATTTAAATTAACTAATTTTTCCTCTAGTCTTGATTTTGCTTCTACGGTATCCTTAACCTTTTTATCAAGGATATCTATGATATCCATGATATAATCTTATCCAAAAGTGAGAGCTTTACAAGCTGTGTTTCTTAAATGATAGAACAAAAAATAAGAAAAGAACTGGAAAATGCTAAAGATACGGTAAATGATATCGACTCTAAACTAAATTCTAGCGATATCAATGGCGACGAAATAATCAAATTATCAAAGAAAAGAAGCCAGCTAAGTGAGATTGTATTTCTTTACGTGGAGCTTCAAGAGATTGAAAAATCAATAGAAGAAAACAATGAGCTATTAAATGACCCAGAATATAAATCTTTAGCCGAAGAGGAGCTTGTTCAATTAAAATCTGAGCTATTACTAGTTGAGGATAAAATAAAATTTGAGGTAAGGCCTAAAGACCCATTAGATTCGAAAGACGTTATCATTGAAATCAGAGCCGGTGCTGGTGGGGACGAAGCCGCCTTGTTCGCTAGCGATTTGCTAAGAATGTATCTAAGATATTGTGAAAGAAAAAAATGGTCTATGGAAATAATTAATAAAAGTGAAATTGGTCTAGGGGGAGTAAAAGAGGTTATTGCTTCTATAAATGGTAAAGATATATATTCCTTTATGAAATTTGAAAGCGGTGTTCATAGAGT
>Ga0315315_10000774_pt1 | contig 28162 bp, 39 predicted proteins | sample M140m3416metaG_FD_203699 | JGI IMG/M metagenome (GOLD analysis project Ga0315315, IMG submission 203699) | Ammonia-oxidizing marine archaeal communities from Monterey Bay, California, United States - M1 40m 3416 | ecosystem: Environmental > Aquatic > Marine > Intertidal zone | place: USA... | reverse complement strand
ATAGCCTCACAAAACCTTCGCCAATTTTCCATTAAGTGTTTCACTTCTCAATACTCACTGCGTTAACTACTAGAACTCTCCCCAACCTGATGAACTCAGCCGTGTCTACCAACTGCCCATCAATCAATGCCATAGCATGTCCTCTTGATGAAAGATAATAGACACCCTTTGGGTGGTCTTCAATAAATTTCTTCAGTGTTGGCTTCCACCCTTCCCTTACGGATTTCTGCATCCACCCGTACTCATTTTTTAATTTATATCCCATGTCTCTCTTGAGATACATGAACATATCAATGCCAGTGGTATGGCTAAGGCAAGCATCCTGTGGAACCTCATCACCAAAGTGGTCAGCGATAGCAAGCACGGTAGCGTTCGTGCATTCGCCTTCAGATAGATACCCTCTCCAATTTTCCATCAACTTCTTCATCAGATTATTCCTTCATAGACTTGTCACCAGAGCACTTCCACTTTTTCCTGCTCAAGTTGTTTGGCGTATTAGGATCGTTCTTTTTATCTTTTGACAAACCCTTCTTGATTCCATTAGATCGGGCGCAATAGCTATCGCCTTTGTCGGTACCCGGTGCGATCTTGGCACCCTTCTGACCGTAGCTTACTTTATTTTTTCTTCCCGTATCTGGGTTAGTGTATGTTTTGGAAGATTTCTTGCCCTTTGCAGGCTTTTCTTCCAGTTCTTCAACTTCTTCTTCCATTGGAACGCACTTGTCTTTACCATCCTCATCTGTTCCTGCATACTTCTTACCTTTCCAGCAAGCTTTGCCGTCGGCTCCCTGCTCTTTGCCGTCTTTGTTTTTAGCTTCTTCAACTTCAACTTCGGCAACGAATTTTCGCCAATCTTCCATCAACTGTTTCATATCACGAATACTCCTTTATACAATATTATAAATAGTCTCTTTTCCGACTAATAGCGTGTTTTTGGTCGATCATCTTTCACACCTTTTCCAGACCAACGAGCATTGCGACCCCGGACATCATAATGCACAAAAGTTTCGTATATACCGACACCACCCTTCATCATGTGACCTTCATGGATTAGGTGCTCAATAATCTTCTTGACAATCCAAGGCTCCATGCCGTCAACCTTGATGTCAGCAGCTTTTGCTGTCATATGTTGAGACCTTCTTGCGCCACCGATTTTTTTATTATAATCTGGTGATCTGTACCCGGAAATAATTTTGATTGGTCGCCCAATATAATCACGCAAAACCTGTAGGTTTTCGGCTAAAAGCTGGACGTTGCCCATATATTCTTCAGGTACGTTTGTCCCGTCCCTACACTTAAACTCTCCTAGTTTAAAATTCTCTTGTAACTGCAATTCTAAAATCCTCACTAACTATTATAATTATTACGCAATCAGTGAAAACCCAACTCTTTTAACCTTTTAATTGACGGACCTGCGTTTCCCGGCGTGTGCGGAACAGCCACACCACCACCAGCTTCAAACTGCTTTTGGTATTTCTCCCGGTCATCAACCAGAACGCCCTGACGCTTGCCGTCACCCACCCCGAAGGGGCTTTTATCGTCCGTAATGTTGACAGGAACGTTACCAAGTTCACGAGCGCACCACGTTTCTTTGCCACGTTCACTCTCCGGTCCCATAGGAGCCGTTAAGATCTCTGGATTGTACTGCTTGATGTGGTTCCAAAGCTCTTTTCCGCCCGGAATCCAAGGCAAGTTTGCCCACACCTCGTAGTTGTTTTCAACCATCGTGTACATCAGGTCTCGCACCTCTGCGATGCCCCCTTCATTCGGTCGCTTAATGTGCTGACCAACAATCGGGACTTCCCAGCTACCAAGGGCTTCAGCAGCCCTTACAGCGTCTTTTCGCTCTTCTTCGCTCACAGGTTCACCACCCGCAGCCAAAGCTCTCATACGCTCGTTCATGTACCCCAGAACGCCCTTTTCAAAGTCAACCAAAACGCCATCCATATCACAGAATAGCTTGTATTTTCGCTGACCTTCTTCATTTTCTTTCAAATACTGTTGCCAGCCTTTCAAAATTCTCTCCATAGAATCCTCTCCTCATCACCAAATCACATATACAATATAGCAGGATCTGGTCTGTTTGTCAAGCTTTTTTATGCTTTTTTTATTAAAAACTTTGCTGTTCGCCGTCTTGATATGTTATAATTGTCTTGTTTGATGGGTGCGGCTGAATATGCACCTTTACAAAATCACTCATACTGTCAAATATGGCAATACCACCCCTTGGTGGTGGGTAGAGCCAGTGCACAATACACTGACCAGTAGCTAACAGCACCCCTTCAATGACCACACCCTCACCAGACACGCCCGTCTCATCTGACTGGCGGCACACTGTAAAGGCTCTAATCCCTCGGGCGGCGAGTTTCGGCGGTGGCTTTGGAATAAGCTCCTCTGGGGCTGCTTCAACTGGTTGATCGTCCCCTCCATCTCTGGGTTCGCCAACCTCAAAATCTTCCTGTTTCTCTTCGTCTAACATTTTTTAAGTTTCCTTATTAGTCTTCTTGTCTTGCTATTTTTTCTGCCATATAGCTCGCAGTTAATGCTCCAGCAGATGTTCCGGCGATTGCTTTGACCTCAAAGTGTTCCCACATCGTAAACACTGCACCAAACAGAACCGGGTACAGCGCACCACCACCACTCAAGGCAAGGGTAACACCGTTCTTCTCTGCCCTTTTTATATCAGCTTCGGACATTCTGCCGATAAGTTTTTCTTTCGTAAGAAGGCGACCGAACTCAAACATCTGCTCGCTCGTGTGGCGGTTCAGTTCAAAGAACCCAAAGTTTGACACGGGTTCTCTTAAGAAGGGCTCCTCTTCCGAAGGATATTTAGTAATTTCACCTGCTCGTGCAATAAAGATGTGTTCTTCCTTCCCGCCTGATCTTAAAAACAGGTCAACATCGTCTGCCATGCCATCCTCAATGACAACAGCAAAAACGCTAGACATGTACTCAAGCCAAGAAGATGTATCATTCTTCGGAGCGACACCATGTTCATAGGCGACTTCTCTTTGGTACTCAAACTCATTGCAACTCAAGGCAAAGCGTACAGGTTTGCCTACGCCACGTCCGTACTTCTGCCTCAACAGTTGAGCAGAAAGGTTAGAGACTGCACCACCGTCAGCAAGAGCGGTCTGCATTTCTTTTGGTGCATCAGCAGGGTATGGTACCGGAGAGAACGCAAAAGGGATGGCAGCAGAAGCTGACATCGGCAAGTACGCAAACACGGCAGAATCCCTGTTCAAGATCTTTCGGTGCTCACCCTCAATAAAATGAAGGGGTTCGTCCTCGTTCGTAAAGACCATACTGCGACCAAAGCCCAAGTCAGTAGTCGTAACAGCAAGAGAGCACACTAAGTTGCCCTGAAGGTCTCTGCCCAACTCCATAAATTTTTTCCGACCCCCACTTGGGTGGACCATCTCCCGATCAATGACCGGTTTAAAAACCTTATCACTTCGCCACAAAGACCTAAACTTGTACAGGTTGTATAAAATCTTAAAGAAGCCAGTAATGCGGTCGCAAACGCAACCAATAAAAAAGTTAGGCATACCAGAAATGGTCTTAGAATCTTTAGAGCCGGGGGCTACATCGCCCAAGAACTTAACAACCTGCTCCCTAAATCTACCAATCTTATCCTCGCCAAACCTTTTATCACTCATCTATGCATCCTCCGTTAACAGTAATATATAGTCTTAAATCACACAAAAATAAAAAAGAACTATAGACCACGACTCTAAGGATTTTTTTCAAAAAAGCCTATAATTTCTTTCAAATGTTGCGCTGGGTTGTCTGGATCAAGCCTTGTGCCAAGATTTTTAACAACCGACCATCCAATCTTTGGATCATTTAACCCACCACGTTTGCGGAGTACGTTATCAAGTCTTGTTAAGATGGCTTCATCTATTTTATCTTGGCAAGCTTCTTTGACCTGTTCCCAATGACCCAAGCCTGCGTAGGTCTTTGTGCCCCACATCAACTTCTCTTGCTGACGCTGTAGCCACGGCTCCAATTGTGTGCCGTGAGCATAGTAGTGTTCGCCTGTGAATTCAAATCCATCTTCGGTCTTTTGGTATTGGGAAAATACCCAATGAACCTTCCTATACTCATCAAGCTTTGGCAGTGTCACGTTCCTTGCCGTTGACACTTGCTTCTTTGCCACATCGGAAGTCTTCAACTCAATCTTGTGTTCAATGTCATCCACGATTAGTGTGGCATCTGGAATATACTTGTTCGACCTCCCTTGCAACGGTGTTAGTTCAAACAGTTTAATCTGTGCATTTTCTCTTGCATCGTCTTGTGTTGTTCTAATCATCACTTCCCTCGTTTTTTTGGATAAGACAAGCCAACCTTCTTTGGACTACTCTCTGCAAACTTCTTAAGCAATGCTTTAGTTTCTCGTTTGCTGCGACCCAAGATATAACAATACTTATGCTTTGGCGGAACGAGCCTTGAGTCGCACGACTCACGATACCTCTGTTCCTCCGCCTTGATTTTAATTTTAATTTCTGGTGGGATTATCTCCCAGTTCGGAGAATACTTTTTCATCATACCCTCCCACTCATCTCTGCTCAAGCCGACGTTCTCTGCATAGATTCTATACTTTGAACGCTTACGAAAGTCACGATCACTGAACCAGCCAGCCTTGGGTCGCTTCGGGTCAAAGTATTGTTTGATAGTTCCACTGGTCTGCCCCAAGTAAATCCAGTTCATAGCCTGATAAATCGTACCAAGCTCCTTTGCTTCTGGGTCTGAATAAGCCGTGAAAACTCTGAAGTCTGTATTCTTCACCATCCACTTGACGGATGAAGACACTATCCACGAACCCATGTTCTTTGGTGCCCAACTAATGCTCGCACCTCGGGCAATTAATTTTTCTTTATCTCTATTCTCTTTCCCCAACAGATGCGAGAACGCATTGGGAGTTGACATAACAACAACACCAGCTAATAGACCACTCTTCTTAAGCCTCGCAACGAACCGATGAGTTGGTCTTGCAGGCAACTTACCAAGCCACTCATGTCGCTCAATGAATGACTTAATCTCTTCGCACCTTGGACGATCCGACTTGTCAACATATTCAAAAATAAAGTCTGACACCCTCAAAGAGCTTGCCTCTTCACTGGTCATACCAGCAGATGCGAGGTCTTCAGGTAAATTGTTTACCCGGACCTCGTACTGCCAGCAGTGATCTTTATTATAATTTTTGAACCTGTCAACGACGGACACATCCACTAGTGCACCTCCATTGATAGACCAGAAGATGTCAAGCCAGTCTTCATACTGTGCGCCTGTTCCATAAGTAAACGAACCATCTGCAAGTCCTCAAGTGGTACCATTATAACATTCTCCTTGTTACTTGCCACTGCCGCATCCACAGCATCCGTTATTGCATCTTCGGATAGGATAGTATCTTCCAGCAGCATTTGCAAGGCACTCAAGCAAGAATAATAATCACACAAAAGAGGTACCGATGTAGTCTCCCAAGTTAAGGCTGGGTTCTTCTCCACCTCCCACTCAAGATGAAACGCCGCAATGTCCTTTGCCGACCGAACATCAGCGCAAATACCAATGAAAATTTCAAATGGTATTGAAACCTTTTTCTCTTGTTCTTCTTTCATTTGTTTTCTCCAAACTCCAACGGCTTGTGTGCCCAAGCAATATAGTCATAAAGATGCTTACGGGAAAAACTAGCCCAGCTTTTCTCGTCCACATGCAGGCTAAGTTCTCTTGCAAGTTCCAAGCCAGTATCCCAAGCTAAAAACTCCTCGTGCACAATCTCAACCCTTTTGTTTTTATTCTTCCTACGGTTGTCCCTTGAAGAGTTCAGGAAACGCTTGTCCCTGTTTCTCAAAAGGAAGTGCCCTGCCTCGTGAAGTAGGGTGTAGAACTTAGAACGCATGGACTGCTTGTTGGTGATCGTAATCAACCCATCCTCATAGAAGAAGCCGTTAATCTTGCCGCCGAACTCAACAACGATGTCATTGTCCTCAAGATAATCCACAACAACACCGATTTGGGCATCAAGTAGTTTTCTTTCTTCGCTTCTTTCTATTGTGTAAGACATAGTTTTGACCCTCGCCGTGGAAGTGTCTATTTTTTCTCTTATCTGTGACAAGAATCATCATAATGCACTTCTTACCACTCTTGATCTTGAACTTGTGTCGCAGAGGCAAATCTCCTAGTTGACCATAAAGGGGCTTGGGTGTGCGCTTGGCATACTTTTTCCTCTTTGGTGGGCAATTTAAGAATTCAATACAACCTCGTAAAATCTCCTCGTCAGTCATTCCCAGCTTGCGGTACTTGTCATAATCAACTACAACGTGAGTACCAACAACCCAATGACTAGTACCGAACCCCTGTACCTCGTGCCACACAGAACCGTGATAATTACCACACTTTTTGGGTCCATCCCAGTTGGGAACAACGGACTCAAACTCGCCCTGTTTTAAAAAATGACACGGGATCCCAGTAGGCTCTTCCGAGTTACTAGATTGGTTGATCCTTGCCGCTCTATCCTTTAGACTCTTTAGTTTCTTGCTGTCCAGCATTTTCCCTCACAAACTCCGCAAACTCCGAATACCCACCAATAAACATCTGCAACTCTCCGTCGCCGACATACACCATAGGCACAGTTTTCCACCCACTCTCGTTGGCTTGAATTTCTCGTAATTCTTCACCCCAAGACATCCTCTTAACCTCTAAATCATACCCTTGACGCTCTGCTAAGTCAATAGCCCTTTTGCACCACGGGCAACCCTGAACCGTAATAATTTTTATTTTTTCAGCCATTTAAAAGCTCCTTATTCTTTGGCAGCAACTGTTGTTCAATAATCTGGGGGTCTCCCACCACCGTAAGATCAATACCAGTCTGACCTCGGTCCAAATAAACTTTAGTAAACTGATGGGTGGTGCTCAATTCATTGGGCAACAGACCCTCCGACAACATTCGGCGCATTGAAGCGTCCTCTCGCACACAAACAACATATTCCGGATTGATCGTCACCTCACGTAACGTGTACCTAGAATTACTGCTGTCTGATAAATTCGTAGTGGTAGTGTTCTCCACCACTTCCGTTAACGTAACAAACATTTAAAATTCTCCTTTTTTAGCTGAATAAACATCTCTTTCTCTAACTAGCCATGTTTCAGACTCATAAATAATTTTCTTATACCCTGCGTCATACTCACCAACGCAGAGGGCATTCATGGGTTTTTCTGTTTTTTTATATTTAACCACCGGACCTCTTATATAATCGCTGTCATCTTGTACCCACTCCTTAGCGTGGTTAGTTTTCATATCATAGTTATCGTCTAACTGGTACAGTGTTACACTGGATGGGATATATACCAGATCTCCTTTACCGTCCCTCGTCATCACTTCTCCTCCGTTGTTGGGGTCATCACCCGTTGCAACTGTTGAATCTTCTCTGCGAGATCGCCCACCTGTAACGCCTGCTCTTCGGGCAAGCCAGCGTGTTCCTGCTCTTCAGGCTGCGCCACCGGTTGGCTAATAGCCTGATGGTATCCAACGGTGATTGCATAGCAATCGTCTATCCGTTGATCAATCCTAGCCAGACGCTCACGAATGGAGTGCACTCGTTCGGCAAGCTCTGGTAGTGGTTTTGAAAAACTGATATCCATCAGATCATCAACGAGCACAGTAGCCCAGTGTTTTGCGTCATCTGCAAGCTTGTTTGCTTCGCCCGGTACATCATCCAGATCAATAACATATGAAATATTAACTCTTCTTTCCATTTAATATATCCTCTTCTTTAGATACAAGTGTGCAGGGGAAACTCGCCCCTGCAACATCGTTTACTTTAGTTTCTTAACCTTTTTAATTTCACGCTCCTCAACAACCAGAGGGGTGGGAGCACCAACTGGTAGAACTAAATACTTTTTAGTCCCTTTTGCCGCATTAGTTACGTGACCGTAGTTAACCTTAAGAACGAATGCTTTTTTGCCTCGCAGCTTATAGTTCGCAGATGCACGACCCTCTACCATAGCACCCGCAGGGAACAAAGGCTCCGAGAGAGTCGCTTTGATTACTTTTTGTGCATACTTGTTTTGAGTAATAGCATTGAATTGCTTTTCAGTGGGGACGAAATCAACCTCTGTCAGAATGCGCTCCGCCAAGTCACCATAGTAAGGTGGGTTCGCTGCATAGTAGTTCGCCGCAGCGACTGCCTCATGGCGACGGTCTGCGTAAACTTCAGACCAAACCGCACGACGCTGTTGACCTGCTTCAGAGTAACGCTCCATAATACGCTCAAGAGCGGCTGATTGTCGCTCTGTCAGTTTACCCCAGCGGGCGACGGCACCCTTAAGAGAGGTGAGAAACCGCTTGTCGCCTTCGGCGACGTTCTCTTTTGCGAGAAGATCTACGATAACCTTTGCCTGCGGATTACCCGCAAGAGGATCAACGTAGTTAGCAGCATCATACTTGTGCTCAAGCTTATCAAGCCACGGTCGGCGACCGGACGTAAGGCAACCCTTCCTGTCGTAATATTCCAAGAGACCTTTTGCAAAGTCATAGTCTGTGGAATCCACAACCAAGGGGTTAGTCACCAAGTTTTCCAATCGCTCACGAAGTCCCATTTAAGCTCTCCTCATCATCAGTACATATATAATATAGCATCTAGAACACAGATTGTCAAGCATTATTTTAAATATTTTTTAAAATATCCCTAACCAGCACCATTGCTGTCCCAAACATAGGGTGTTCTCCGTTTTGCACCGCAAGGTTTCGCTGGAGCCAGCGTAGGTTTCTTGAAGCTCGGGAAGGGTGAAAATCCTTATTGTCTTCGGGTACCTCCATCTGATTCAAGATCGTAACCAAAGCCGACTTTCTTCTCTCAACATCTTCTAATTCCATTTCAAGACACCTTTCTAGTTTATGATCGTTAGGAACCCGAGGACGGAATTGAACCGCCAATCTCAACCTACCAGCTAGGCTCGGGTGATGAACCGAATCCGGGGAATCAACCCATCATCTTATGTCTTTTCTTTCACCGGTGATTAGCCAGTGGTAAGGATCCGAGAAGATGATCAGTCCTCTCTACCACCTTACATACATACTATACCAAACAATCACCTGTTTGTCAAGTATTTTATCAATGTTTTTTATTTTTTAAAGATTAGTGATTTCAGACACTTATGAGTAAGCCCATAAAAGCTTTTGCCAGCAGACCGAGAGTACTTAAACCAAGTGCCCAAGTGATCTTGTTGTAGACACCAATCTGCAACTCAAGTTTTAAAATCCTCTCGTCCTGCTTACGATTATCATCTAAGATAGGGTCAACTCTGCCACGCCAAGCGATTTGATCGTTGAGTTTTGCAATAGCTCCAGTATTTGGGTCGTTTAGTGAAATATCAATAGCGGTGACTTGCGCTTCAATACGCTCTAGCGAACTCTCTAGTCTACTCCAGCCTCCATTTTGAGATGGGTGCGAAGAAAGGGTTTTAGTCTTTTGCTCAAACTTTTCCTCTATCGCTTCCATCTGTGCTGAAATCTGACCCAGCACTTTTTCTAATTCATTTGACATGGCTTACCCCTCCGACTTATAATTAGTCGGCTACAAACCTATTCAACCTCAACAATTGCGTGATTTGTTGTAAGCAGTGTTCCTGCTGCGGAAACAGCATTTTGCAGTGCATTTTTTGTAACCTTTGCCGGATCAATGACTCCAGACTCAAGTAGGTCTTCAAGCTTGCCGGTGGCGAAATTGAAGCCCACATTGCCCTGCTCCGAGCAGACTGCCGAAATAACAAGATCTGGGCTTTCCCCCGAGTTAAGAGCCATTTGGCGGAGAGGACCACAAACTGCCTGCCGGATGATATCAACACCAGCTTGTCGGTCTGGATCTTCACATCGGCAATCTGCGAGTGATGCAGATGCTCGCAACAGCGCAACGCCGCCACCGGGAACGATACCTTCCTCTTGTGCTGACTTAACAGCAGAGAGGGCATCCTCAATGCGATGCTTTGTTTCAACCATCTCCACTTCGGTTGTACCGCCGACTCGGATAATAGCTACGCCACTTGCAAGGCGAGTAATACGCTCTTGGGTTTTTTCAGCCTCGTGCAGATCTTTAATTTCGGACATTTCAGTCTTAAGAAGTTCAATCTTTTTATCAACCTCGTCCAAATCGCCCGAACCATCAATAATTACTGTTGAACCTTTTGTACTCTCAATGCTCTTAGCGATACCTAAGTGTTCAAGTTTTACATCTTTAAGTTGTAGACCTGTCTCCCTAGATACAAACGTTGCGCCAGTGCTCAATGCGAGGTCACGCATAATGTTTCGTCGCTCGTCTCCATACATAGGAGCCTTGACTGCTGCAACCTTCATATTTCCACGAACAGTGTTCATGATGAGGGCAGCAAGGGCTTGACCCTCTACGTTCTCTGCGACGATTACGAGGGGCTTGCCCTCTCGTGCAACCTGCTCTAAGGTGGGGAGCAAGTCTTCAACAGCGGAGATGTTGCTTTCCGCAACAAGAATGTATGGCTCACGATACTTCATGCGACCTAGACGCTCATCTGTGACAAACGAAGATGAGATGTATCCAGAGTCAAACCGGAACCCCTCAACCAAATCAAGGGTGGTCTGCATAGACTTACCCGCTTCAATAGAGATGCCGCCGTCCTTGCCTGCTTGGTCAACCGCCATAGCGATAAGAGATCCAATCTTGGCATCACCGTTGGCAGAAATGGTAGCTACGTTGGCTACTTCTGATTCGCTTCGGATAGGGATAGACATTTCAGTGAGAGCGTCCAGAATCACCTCTGTAGCCTCATCCATACCTCGCTTGAGTTCTACCGGAGAAGCACCAGCAGCAATATACTTCTGTGCCTTCCGGACAATCTCACGGGCAAGGACCGTGGCGGTGGTTGTACCATCACCTGCGTTGCTATTTGTTACTTGGGAAGCTTGCTTGATAACTTGCGCACCCAAATTCTCAAATGGGTCGTCAAGCTCAACAAACTTTGCGACGGTCACGCCGTCTTTGGTAATCACTGGGTTTCCTTCCTTTGTTTTCAAAATGACATTTCTGCCCTTTGGTCCCAGTGTGGCTGCTACGTTGTCTGCCAACGTATCCACGCCCTTTAGAATCTTCTCATTAAGTGTAGAATTACTACTATAAACCTTGCTCACGAATACCTCCAATATGTATGGTTTTGTATAATATAATATAACACAACCTAGTGTGTTTGTAAAGGATTAAATTAATTGTTTTGGATTTCAACTGCCATCTCTGTGGTATTAAAACCCATGACTCTCATAAATTTAGAAAAACTTTCTTGTAACAGCTTCTTCAGCCAGTTGCCTAAACGAGTTAAAGCTTCCGTTGCATACTTCACAACTTCATTAAAAGCTTTCTTAACCCAGTCTGCGCCTTTCTTTGCGATGTCGAGCCCCTTATCTACTAAATCGCCGAGCCAGCCTTCAACGAGAACCTGATCTCCGATAATCGCCTCGGAAAGCACAGCAGCTTGTTCAACAATTTGCTGCTCCTCATCTTCAGTAAATTTATATTCATGAATTTCGGACCAATCAAAACCTGTAAACAGTTCTTCTTTAATTTCTCCACACGCAGCTTTTGATGCTGCGTCACCTCGGAGAGCAAAGCCTCTGCCGTCGCCTCGATCACGAAAGCCGAGTTTCAAATCCGCAGCTTTCTTTAGAAAATAAGAATCGTCCCAGCTTCCGCCGTTTCGCATATCTTCCCAGCCTGAAGTTTGAGGGTTGCCAATACTCCACTTTAAAATGGCGTATGCTTTTGCTGATTCATCTTCAAACTTGCCGTCACCAGTAAGTCCCTCTTTCACGACCCCTTGTCTGAACGCTGGATTTTCAAAAACAGTCTGCAAGTTGTTCGCAAGTTCAACAAAGCTGCTTTCTGCTCTAGTTGCCACGTTGCCCATTACAGAGTTTAACATGGCTTTACCGACTGGGCTTAAACTGCTCTGACAATCTAGACCAACAAGATTTGTCAACAACTTCTGGAATACCACTTTTGAGGACTCTGAATCAACCCTGCTCGGATCCTTCTTTGATGCCGATTTGGTGCCAAAATTCTTTTCAAGCTCACCCTTGAGCCTGCAAGCCTCCTCGTCACCATCTACACAACGAGCGTATACAGCTTGAACTTGTTTTTGCACCTCATCTCGGAAGGGGTATGCCATACCCTTGGTGAAGTTTCCGATGTCCTTGTTTGCACCGTGGCTGGCAATCTTCAACGCTCTCTGAAGTTTGTTCAATTCAGCCTGTTGCTTTTTTGTCAACTTGCCTTTCGACTCTAGCTCGCCAATTCTCTTTTGCAGTTCAGGCACAACAAAGTTATACCCACCGCTCTTGAAAGGAGACTTGTTCTTATGCTTCTCAATGTCCTCTTCCGAGGCATCTGGTGGGAGTTCTTCAACGGCTTTATAAACATTTTGAATCGCTGCATCTCTATACTCATCAGCCAACTGGCTGACCTTTGACAACAATTCTTCGTCACCGGCATCTGTAGAATACTGCGAATCACCTACGTCGGGTTTTTCAGCGGCAGCATATTCTTTACCAAGGTCTTTTAATTCCTTATCAACGGTGGATCCACCATCTGGAGTCATGGCACGCCGTAGTTGCTTAAGAAAGTTTTCCATATGCCCCTCAAGCTCTGGGGCGATATTCATCTCTTTGGCGACAACATCAAACACCGCTGCACACTCTGGACCTTGGGTTGACATGAACTGGGCATCTTCAACCTTTTTCACGCTCACGCCAATCTGGTCTTTCGATGCGTCAGCTTGCCACAAAAGATCTGCCTTTGACTCCTCACTCGTGGCTCCCCACTTCAGATACGGCTCTGTTAAAGTACCGGTAGCCCTGCCTCCGGATGCGGGGAAAAACGTTCCACCTTGAGGCAGTGCCTTAGTTGTTTCACGCCCTTTATCGCCACTGGGCTTGGTCAGGTTCCGTAAAACGTCGGCTATATCCATCGCAGACTTCTGATATCTTTCGTCGGTATTGATCTGCGGCTTGCCTGTATCTGGGTCTGTAAAGTTTTTCTCACCGTAAGACATCTGTGCTTTCAGGTCTAGTTCAGCGTTGTTTAGCGCAACAATAAGGTTTTTTTCAAACTTTGTAGCCTCGCCGGAAGCGGCTCCGCCCTGCGAAATGCCCAACTTATTTGTGACCCTTTTGCCGCCTTTCTTTAGCCAAAACCCTCTAGGGAGAGTCGTGTCTTTTGAATCGTAAGAAGCGTCCAGTTCATACCCTTGTCGTTCAGCCTCTCTGCTCAAGGGACCAAGGAAATCTGCTCTGACGTAGCGGTTACCAACATTATTAAAGCCGATAACTCGTTCCACCTTCTTCACTGTCTCTTTCTTTGCCGATAAATCTGGAAACTGTCCCTTGAGAGCATTGATAGCCTTGGTAATAAACTCATTTGCTATTTCATAAGAAGTCGTTGCTTCAGTGAGATACACCTCTTTGACCATCTCATAAAGAAGCTCGTATGTCAAGGCTTTCTTGTTGCTCTTTTTATTATAATATTCATCAATTTGACCGGCAACCGTTTGTGCACGAGTGCTGGGTTGGTCACTACCAATGCCGACCAGATCCACACCGTGGAATCTCTGAACAATGTCCCAAGCTTCTGTCTCGTTTCCATTATCTAACTCTGTCTCGAACTCTTGAATCTGACTGTCGTCTGCGTTCATGTAGAACTTTGCGACTTCAACCATCCCGAGATTGCCTTCATAAGCAGCCTCATCCAGCGCACCATAAATGGCTTCTGTTCTATTAATTCGTGACTGGAGGTTGTATTTTTTTGATCTCGTGCTCATTTGATTTTCTCCAAATACTCATCAATAGGAAACCCTCCCGCATCAATCTTACGCTTCGTAACGTGCAAGTGGTGTACCACACCCTCAAACTCGCCAGAAGGAACCTTTGGATCTACGGTTGTCAGCATTTTTCCGTCGTCGCCAGTAGGACACTCCAATGGCATACCATAAGCTTCGTGAATTGCTTTCCACAAAGCAGCGGCTGCTTCCATCTGCACATCATAGAACCCCAAGAAAGGCTTAAGCTTGCGCCCATGTACCTCTACATCGTCCCACAGGGGTCTGGGTCCGAAACCATTCTTCTCGTACCAGCTTTGATACTTTTGATAATAAGCGTTACTAATCTCAACGCCAACAGAACAGTGGTTCACGGTTCTATTACCCGCTTGCCAAGCTGCGTGCTGGGTGTCCAGCAACTGATAGATTGTCCCATCATTGTCAATATTAAAATGAACACTAATTCCACGCTTGGCAATTACTTTTGCACAAGACTCCGCAGACAAGCAAACATCCCAATGGTTAACAAACATTGTAACCTTGCGCTCTTCCTTGCCAGCATAAGAAGAGTATGTACCCTCCTTACACCCCAAGCCGCCTTGATCATCCCACAGAACCACCTTGCCCCAATTAATTGGAACCTTTTTACTATTACAAATAATATAATTATCTGTACTGGATTGTACCTCTGGCTTGATCAAATCTGTATCAGATTGACGCTCTGTAAAGATGCGGCGATAAGTACCGGGACCACAGAGACCATCGGGCGTTAGCCCGTGTTTCCTCTGAAAGCCCCTGATCTTCTTAATCAGGTCATCCTCAAAATCTGCTGCGCCGAACCAAGATGGCTCCCAGCCAAGCTTTTCCGAAGAAGCCTGATTATAAAAATATTTGTCTACAATACTCATCTTTACCCACCTTAAACAATAATGTCTGCAATACCTAACTCTACAGCCTCTTTTGCGTTGAGGTAAACGTTCACCTTGCGTTTCAAGAGGTTCTTAATATACTTTTCAGTCATATCAGTTTCTCTAGCTAAGATTGAAATGTATCTATCTTGCATCCACTTGATTTCTTCCATCTCGTTCTCTAAATCATGAATAGCCCCGTGGGAGCCCCCGATAACGCTGTGAATCATAACTCGGCAGTTCTCGCCAATCTTACGTTTCCCCTTCGTACCAGCAGCCAACAAGAGAACGCCTGCGCTCATAACCTTCCCCACGCCGTGGGTACCAATCTCACACTCTTCTCTCGTCTTCCTCATCATATCATAGATCCCAAGCATCTCAAAAGCAGAACCACCAAACGTTGAGATGATCATGTCAAAAGGTTCGCAGATTGACTCTACACCTTTAGATGGATCTTCCTCATCTACAAGAACCTGCTTCTTACTAGTCTTTTGCATCAAGAGCATACCGTAGATAATTTCCGCAGCACGATCCTCATCCACATTTCCAATAAGACCGATGACTCGGACCTTTGGCTTCTCTTCTGCCTGCGCTGCTGGTGGGGACAACACAATGACCTGTGGCATCTGCTCCTCAATCAGTCCACCCGGAAGCTCTCCAGAAGATTCCTCTGACTCTTCAGCTTCTTCTTCAGCGGGTTCTTCAGCGACCTTCTTTTTACGAGGTGCTCTCTTCTTTTTTTCGGTCTTGTCTTCCGACTCTTCCAAAATAATTTCCTCTTCTTCGTTAATTAAAAATACCACAACTTACTCCTCTTTATTGGTGTCAGGGTCTGGTGTACCTAACATTTTTTCGTATGCTGAACGTAACGACTCTAAAGCCTTTTTGCGCTCTTCTTCGTAATTAGTCTTTCTCTTTACTTTAACCACGCCTTCTTCCCAAAACATTTCTACCTCACCTTTGAGAAACTTCTCAACATAAACAAAGTATGCCCGACACTGTTCGTCGTCCAACTCTCCAGAAAACTTTCTCTGAACAACGTCTCGGACGACGGACCAGACGAGAAAGAACTTCTCTGCCTTGACGACATTATCTTCCTCCTCCATAAACCGTTCCTTGAGGTTTTCCATAACCTTCTGGATAATATATTCAGACTCCGAACTTTGCACAGCATCATTTACCAAGATCTTTCTTGATCTGTAAAACAGCCTCACGAATTACATCGGAGACCAATTTCTGTTCACTCTCTTGCCACCTTCGGTTGCGACCCTGTGGGTTTTCTTCGGTGTCAGTTCCCGGAACCATTTGACCCATTTTTGTTGGGTTCCTGTTTCCCGTCATATCCCGTACAGTGTCATCACCAATGTCCTTCCTTGAACGATTTGCCTTTTTAGCCGATGGTTCTGCTCCACCGAGCCACGAAAGATATTTCGCTGCCTGCTCAATGTGTTTGTCGCCAACAACTTCAGGATATTCTTCACGGAAAGCATCGGACCAGTACATTTCAATATCAAGCATGTTCTGACCGTTTCTACCCCCAGTAATCTGAATCATCTTCAACATCGCAGCCTTAATAGCTTCACCGTGGGCTGTCAATGGTGAATCTGGGCTCAAAAACATTTGCACATCTTTTTTAATATTGTCCAACAGAGCCTTTGCAGCCTCTGGTGTTGGGTTACCCATCGCCTTGACGTGTTCTGGAGATATACCCTTAAGTAGAGTATTTGTGCTCAAGTTAAACAAGTTTGGATAAATATCACCACCAAACACTGTAGCACCAGTTCCCCGCAATGCTTTGAAGTAGCCTCGCTCTTGTACAACGGCTTGTTGATAGGTATTACTAATGTCTTTCGTACGATCAGCACCAACAGTCCTAGCCCTATTGTTGTCCCTTTCTACCGACACGTCAGGTGGGACATTGACCATGAGAACGCCGACCTTGTACCCAATACTTTGTAGAGACTTGACCCTCTTCATCATCTTCTTAACGTCTTCGCCAGTAGTGTCAAAGATCAATGGCTTCGCCTTTGTAATCAAGTTATGGGTATGTTGCTGTGAGGCGTTTTGTAGAATCCCACGCATACCCTGCTGTAGTTTCTCCAACTCTTCGTTGCCCTCACCAGATGCGAACTTCATAGTGACACCGAAAGAAGGGAAAACATCTTCAATTCTCTGATCGGGGTTTACCGTTGAGAACCCCTTGTTTCCATCCTCAACCTTTGGAAGACCCACTTGGTTTGAGATAAACGTCTTGCCAGAACCGGCAGGACCGAACAAAAACACGGCTTTGAAAGCGTGTCGCTCTTTACGTAAAGAAGATGCTTCTTCAAGATCCTCTGGTGTCTCTAACAGAAACCCTTTCTTGACAAGTCTCTGCTTTTTTCTCTCTTCGGAAATCAATTCTTTTAGTTCTCCGACATTTAAAATATTTTCATCCTCAAGCTTCATTTTTCTCTTCCTCCGATTTTTGTCGCTCTTTCTCTTTCTGCATCAGCGCAAGTTCAAACATACCCAACCACTGCATAGCCTCTCTCCAGTTGCCATAAGGTGGCTTACCATATTCAGACGAACCCTCTGCGATCAACGCAACTGATGCGTCTTTAAATTTATTAAAATCCCACTCAAAAGTGTTCCAAACACCTTTTAGCTCTTGCTCGCAGTCGCTCTTCCAGAACTCTTCCAGTTCTCGTACTTCGGCATCTGAAAAAGAAATAACCCCCGAATCAGTCTTGATTCCAGCGGTCATTCTTTCAATAGCTTTTTTCTTAATATCGTCCATGCCGATAGCAACGTTGTTGTGCCACTGGCGTAGTGTTCCATAGTGAACAACACTGTTGGACATTAGTCTTAGTGATTGTATTTGTGCCATAGTGATTGCTTGCTTCTGCTCCCTAAACTTAATTAGTCTAGAGAACACGTTGCCAACCACATATCCTGCAAAAAAACCTAAAAAAATAGAAATTTCCAAACCGACACTCCTTTCAAATACAAATCGCCGCCCCACTATATTGCAAGACGGCGATTAGGAATATTAATATTTACGATCTGTAACTAAGAGAGTCAAGTAATTACTTGTTTTTTCGTGCAGTGAGTCGTTCAGCAACTCGTTGCGCCACTCGCTTAATAAGAGCCTCTTCAACATCCTCGTCGGATTCGTCTTCGTCCTCTTTATCTTCCTTGTCTGCAAAAGGATTTACACCCTTCTTGCCCTCGTACCTCGTTGCCGGTGCTTCTTCTTCTTCACCAGCAGGTTCTGCTAGATCATCAGCAGGAGCCTCTGCGTCCATAGCAGGCTCTTCAGCAGCAGCCATGTCGTCAGCAGGTTCAGATGAAACAGGAGTTCCCGTAACCTCTTCTACAGCGGATGCGATAGCGGCTACAATTTCCTCTACAGCTTCTTGGGGAACGGCAGCAGCGGCTCCTTCTTCAGCAGCAGGTTCTTCAGCACCCATTTCCATATCCATTGCTGGTTCTTCAGCACCCATGTCGTCCATTGCTGGCTCTTCAGCGGGTGCCATCTCATCTTCTTCCTCATTAAACTGGTCAAGGTAGTTTTCTGTAAGTGGCTCAATAGCCGCCAACTTCATAAACCTACGGATCGTATTCTCGTTAAGGATAGTTCCTTTAGTATTCTTGCTCATTTTTACTCTCTCCTAAAATAGTTAGTTAATTGGCACATATACAGAAAGTGCCTTTCAATTTATAAATAGTCTGTCGCTGGCGAAAAGCCACGATATTTATTAAATTTGCTACTTATAATCCTCAAATCGTTTTCGCAACTTTACAAACATCCCGTCTTCAATCTGTTTAATCCTCGGGAAGCTAACCCCGATGCGTTCAGCGGTTTGACGCAAGGTCATGGGTTTCCCATCGTTATTTTCAATCGCAACAAATGTACAATTCAGATCTCCCTCATGTTCAATCCACATCCTACAGTCATTGACTGGGCAAGAGACTTCCAACTTCATACACGTCTTACTACATTCTCTCATAATCCTGTCTCCCTTTCTAGAAGATCAAAAATGCTCTCTACCTCGTCGCTGGTAAGGGCAAAATCTTTTTTATTAACCTCTGACATACTACGCTCCTTCTTGACAACCTCTCGTTGTCGTTTATCCTGCACTTCAATACGCTCCTTGAGTGCATGTACAAAATTCATAAACTCTGGCTCTTCTGACAAATAAGCCGAAACTACTTCTCTAAAAAACTCCCCCTGACCAAGACCATCATACTGTAGTTTGACCTTAAATTCGGCGTGCTTCTTGCCGGATGAATCAAAAACAATTTTTTTCTTTTCTTCGCCGTATTCGGGCATTCAATCACCTCTTTAGAATGTGCGCCGAGCTTTCCATCTGACCGGCACCAGTTTGTCTAATAAATCGTGCTTTAGAGTGCAACTGGCGGATATTTCGTGCCCCTGAATAAGAAAAACCACTCCTCATACCGCCTGCAATCTGGTCAACGATAACGTGAACAGAACCACGGTAAGGAACCACGCTCGCAACACCTTCAGGGGTTCCTACTGTGCCACGCCAGTCAACCTGTGCGTCACGACTTGCCATCCCACGATAAGATTTAAATTGCTTACCTGTGGCATCTTCAAAGACATCGCCCGGAGCTTCATCTGTACCTGCTAGGAGTGAACCCAACATCACAAAATCCGCTCCGGCTGCAAGAGCCTTGACGATATCTCCAGAATTCCGAATGCCACCGTCGGCAATGATATTAACATTACCAGCGTTAACAGAAGTAGAACAATCAAAAATAGTGTGAAGCCCCGGAACACCGTGACCTGTCTGTACACGAGTCGTGCAAATGCTTCCTCCGCCGATGTTACAACGAACAGAGTCTGCCCCCCAGTCAGCCAGCGAGTCAAAGCCGTCACGAGTTGCAACGTTACCTGCGATGATGTGAACATCTCCACAATTATCCTTAAGCCACAAGAGAACTTCTCTCATTGATGAGTGATGACCGTGTGCAACATCTACACACAAAGCATTGACTCCAGACTCTACCAAAAGTTCAGCACGGTGCTTATAGTCACCGCTCATCCCAATTGCCGCCGAGACGTTTGTCGCTTGGGAATCCATCACCATTTGAGCTTGCTCTTCTGGTGTGTTGTACCGGTGAATGACTGCCATGCCCCCAAGGTCAGACATCGCTGATGCCATCATAGCTTCAGAAACAGTGTCCATCGGGCTGGCGATAATCGGCAACTCTAAGACCAAACTGTCATCCAACGAAGACGACAAAACCACCTCTTTACGGGAAGTTATATCACTATATTGAGGCACCAGCAAAACGTCTTGGTACGTCAGAGCTTCGCCTATTCGTGGGTGTTGCACTTCACTCCCTCCTTGTTGAGAGTATACACCTTTGGATAGTTTCCACCGAAGATCGCAGTGTGGTCTGGTTTGAACACCACTACAGCCGACGGGAACGGTGCACTGTTCTTGCTGTCGCCAAATTTGAGACGACCTTTTACAAAATTAACCTCGTGAGCCTTCATGCAATACTCGTGCCAATACTTCGTATCAGTACGAGCAGGGATTAGACAAACAACAGTCGTATTACTTTTACGACTCTCGCTATAAGCCTTCTTGATCCAGTTCTTAATTTCACGACCGTAAGGTGGATTCATGAACACCACTTCACCGCCCCAATCTTGCTCAAGACCATCATCTTCCGCCGTATAATACTTTATACACTTTGCAGATGTGTGCGATGCACAGGGATCAAGCGTAAAGCCGTGCTTTTCATTGAGTTTGTTATAAAAGTCTTGAGGGGTCTCCCACTCATTAGACTTAGAACTAAACATTGTCTTCATTGTTGTCTTGTCCACCAAGAGCCTCCTTTACAATCTTTTGTGCGAAATCCCAACAATCTGGGCAGTACAAGTTTACTTTATTCTCGCTCTTTCTCACCACTACTCTCCAAGATTCCACCATAGAACGGTCCTTCTTGTCAAACCCTTTCTGACAGTTTAAACACTCGTCATCAAGTTTGTCAAACATTCCCATCTTCTGTTTCATCTCTTTTTCAGCGTTTTTAATCTTTTTGCGCTCAATTTTGCGTTTCATTCCGCCCATATCAACCTCCTGTAGAGCCAAACCCGCCAGCACCTCGGTCAGAGATGGTGATTGGTGCCCAGTCATACAAATCGGGACTTTTGGTTTCTAGAGCACGAAAGCTCACAACAGGTACAAGCACAACTTGTGCAATCTTTGCCACGGGCTCAATTACCTGCATTTCAGTTCCGATGTTGTGCATATCAATAAACACTTCACCGTCATAGCCGCTGTCAACACAATGTGCACCAACAACCAGATTTTTCTTAGAAGCCATTGACGAGCGGTTCATCACCTGTAGCATATAACCATGTGGGATGCCAAAACGGAGTCCAGTAGCCAAACGTGCACTTTCTCCGGGTTGAATCTCTATAGGTTCTGGCACCTCTGGTGAATAGAACACGTCAAGACCAGCGTCGCTCGGATTTGAGCGCATTGGTGGCACTACGTGTTGGTGGGTTCTGTAATATTCAATAATCATATGTTTTCTCCTTTTAATTAGTATATGATACTTTCACTCATTTGTAAAGTTAAATTTCAAAAAATTACCGGCAAAAAAATTTTAAAAATCTCATTTATGCAAGTAACTTAAAGTTGTGGCGCAAGCTTCTAGTGCTAAAGCCCCACTGTTCGCTATATTCAAGTTTAGCCATATATGGTCTATTGGTGTGTAAAATATCACGATTCGGGTCAATACCCCAACACTTAATCTTACAGTTTGCCCCACTTAAATCTGTCGTGGTGACAATCCAATAAACCTTACCATGCTTAGTCTTCTTTGGTACAATCTCACGAGGAATAAACCACGCAACTCCCAACTCTGGATCAAACTCTCCGAGCGGAGGGATATTGTGCTGTTCTAGACTGCTCATAACTTGGTCTGTCAAAACAAGAGACATCGGAAAAGAGCCTGTCAAGTGGACGAGGTACTCAATCTTCTCCTGATCATCAAAGTCTCCCTCGGGCGCATACTTCTCAATGTTCTCCAAAAGCTTCTTCTTGCTCTTGGGTCGGTCAACGGCGACAGCAGACCAGAAGTGCTTCAATCCCGAGAACCTTTCGTCCAGCAAACAATTAAGAGCCTGACTACGGGTAAGAACATCTACAGCTTTCTTATTGAGCTTAGAATAGAGGATGTCCTCGTTAAAGAGAAACTCTTCAACACTGTTGAATGGTCTATGATTGAGAATCTGCTGCATTGCAGAATCTCCCAAGCCTTTAATGGCGGTCAACGGCTGGACAAGGGTTTTCCCATCCTCGCTAATCTCCCACACCCGTCCAGATGTATTAACATCAAGTGGCTTCATCTTAAAGCCTTGAGATTTGGCAATGTTCAGAGCCTTCTCCTTACGACTCTCCGGTTCCTTGTCCAAGAAAGCAGCCATCCACTCTGCTGGATAGTAATTCAGTAACCACGCACACTGGTAAGAAAGTATAGAGTATGACACGGCGTGAGACTTGTTGAAGCCATAGCCAGAGAAGTACTCAAAGGTCTCCCAGAGGCGATGCGCTTGAGACTCTTCCAACCCCTTCTGTTCACAACCCCTGACAAACTTATCAAAGATAGCGTCTTTAACCTCATGCCCCTTGCCTGTGCCCTTCTTCGTGAGAAGCTTACGAAGCATATTGCCCTCGTCTAGAGAGATGTTGTCGCCAAGCTTGTGTGCAAGAGATGCAATCTGCTCTTGAAAGATCAGATAACCATAGGTCTCTTCAGTGACTTCTTGGAACTCATCGCAAGGGTAATCAATCGTATCCGGAGCCTTCTTTGATGCTACATAATTTTTATCAACCTTTGCAGACAGTGGACCCGGACGGAAGATTGATGTAATAGCCGCCAAGTCAATAATGTTTTCAGGTTGAGCACGTTTACAGAAACTCTGCGCACCAGATTCAGTGAACTGGAAGATGCCAGCCCAGCGACCATCGCAAAAGATATTTTTATAAACCTCTGCGTCGTTCAGGTCAATAACATCTGGGTGGAGTTTAGTATTATAATAATTTGACACCTGCTCAAACGTAGGCTCCTCAATGCCGTGATGACGCTTGAGGATATGAGTAATCGCACCATCCATCATACGAAGGGAAGCCAAACCAAGAATATCAAATTTAATAAAACCCATCGGCTCAAGGTGTCGGACGTTCATTCCCTCGGACCAAGGTGTCTGACGCACACCACCTGAATAAATCAAGGGCATGTGTTTGTCTAGATCCTCCGCAACCACAACGCCACCTGCGTGACGAGAGCACGAGCGAGTCTGACCAACCAGACGCTTAACGTGAGTTTCAACCTGTGGATACTGCGTCAAGAACCCCTTGAGACTCTTGCTGTATTCAATGACCTCTTCCCAAGTCGGAGCATACACACCTGCTGTGATGCCATGTTTCTTCTTGGCAAGCGGTGTTGCTTCAAAGATCATCTTGCCTGTAACAGCGTTGACCTCGGTGAAGGGAATATTATAAAACTTTGAAATATCCTTAATCAGTGACCGAAGCTGGAGTGTATTCCAGTTGGAGATCGGAACAACGGTGTTCTCACCCCACTCCTCAATAAGCTCTTCCTTCAAGCCCATAGGGTTCGCCACGTCGTAATCAATATCAGGATACCCCGAACCAGTCTTCGTGAGGAAACGCTCAAACTGTAAGCCATACTTGATCGGATCTACCTGTGTAATCCCCAAGACATAAGACACGAGAGAACCAGCGGCAGAGCCACGACCGGGACCGACAAGCTGACGTTCGGTCGCCATATCAGAAATAGCTTTCATTGTGAGAAAATATTTACTGAAGCCTCGGTCTGCGATGACACCTAGCTCATACTTTAGACGCTCAACATATTCAAGTGTCTGCTCTTCAGACAAATTAGAGGAGCTTGCGACCGTGCGCAAACCATCAGCAGAGAATCGGCGTAGAGCTTCGTCATCGGTCATACCCTCGGGTACAACGAAAGACGGTAAACGTACGGTGTTGTCCGGGAGAAAAGAGTCAATACGATCAAATGCAATAGCGTGTGTGTTCGTAATAGAGCGCATCACCAAGTCATCGTCATACTCACGACCGAGGGATTCAGAATATTGTTTATACCCCTCCCACATCTGCTCACCATTCTTTGGATAAAGTTCGTAACCAACTTCTTCTACATCAACCGGAAGCTCTGTGTCTATCTCCCCACCCTTACCAAGCCAACCAAGCTTCTTATATAGAAGGCGATCCTTCCAAGCATCAGGAGATGGATAATGGCTGTCAGCCGTGGAGATAAGCTCCATGTTCTTTTCTTTAGCAACCTGAATAACATACTCGTTAAGATCGTGCTGCTCTGGAATCGCATTCCACTGAAGCTCTCCATACCAACGGTCACCGAAGACAGCTTGCATACGATCTGTGGTTTCACGCATTGCGTTTAAGACAGCCTCGTCGCCGTCCTCACGGTTCTCCCACATATCACCTGCATACACGCCACCAAGACAAGCCGAGGCTGCAATGACCCCTTCAGAGTGCTGTGAGAGGAGTTCATAATCTACTCGTGGGAAGCGATAAAAGTTCTCCGGCTTGAACGACTTAGAGATCAAGCTGAAAATATTGTTTAGACCTTGTTGATCTTGCGCCAAGAGAATTAGGTGCCTGCGACGCTTAAGAATATCGTTGTTCTTGCGCTCTTCTGTCTCAACAACAGTGCCTTGACTCTCGCCCTTGGTTTTAGACCCACGACCTTTCTTCTCCAACATCTGACGGTCATACTCTTCCTTCCATTCGGAGATGGACGGGACGAAGTAAGCCTCAACGCCAAAGATCGGCTTAAAGTCTTTGCCTTCGGCGAGCATCTTCTTTGCATGAAGAACCTGATACGACAAGCCGTTAGCATTGCCGTGATCTGTTAGTGCCAAAGCATTCATACCATTGGAGTAAGCGAACTCCATATGTTCTGGCGGGAACCCAAGCCCGTCAAACGGGGAACCTGCTACACTGTGAGCGTGCAGACCTACGAAGGGGATTGACGGTGTTTTTCTATCTTGCATTAATGACCTCTAATTGAATTATAAATTACTGTGGTTGAATTCTGTATCTCTTTGACCAAATCTTTGAGGTTCTCAATCTCTTCCTGAACCTCTGACTCTGTAGTAACTACATTATAGCAAGTTTCAAACAGATTGTCAACAAAAAACTTTTGATCTATAGATAAATCGTAATATCGGAGTGGAAACCCTGCATTTTCCTTGTCGTGATAAGACATTTCTTCATAGCCTCGTTCAATCTTGTTCTGGCACATCACCCTCTTCGGGGCAGGGGTTCCAATCAATAGTTCTCCACTCATTATACTTCATCTCCTCATACTTGTCAAGCTTTTTACCTGACGCAATGTATTCTTTGTACCCACACCATGTGGATATATCATAAAACCACGGCACTTCTACCGACTTTGAATTCTCCCCTATTATAACACCTTCAAATACTTTGTCAAGAGGAAAGTGACGTGCAGTGTATCTTTTTTTCATAGGGAGTTTTTTGCCGTCGGGACCGAACATATTAATACTTTCCGCCCTGACAATCCTCCTGCAATTTTTAAAATCTTCTCCGTCAAATGTAAACCCCAAGGGCAAACCATCTTTAATCGTCTTACCCTCGCTTTTCAATAAAAATTTTTTCCGACTGGAAATCTCTCGCCGGTGCCCTCGCAAAAACTCAACCGGATACACTCCATATGGGAACGCCGTATAATACATGTCCGGGATAAGCCACTTGCTCATCTTTCGGCTCACCCAATACGCAGACAGGGCACCGTAAAGAGCAGACCAGCCCAAACAATCTCGCCGCTCACGATCCTTCGGGTGGATTGGTACATAATAAATGGGCACTCGGCGGATTGTGTCGGTGCCGAACGGTCCCTGACCCGAACAAGGATCCACAATCCACTCTCCCACAGTCTTCTTGACGAGAGGTTGAACCTCCCTGTGGCAAACAATCCAAATTGTCTCACATCCAACCATTGCACATTCATAAACCGCCCTTTCAATAGCAAGATAGTCTACATCAAGAGGGTTCAAGGAAGGGTGCCAAGGGAAGCCAAACTCAAGAGGTTGACCTGCAATTGGCACGATTCCTGCAAGGTGAAATGAATTCAACCCTGATTTGTTAACCGAATCAATCAACGGAACTCCACGTTCGGAATCTCTGGGTAGGTATTTTTATTAATTGGAATAATTTCTCTGTGGGAGTGGCTCACTTCCAGTCGCCTATGTCGGTCAGGTCCGTTGCTACCGCCTCGGATGCCGACAGATGACATAAGGTTAATAGCCTTAAGACGCACATAAGAATCAGCCCAGTCGGGATTAGATAACTGTTTCTTATTCATATAGGAGACAGCGACAGCATCACTGTACCCCTGCAAGGGTGTTCTCAAGCTAGGGTAAAAATGCACGCTGCTGACGAACTCCGAATCAGATTGTATCGTATCAAAATCTCCAGATTCACAAGTGACATCCAGCCAGTCAAGAACTTTATAACTTTTATTTTTAACGGACGGTTCTGGCAAACCCGTAAGATCTTTATCCGAAAAGACATAAGCCTTGTTGTAATAAATTTTATACGACTTCGGTCCACAAAACACTGAAAGGCAATCATCCTCAACATCCAACCGGAGTCTCTCTGGCATATCACCAAACGGACTCAAACCCTGAATTGAAAGATAAAAACACAACTCCGCATATTCCTGAAGAGAAGTCTCCTCAAAGAAGTGTGGCGAGTTCAACTGATTATAGACCACCGGGATGTTGTATTCATCCGCAAAAAGCATTGACTCCATTGTGCAGCCAATAACCAACTCATCGGTAAACAACTCACCATCATCGCTGACTTCTATTCTGCCTGTTTGCATTTTCAATTCTCCGCATTGCTGATTCAATTTGTCTAGCTTTTCTTAAAACTGTTCTGGCGTAGTGCATACCGAAACGATTTGGGTTGTCGCCTCGGCATCGGTATCCGGCATTGTATCCACACAAGCCAACCATGTAGTGTGGTCGTCGGCAGTTGCCACTTGAGCAACGCCCGTACCTATGTAGCCAGTGGTTGAAGATGGTCGCACCGGCAACTATTGAAATGACAGGATTCTGTAATTCCTCACAAGTGTACCGAATGTTGCGAGAGGCTCTGCCCCCGGTCCACTTTGGAATCACTTGTGTAAGACCACAAGCATTGGCATGACTGACCGCCGTTGGAGTCCAGCGACTCTCAACGTGAATCAACGCAACCAACACTTCTGGTCTTATGTCGTTTTCTTGCGAGGCACTTACAACTAAGTCCATATGCTCACAAGCAAAGTTTGCTTGAGGCATCCCAATGGAAATGATTGCGGCACATATTAGTTCGGATAATCCCATTCATTATTCCCCCGTACCGTCCTCGTAGTATAGACCCACAACGTGGTTCTCAAGAATTAAATTATAACTTGATCCAGCAACAGAGATCTCTTCCACCATATTGGTGTTAACGAGCAGAGTTGAACCAACCTCGCCGTTGAACTTTTCACAATCAGGCGCAACGTTTAAAAGTTTAACCAAAGAATAGGCAGGCTTAGGGATGGAAGAGTCGGGGATCAGCACAACTGCCTCACCCCTATCTTCCGCCTGCACTAGCTCTACCAGTAAATGTCTATTGTATGGTACTAGCATAGTGCACCCCCCCTTAAGACGTTCGCCGAATGGTTGCAACCTTCTCGTAGAAATCAAGAAGCTGTTCCATATCTTCTTCATCCTTGATCAGACGATAAGCCTTGATAGCGAGTCGTTGCTGCTCCTTGGACAACCAACCCTGATCTTCATACTCCTTGCGAAGCTCACGGCGTTGCTCCTTGAATGGCTCTTGTGCTTCCTCAAGTGCCGAAACGGACTTGATATAGGTTTCAATGTACTGGTCTACTGTCTTCTTCTCATCACTCATGTGACTCTCCTTTGTTTGTGTTACTAATATAACACTATCTATACTTGTTGTCAAGTGTTTTTTTATTTTTTTATCCACATTTCGCATAACCACAAGACGAACACGTTACACACCCGTCTTGATAAATCAGTGACTCTGCGCCACACTCCGCACACAACTTGTCGCTAGGAACCTCCCCATCTTGAATATAATTCTTTAGGATTCTAGCTACACATCTAGAAAAAGAAAACATATCACTCTCCTTGTCTTTCTGTAGCTGCTCAACCATAAACTTAACCTCTGCTCCATGGCGAAGACCCAACGAGATCATGCGAGTGAACGCAGCATCAGTTGGATTATCAAAAGCCTTAACCACATCTTTCACAGTAATACTATCACCATTGTATCCAAATGTCAAGTCATATCTGTTGTTTTTTGTCT
>Ga0315315_10000772_pt1 | contig 28179 bp, 20 predicted proteins | sample M140m3416metaG_FD_203699 | JGI IMG/M metagenome (GOLD analysis project Ga0315315, IMG submission 203699) | Ammonia-oxidizing marine archaeal communities from Monterey Bay, California, United States - M1 40m 3416 | ecosystem: Environmental > Aquatic > Marine > Intertidal zone | place: USA... | reverse complement strand
CATTTATCAAGTTATAAAGTTCCAAAAAATATAAAATTTGTAGAAAAAGTAAGCCGGGCGCCAAACGGTAAAGCAGATTATAAATGGGCAAAAGAGCTTGCTAAGGAGTTCATAAATGTATAACAAATTAAAACTTCTTTTTGTTGTAATTTTTATTGGGTCTCATGCCTATGCTCAGACATACACACCAATTGGGACAGTTAACCCTAATGATTATGAACCTAGGCAAAAATTAATTTCAGAAGGAAACCAATCAATGGTCTCTACTCAGCATTTTTTAGCTACTCAAGTTGGAGTTGATGTTCTTGAAAAAGGCGGTAATGCATACGATGCATCGGTTGCAATTGGATTTGCATTAGCAGTAGTTCTGCCTAGAGCTGGAAATATTGGTGGCGGAGGTTTTATGGTTATTTATGACTCTTCTGATAAAAATAATTACTCTATTGATTATCGAGAAAAAGCCCCTCTTCTTTCAACTACAAATATGTATTTAGATGAAAACGGCACTGTTATAGAAAACAAATCAACTCTTGGATATCTAGCAAGCGGTGTGCCAGGAACGGTTGCTGGACTTTGGTCAGTGCACCAAAGATTTGGTTCAATGAAATGGAGTGAGTTAATTGAGCCTGCTATCAAACTAGCAGAGGATGGATTTGAAGTAACTCCATATATGGCTGATATGCTTATTAAATATAATGAAAAATTATCTACATTTGATGAAACAAATAAAGTCTTTCAAGCCTATTACCCAGATTTTGATAAGAAGGTCTTAAAGCAACCTGATTTAGCAAATACATTAAAAATAATCGCTCAAGATGGTAGAGATGGTTTTTACAAAGGAGAGATTGCAAAAAAAATAGCTCTCGACATGAAGAATAATGGCGGCATTATTTCAGAAAAAGATTTAGAGCAATACCAACCTGTTTGGCGCAATCCTTTAATCTCATCTTATAAAGATATAAAAATTGTTACCATGCCTCCACCCTCCTCTGGTGGAATTCATGTAATACAGATGCTTAATGTTCTTGAAAACTTTGATTTAAGAAAACTAGGTCACAATTCAAGAGAGTATATTAATGTCCTTTCTGAAGTTATGAAATATGCATATGCTGATAGGTCAAAGCATCTTGGTGATCCTGATTTTTATGATGTGCCTATCAACAAATTATCAAGTCCTGAATATGCGCATGAAATTTCACAAAATATTAAAATCGGTAGTGTTACTCCATCCATAAAAATAAACCCTGGATTTTTTGATGATAAAGAAAGTATTGAAACAACACATTTTTCGGTTGTTGATGAAAAAGGTAATGTTGTTTCATCTACATACACGCTAAATTCAAGTTTTGGTTCTGGTGTAGTTATCAAAGATACTGGCATTTTAATGAATAATGAAATGGATGATTTTTCAATATCTCCAGGTGTTCCTAACCAATTTGGCTTACTTGGTGCAAAAGCGAATGAAATTAGGCCGCATAAGCGACCTCTAAGCTCAATGACACCAACTATTGCATTTAAAAACAATGATTTATTTTTTACAACAGGATCCCCTGGTGGAGCTAAAATTATTACTGCAGTTTTACAGTCAATCTTAAATATAGTTGAATTTGAAATGGATTTGGCTGAGGCAAATAATGCAAAAAGAATTCATCATCAATGGCAGCCCGATAAGATTCAAATTGAATTTGATCTATCTGAAGATAAAAAAAACTGGTTATTGGATGCAGGTTATAATATTGAAATAATAGAACCTGCTACAAACCTTCAACTAATCATGAAGAAAAATAATACTTACTATGGATATGGTGACTTTAGAAGGCCAGATTCATTTGCACTTGGGGTATCAAAATGATTGAAAAATTAACAATTATCGGCATTTATGCTTTTTTTGCATTAAGCCTGCTCTTTTTTTGTTTTTGGTTGGTAAAGCGTAAGTGATACATGCCTTAATTTGTTTAACTTTCTTATGTTTTGGCAGTCTCTCGTCTCTAATTATTTACAGATTATCACCAACCAATAATAACAAAGACGTTAACTTATTTTATCCAAGATCTCACTGCCCAAACTGTAAGAAAAATATTACGAACATTAATCTAATTCCATTAATTGGTTTTATTAAGCAAAGAGGTAAATGCCTAAATTGCAATGTAAAAATTTCATTCTATTATCCAATAAATGAGATTTTGCACTTAATTATTGGTTTGGTTTTATTTTCAATTTTTGGTTTATCTATGCAGTTGCTAATAGCCTTTCTAATAGCTGTAATTCTAATAATTTTATTCATACTGGATTACAGGTTCTTCCTGTTACCATTTAGTTTAAATATTGCTCTATTGTTCATAGGATTAATTGGTATTGGTTATGCTGAGATATTTAAAATAAGCTTTTTAGATTACAACAATCTATCAATGTCAGTAGCAGGAGCTTTTATTGGTTTTGTGTTTTTGTGGTTAGTGAACTTCTTTTTTAATCTAATCAAAGGCTATAACGGTATTGGTGGTGGTGATTTTATTTTGCTCGCTTCACTTGGCTCTATAACGGGACCATTTGCATTACCTTTTATAATTTTATTTGGCTCTCTTGCCTCGATATTAATCTATTTTTTAAAAATAAAAGCCCTATCAAATCAAATACCTTTAGGCTCTGGGCTGGTGCTTGGATTCTTAATATTTATATTGTTGAATTATTTTGAACTTCTTAATATTTATTTGGTCATATAATTAAAGACCTATGAATATCCTCTACATTCTAATCCCCAGGGTCTAAAAAGCAGGCGAAAGCCTGCTTTTTTTATACAAAAGAACATAGGTTTAAAGAAAAATGAAATGAATTGGAGCGGGTGACGAGATTCGAACTCGTACCAATAGCTTGGAAGGCTATTGTGCTAGCCATTAACACCACACCCGCTTTAGGTGAAAGGTATTCTAATCTATTTATATTATTAAGTGTAGCTATTAGTTTGAACTTTAATAAGAATTCTTATCGATAAATTAAACTAATTAATTATAAATTCTTTATAAGTTTTTGCGATTGTGCATGTTGCATTTTCTTTAAACTCATCTTGTATTTCTCTGGATTGCTCTAAGTCACTAAACCAGATATCAGGCAATGAATTTAAATAAAAATTGTTACTAAAACTATTAACCCAAAGAAATTCTTTTCCAGTTGATTCAGTTGGTTCTAAATAGGATATTTTATAATCAGCAGCAGCTAAACCCATTTTTTGAATCAATCTATCTATAGCTATAGCAAATGTTCCAAAATTAGAACCTCCATTATATGAGCAAGAAAGAATCTCGGTAATAAGATACTCTGATGAATTTAATTCTTTAAAGCCATCAAATAAAACACTGCTATATGATGGTCTATTAAAAATTTTACATGCTGCTATGTCTTCAATTCCCTGCTCTTTGAGAACCGTATATGAATTTAGAATGCTCTCACTCGATTCAGCAGAAAGTTGAATAAGAAACTCCTCTACAGCATCTAAATTATCTGGAAATAATAATGATGTTGATGTTTTGAACTGGGTATTAATTGGTTCTATTATTGAGTTATTTGATAGGAAAGCCTCCAAATCAATTAAAGAGCTTGACGCATTAAGTTCGCAAGAATAAATGCTTACATTTTTATCAAATGATGGTTTTATTAGTTTGCTGACTTCAGATACCTCTTTCCCACTTCCGGAACATGAAATAAGGGCAAAGGATATTATTAAAGCTAAAATCTTGTGCATTAAATAAATCTATCAGTTGTTATACTTAAACGATGAATAAATTATATACCTACTGCATAGCATTTAATTTAATTATTTGCTCCAACATGGCCTTTGCTGAAAATTATAAAATTGGATTCGGTTCTTGCCTTGATCAAGATCTTCCTCAACCGATTTGGGAAGCTGTATTAAAGGATGATATTGATTCATTTATCTTTCTTGGTGATAACGTATATGGAGACAGCGAAGATGGCTTGCTAAATAAAATGAAAAAGTCATATAAGACTCAAAAAGAGATGTTACCAAATTGGCTAAAAGATACTCAACTTTTCTATATCTGGGATGATCATGATTTTGGTGTTAATGATGGAGGTCAAGAGTACCCATTAAAAAATGAGGCTCAAGCTATGTATTTAAATTTCTGGGAAACACCAGAAAATGATAACAGGCATAAAAGAGATGGAATTTATTTTAGTTCGATAATTGATAGCAATAATTTTAAAATCAAAGTTATAGGTTTAGATACTAGATTTTTTAGAAGCACGACTTTGGATAGAGCTAATAATTACAAAATTGTAGATCAGACTAAAAACCCAACTATGCTTGGACAGGAACAATGGGCTTGGTTTGAGGATGAAATTCAAGAGGATATGGACCTCTTAATAGTGCTCTCATCTGTGCAAGTCCTACCTAGATCTCATCAATTTGAAAAGTGGAATTTATTTCCTAAAGAAAGATCAAAATTACTAGCTTTGTTATCAAATTTAAAAACTCAAAAGATTATTCTTTCTGGTGATAGGCACAGAGCTGGTATCTATAAGCATGATGATCTAATAGAGGTAACCTCCTCCTCTCTTAATAAACCAATAGCTGATAAATGGTATGAAAAAGCTTTTTTAAATATTATGCCTGGGTCAATTCGTAAAAAGTTGATAGATCCAAAGGAGCAAGATGAACTTCAAATTGGTGAGTTGATATCAGAAATTAATTATGGGTTATTGGATATAGATACTGAAAAGAAAGAGATAAGTTTAGAAATTAAAAGTATAAAAGGTGCAATATTGAAGAAAGAGGTGTTAAAGCTATAAATTAAAAGCTCCTTAAGTTATAAGGAGCCTTAGTAATTTATCTAAAAATTTGATTAGAAATGGTGCTCAAATCCCCACTTTTCATAAGATTATCCAATCTCATAACTATATTCTGGATATAAGAGCTAAATTTAATAGTATTTTTCATAGTTTTTAACTCCAATGTTTCACTTTTGTCATAAAAGATATGGTTATGTTACATTTGTGTGACATTTAAGTCAAGCAAGGATATGAAAATAGGAATAATTGGAACTGGTATTAGCGTTGTAGGCTTTTTAAAGAATTTAAAAGGCGACCATGATGTAAAGGTTTTTGATAAAGCTTTTAAGCTAGGTGGTAGGCTTACTATGCATAGAATTGATAAATATAAACTCAATCTAGGTGCACAGTACATAAACCCTCGGTCACATAAATTTAAAGAGGTCCTTCTTAATGCTGGTTGCACCCCTCTTCAAGGATCTGTTATGAATGCAAAGTCAAAAGAGATTGTTGATTCTTCTAATTTCTATGTTCATGAGGATGGCATGGATACAATAGTAAAAAAATATCTCAAAGATTTTGATGTGAGCATATGTGCAAAAGTAACAAGAATAGATGTGGATAAGGGCAAATTAATATTTGAAAATGGTGATTCTGAATTGTTTGATTTAATAATATCGTCAGTACCAAATCAACAACTTGAACAATTATGTGAATTCAATTTTTCAAATGAAAATGTCTATAGCAAATGTATTGCTCTTGGAGCTTTGGTGAAAGATAAAAATTCTTTTAAATTCAATTGTTACAAAAATTTATCTAAAACTATTAGTTGGCTTGCCTTATCTTCATCATTTTGCACTCAATCACCTTTAACTCTAACTGCCCATCTAACCCCAGAGCTAAGTGATGAGTTATTTAGCTCTAGCAATGATCAAATTGAAAAAATTGCTGCAGATGATATTGTTAAAACAATGGATATTAAAAATGAATCGATAGAGCCATTAAAGCTATTTAAGTGGAGATATGCTTTATGTCAAAGGAACAATCAAGGAGATGGTTTTATGAAGCTCAACAAACTTATTGCTATTGGTGATTGGGCGTTAGGTCCTAGGGTTGAGTCTGCATACGAATCAGGCAGAAAAGCTGCTTTAGCTCTAAACATATGAAATCTCTTGGTTTAATATTTCCAGACCAGCTGTCTAAAAATAATCTTGTATACGAAAGCTTAAATAAAGACGATACCCTATTGTATTTTGAACCAGTTCAAACTTTTTATGACACCCCTCATCATAAACAAAAAATTATTTTTTTGATTTCATCTTTTAGAAAGCTCATTCAAAGTCATAATAGAGAAAATACTATTCATAAAAAAATATCTAATCGACCCTCAAAGCTAAAAGATACCCTTAAAGAATTATTACAAGAAAATGAATTTAATAAGCTATACGTCACTAAACCCTCAGACTTTCAGACTTTGAAGGATTTAATGTTTTTTTGTCAAATTAACTCTATTGAGCTAATTGTTCTCAAAGATACTAAATTTATATGCAGCAATGAGGATTTTCAGTCATGGAGTGCGGGAAAAAAGTCATTAATTCAGGAATTTTTTTATAGATGGATAAGGAAGAAATATTCAATCTTAATGGATGGTGATAAACCCATAGGGGGGAAATGGAATCTAGATAAAGATAATAGAAAGGGAGCATCCGCAATAAAAGAAGAAATACCTGATAGAAATAATATAAAAACTGATGAGGTAATAGTTGATGTAATGGTGGAAGTAAATGAGATCTTTAAAGGTTCATTTGGTGATATTGATAATTTTAACTGGGCTACTACTCATGATGAAGCTTGGGAGCAGATGAACTGGTTTTATAAAGTTTATTTTAAGAATTTTGGATCTTATCAAGACGCAATGATGTCGGATGAACCATTTATGTTTCACTCCCTTTTATCTGCATACCTAAACGCAGGATTGCTTGACCCAATGGAGTGTGTGATTGAGGCTGAAAAACTCTATTCTACTGAAAATATTCCACTTAATTCTGTTGAGGGCTTTATAAGACAAATCATTGGATGGAGGGAATTTATTAGGGGTATTTATTGGTCTAACATGCCTCATTACAAAGAATTGAATTATTTTGAAAACTCAAGAAACCTTCCTGATTTTTTCTGGTCAGGAAATACTGATATGCATTGCATACAACAGTCGGTTGATTCAACTAGAAAATATGCTTATGCCCACCATATCCAAAGGCTAATGGTTACAGGAAATTTTGCAATGTTAGCTGGGATAAGTCCATCACAAATTTGTGATTGGTATTTGGCGGTTTACATAGATGCCTATGAGTGGGTAGAGCTTCCCAATACACTTGGTATGGCAACTTTTTCAGATGGGGGTATTGTTGGATCAAAACCTTATGCTGCAAGTGGTAAATACATCAATAGAATGTCTAATTATTGCAGCTCTTGCAAACATAACCCTAAGAATACTCTTGAAGACGATTCCTGTCCTTTTAATTATTTGTATTGGAATTTTTTAATAGATAATTCAAATTTGCTATCTTCAAACCCAAGAATGAAACTTGTTTATAACACTCTAGGTAAATTTGATGATGTTTTTAAAGAAAAAGTAAAACTCAAAAGCAAAATATTTCTTAAAGAAATATCTTAAGTTAAAGCAATATCTCCAATGCAGCATCAGACATTTTTCTGAAGTCATGTCCGGTATCAGGAACTACTTCATAGTTCCATCGAAAAGGGATAGAGTTATTTGAAGATATATCTATAAGAGAATTAAAGTAATTATTTCCTCTAACAAACCTATTCTCGCCCTGCTTCATTGCACCTGGTGACATATTTAAGCTTTTAGATCCCAGATCATCTGACCCTAGGAGCAAAGTATTTCTCATGCTTAAAAAATCTTTAACTGAATCTCCATCTATTTCAATAGGCGAATCAGTAATGCCATATGGAAATCTTGCTCCAGCAAGAAATGTATACCAGCCAGGATTAGCAATAACTGCTTTCTCAGCTCTCGGTTTGTCACTATAGAGTAAATACCTATGAGTGAATTGGCCTCCAGCAGAATGACCAAAGATTGAATATTTACTAGCTTGGATATTGTATCTACTTTGAAAATACGTAAAAAATGAATCAATGGAATTATTCAGATACATATCATCGTTTTGCTTAATAGCTCCATTTGAAGTTGCAGTTTCAAGAAGTGAGAAATACTTATAGTCTGCTTTCTTAAATTCAGGTGCAATCAATAAAACATTCTTACCTTCAGATATAGAGACCCAATGGTTAATATAATCTGATGCATTTCTACTTTGACCATGGATTATAAAAAGAACTTTTGTATCATCATTTATTTCTTGAGGAAGCTTATAATGAAGAACAACATCAGGTTTATCCCAGAAGGCAAAAATAGTTCTCTTCACTTCAAATGCATGCAAATCTACTGAAAAAAATATCAGCAATAAAGTGCTTTTGAGTAATGATTGCATATGAATAATATTAACAATTAATTAATAATATTGGGTTAAAATGTTTTAAATTAATTTGTATCTATGCAAGAAATAATTCAAAAAATTCATCAAAGTCCTTTCAAGGTTGCTATTGTTTCAAGTGGGGGCGGTACTGAAGCAATATCATCCTTACTTCAGGTGCCAGGTGCTTCAAATACAATTTTAGAATCATACATACCCTATGCAAAAGAATCTATGGATGCATATCTTAATAAAAAACCAGACCATTATTGCTCTATGCAAACTTGCTTAAGCATGGCTGCAAATGCATATAAATCATGTTCGAGCATTGCTAAAGATACAAAGTCAAAACACCTTTTAGGTATTGCAATAACAGCAAGTTTAGCAACGACTTATAAAAAAATCGGTGATCATAAGTTCTTTATTGCCCTTCAAACATCTTCTTATACAAAATCTATAGAATGTATATTGGATAAAAATACGCGATCAAGAAAAGAGGAAGAGAAACTTATTGCAGACTATGTTATGCACTTACTTGGAGAAGCCTGTGGTATTAAGGTTGCAAAACCAAATCATGATGAAGATATTCATATCCATAAAACAATGGCAGAGAAATCTTGGATCAAGCTACTTAACAATGATGTAAATTATGTTTCTAGTTCAAATTCAAAGCCTGAATTAATTTTTCCAGGTTCTTTTAACCCATTGCATGAAGGCCACCTTCGAATGAGAGATCTTGCTGAAAAGAAAACAGGTATGCAAACTACATTTGAAATATGTGCTAAAAATGCTGACAAACCTCCATTAACATTCCAAGAAATTAAAAGAACTCTTGATCAGTTTGGTGATAATGATAGTTGGGTTATGACATCGGCAGGAAGATTCAGCGAGAAGGCTGAAATGTTCCCAAATTGCGTATTTATAATTGGTGCTGATACCTTGCTAAGAGTTTTTGATGAAAAGTTTTATTCCAGCAACAAGGACATGCTTGGTCATATAGATAGATTTCATGATCATAATATTCACTTTTTAGTTTTTGGAAGAAAGGTAGAAAATAAATTTATATCACTAGAGGATATCAGCATCCCAGAAAAAATAAGATCAAGGTGTACAGGTTTTAATGAAGGTAGTTTTAGAGACGATATTTCGTCTACAGAGATTAGACTAAACGAATCTTAATTGTGAGGCGGCAGCTTAGCTTCTACAAACCACTCATGAACTCTTTTAGCAGGATTAAATTTCTTCATCCTCATTTTTTTATTCTCTAAAGTGAATTTTCTAGTTTTTATAGCAGTATAGTGATAAGTGTGATGATCACGGGTCTCACCTTCTGGAATTAAATATACTTTTACTTGTTTCTTGTCTGCCATAATAGTTGTGAATTATACACAAAAAAAATTAAATGAGAATAAATATAAATTAAGTTTTACCTTAGAATTTTAAATTTTCTTCCTTGTCCCAAATTCCCCAAAAAGCGCCAACATCGCCTTCAGAATCAACCTTCCAAGATTCGTCAAATGAAGAGAAATAAAACATTTCTATGTCTTCGCTTTTAGACCATAGTTGCGCATTTATAAAATATTTAAGATAGTTTTTATATGAAGGATAAGCTCCACCTAAATTACTGCCTTCGCTTGGCCAACCTGTCTCAGTAATAATAACCCTCTTACCATTTGCTGCCTTAAGAGCCTCTTGATACATATCTTTCATATATAACAATGAATATTCTGCAGAACATCCTTCCCAAAATGGATAACAGTTTGAGAGAATAACATCACAAGCATCAGTTATCTTTGGTCTATCTCTAAACTCATAATAGGCATCAACATACCCAACAGGTGTGTTCTTAATTGCTGATTTTGCATAGTTTATATAATTTACTAATTGATCTTCGCTAAGCTCTTTTCGATAAATAACTTCGTTACCAACTGCTGCAACATCCACATAACCTTCATTACAAAGCTCTATTAAACCATTTATTTCTTCTTTATTTTTTTCATCATCAGAGCTAAGCCATGCACCAACAAGAGTCTTAAAGCCTAATTCTTTTGCAAATTTTGTAATTTTTGCATGCTCTTGTAGTGAGGAAAAAGTTCTAATCCATTTAGTGTAAGGCTTTAGTATATTTAATCTTCTTAATATCTGATCATCGCTTATCTCATAGCCAGGCCCCTGCCCATCTTCATACAAACTAAAACAAAGTCCGTGCAATGAGTCATCTAAAATATCTTTAGCTATTTTTTTTAGCTCATCATCATTTAAATTATCTAAGTTTTTACCTAAAAGAGATAAAAATTTTTCGTTTCTATATGACATTATTAGTATCCATTCCTTTGCTTTAACTCTGCTTTAATTTCTTCAGCTCTTTGCTCATCAATGTCATAATCTTTCATAACATAAATTGCTCCAAGCGTTCCAAGAATTGGTATTGCTGAATAGAAAAACCTCAAACCATCCATGGCCCCTTCGGTTTGAGTTTCAGCTCCAGCAATAAATCCAACGGAATATAAGATAATACCTGAGAACAGTCCTGCAATAGCTGTTCCTAGTTTGACCATCCACCAATAGATAGCTCCAAAAGAAGCTTCTTTTCTTGGCAGTCCATTCTCTAATTCTTCCAGATCACATACATCAGCGGTCATACTCATCATCAAAGTAAATAATCCACCAATGCCAAAAGAAAAGAACGGCAAAGCAAATAGAAACATATAAGGCTTGCCTGGAATAAATAAAAACCAAAACAAAATATACCCAATCACTGAGATGCCTTGAGATATTAAGAAAGTATTTTTCTTTCCTATACTTTGAGCCATTTTAGATAATATAGGTATCACAAGAAAGCTTGTGCATACAGCACCAAAACTTCCATGAACTGCAGGCCAAATACCTGCGGTTCCTGCATCACCATTAAAAAGATAATAAACAATAATAAAAAATGAAAATGCAGCGATAGTCTGAAATGAATTAAATACTAGAAATGTTGCAATGCAAAGCTTTCTAAAGGGAATATTTTGATAAGCATCTTTAAAAATAACAAATATATTTTTAAAACTCTTTCCTATATTTTCTCTACTAACTGGTATGAGATGGTCATCATTAAGCGTTGATTTGGATCTAATAAATATTGCTGGTGTTATTGCGAATATAGTACAGACGACACCTATAATAATTGATAGCTGCCGTGTTCCTGTTTCAGGATCAATAAAAATAGCTGGATCATAAATAATTAGCCATATCCACGGAGCTATTATCCAAGCAAATTGACCAATAAATTGAGATATGGCCATAATCCTGGTTCTTTCATGGAAATCATCGCTCATCTCGTAGCCCATGGCTACAAAAGGTATACTAAAAATTGTAATACCAAGATAGAAAGCTAGTGATAAAGATAAGAAATACCAAAAATTAAATACTATGCCGTTTGCAGAATATAGTTGCCACATAGCTATAAATGACAAACCGGTTATGATCCCGCCTATAAAAACATACTGCCTTCTTTTTCCCCAAGTCGATTTGGTATTATCAGAAATAAAACCCATCAATGGATCAGTTATAGCATCAACAAGCCTTGGCACAAAAGCAATAACACTATATAACAAGGGGTTAAAGCCAAGATTTTGGATTAAAACCACCATGAAGATTCCTAAAGCAGCTGGAAACATTTGGTTTCCAAGCATGCCTATTCCAAAAGCTATCTTCTGTACTAAAGGGACTTTATTATAAGTATTCATTTTTATTGTCCACTGTAAGCTTCTTCAATATTAAAATTATTGAAAATTTCTTTTACAGATTCATAAGACATCTTTTTATTTCTATTAATGTCAACAAGACCAAAGAATTCCTCATTTGCAGTACCATCATACGGAACACCACTGCTGTTTGGAGCCCAGCCTCCAACATCTTGTCTTTCAGGGTTACCCGCCTTCCATAGACCATCAACAAATTGAAAGACTACAATACCAGCACTCAACTCAATATTGTTCAGCACATCATTGAGCATAATTGAGTTAGCATCTGATTGAGCTAACTCACTCACACCCTCTTCATAAATATCTCTAGTAATCGTCATATAGCTATCACTTCCAAGCTCTGCAAAATAAATTGGTTTTGAACTAACTTCAGCCCATTGCTCAAGAATGGACAAGGGTTGATCCCATCTATAAACATTCACACCCCATAAATCAATGTCAGTAACGAGACCTCTTGCTTGATCATTTGGGAAGTCGCCATGAGCAGTAGAGACAGGATGATTTTTATCATGCTTGTGAATATTTATTGATGCATCATTGAGGGCTTTGTACCAATTCTCAATATCACCTCCAAACCATTCTGGGTGGTAATTATATTCATTACCCAACTCCCATAGAAGAATGGCTTTATGATCTTTAAATTTTTTAACATAATCTATGTAACTTCCAGAAAGAATGTCATAAAAACCATTTTGGTTATAACCAAAACTTACAATCAATTTAATATCATACTTAACAAGTTTATTGAGTATGTCTAAATCATCTATAGGCTCATATACTCTAATTGTATTTATTCCTGCCTCTTTCATAAGCACAAGATCTTGATCTATCGATTCAAAACTCCTTTTAGTTTTCCCAACAGGAACAGGATGATAAGCCACCCCTTTCATATAATATAAATCACCATTTACAAGCAACTTATCCTTTTGAACTACAACCTCGTTAGAGTTAATGTCCGAACATGAAACTAAAAATAATGCCAAGAAAATAAATTTTACTTTATTCATATTAATTCTCCCCTAAATCATTAATATACGGTACTTTTACTGTTTTTAATAAATCATCAATATTGCCATTAAAGGTCTTGTTAACCTTTACGCCATTTCTTCCAAGACCATTAAAGGTGTTGTTATCAACCTTGTCCCAAAGGGCATATTTTGCCTCCCCACTGACTGTAAATAAACCAAAATGATTTTCAGATCCATAAATATTTGAAGAATCCTTCCATGGCTCATCAAAAGCAGAAAAATAAAAACAAGAGATCGATAACCTATTACATAGCTCATTTGTTAAAGTGTAATAAACAGACTGTTTATACTCGTCAGCAGCTTTTGTTCCATCAATTCCATATAAGTCAGTTGCAACACTTGCCCACCCTGTTTCACCTATATGAATTTGTTTTTCAACTCCCAAAGCAGCAACATAATTTTTAACACTCAAAAATTGAGAATACGCATAATCAACAGATTTTTGCATTGCATAGTTAATAGCATCAATATCATTATCAAGTTTAATATCTTCTCCGATATTCCAGAAACTTGGATTGTAATAGGTGTCATGAAATGGATATGTGTGAACAGAGATGTAATCTACCGCTTTGATAAGACTATTAAGATCATCATTATGATAAGCTTGGTCGCCGCCTCCCCAGGAGGCAAAGTTGTCTGAACTAGTAATCCATAAATCACTAGGAAGATCTCCTTTTGTTTTAAGATCTTGCAAGTAATTAACCCATTTTAGAATTACAGAAGGAAGAACAAAGTAGCTTGTTGCCCAGTGAACCATAGATTCATTCCCAACAGCAATTATTTTAACAATCTCAGGGTATTTTATAGTTAACCTTACTGCCTCTAAAACCTCCCTTTGATTGCTCTCAAAGTCCTCTTCGTTATGATTAGGTTTTTCAGTGAAAGAATCCATGCAATCTATCCAGGCTCCAAGCATAACGTACATTTCAAAAGAACTATCTTCATCGCGAAGTTGTTGAATTGCCTCTAACGTATTCTCAGCAAATTTATGATGCACATCGTAAGTTCTTATAACTCTATAACCTAAAGCATATAACAAACTAATGTCTTCTTTTATTTCATTTATTGATGGTTGAAACTCCCTAGATAGCTCTCTATAACCCCCATAAGAAATTGCAGGATAGGATGGATTTCCTAAGAATTCTTCAGCTGATTTGTTATTTAAGTTCTTAGTATTTGATTCATGCATAAAGTAGTATAAAAAAGCTATTGCTAAAGTGATTATAAGTATGTTTTTAAGATTTAAAATTTTCAGATGTATTTACCTCTCAAGATTTAAAAAAACATCAATTTTTTGTATTAAATTATCTCTATTAAATACTGATTCACTTGATATGGTATCCAATGATGAACTATCAATGTGTTTATCAGAACCATCAGAGTAATTTAAAACAATGCTATTTTTATTTGATACGTGATAAATTACAGGCACTTGGCAAACTGTAAAACCAAGCATATCTTTCTCAAGGTTTAGAGAAATAATTTCATTGTCTAGGTTTGTGTATTTAAATATTCTTGCCTCATTTAAAAACTCATCTCTTTTCATAATGGTTGGATGAAAATGTATCTTTCCTTGTTTAACAAGGACTCCCATTTCACCAAATCTACTTAAAATATCTTCTTTAACTTGACCTGTCATGCCGGGCTGTTGAACACCCCTTCCGAAAGGAGTATGTGAATATGGGTCAGTTGGAAAGCCTCCATATAAGCTCGGAGATTTGTTGACACCAATACCCTCATTAATTTCAAAATAATGATCAAACAATCTACCAACAACTTTTTGATCACTAGCATTATTAATTGAGTCTCTTGTGACTTCAAAAACAGCCAAAAGTAGCTTCGAAACCATATGCCAATATATTGAGCCTAAACCCTCATAGCCATAGAAAGTTCCAGACCTTCCAGTGAAGGATTTATGATCAAAAACGTTTTCAAAAATATCAAGTACCAACTGAGTATCAGACTCCACAAGACCTAAGTAATCATATGAAAGATTAGATAATGCATTTTTTAATGAATCTGCATTATTAAAGCTACCATTAAAATGATATCCACCATTACAATCTTCAATTATGATCTGAGTATTATTATTTTTAACAAGCTCCAAGAGTAATTTTGATTTATTAACTTCACTCGCAGGAATTATATTTTTATCAAGAAATCCTGGGAGATCTTTATTTGGATATAAAAGATAACTATATTGGTCATCTCTAAACAGCTTGCTCGATTTAAGTGAGTCTAAAATATCCAAGCTTTCTTCTGTAGAGAGATACCCGGAACTAAGAACAGCAACTTGACCTTCAAGCATTTCTGGTAGATGAGAAACCTTAACGTCATCTTCAGCAATCTCAATTAAATTATATGCATGATAAAGCCCATCATCTCTTTTGTTTATATCTATTGTATGCTCTAAGAAGCTATTAATAGTCTCAATGAAGTCTGCGATATCTTTAAGGTATATCGATGATTTATCCCCTGAGAATCTATTATTGTATATAGAAAATCTAAAATCACTGGAAGCTTTTCCAAGTGCATCCATAAGAGTCCTTCTTGAATTATCATCTATATCTTTGCTCTTTATAATCGAAGGATTTTCTTCAAAAGCACTGGAGATTAAATTAATGAAATCATTTAGCTCAGATGATATTTCCACTTTTTCAATTTCAGAGCTTGATAGAAGCTTAGAGAAATACTTTAAAAATCTCCTTAGATAATACAGGGTAACCATCGAAACTCCATTGCCAACTAGAGCATTATTTGCATCATTCCATTCTGGTCTTTGAGTGTTCATCCATATTCCAGCGCCAGGTATAAAATTAGATACTTTTGCGATAACGGTAGCAAGAATTTTCTCAATAAAGTTAACTTTTATGATGTCATCTGATCTATCTCTTAGCAAAGCTCCATCAGATCCTATCCTAGATCTTAAATGTATAATTTTTTCCTCAGAGTCATGATTGAAATCAATAGTATTTTTTGGATCTGCGATAATGCTTTGATAATTTTTAATCTCATAAGGCACATTTGCATAAACAAAAATATCTTCATTAAAATATTTTTTAATTTTTCCAGGGTAATAATCCTCAATAAATTCTAAAAATTTCAATAAGTAGATTATTTGATGGTCTCCCCAATAACCTATATAAGACCAAGGATTATCAGGCTCTATTGTTTCCCAGTCAAAACCATCTTTAGTAACTCTGTATGGGTTATACCCATCAAAGGTAGATGCATTGAGAAACTTTAAAATCATGCTGTCGATGAATTGAGGATAGGAATGAGCTAGGGCTTCCCAATTTTGAAATATATCTCTCCAATTACCCTCGTAATCTAATATCTTTGAGCCATCATCTTCATTTACTGTATTAATAGAGAATTGATTCCAAGGCCTACTTGGATCTCCATGTCTTCTACTAAATTTTAATGGTAAATATTCTCCAGCAAGTCTTTTAAAATCTGTGCATGAGCTTTGGCTAATTAATTCACGCAAATCAAATAAATTAAATTGATCAGGTAAATTTACCAGTTTAGGCTTTTGACTCTCATAAACTAAATTATTAGCGTTTCCAAGGTAGCTAAGAAAGTCTCTTTTCTCAATTTGATAGTCATTATCAAATATTCCACCACGCATTATATTAAATAAAGTATTCGAAAAATGCCTAATATTTCGTCTTTTATCAGATGTAGTTTGAAGACCATCAGAGGATCCTGTAAGTTTATATAAAGCATCTGAACCAAGCTGAATATCAGCATTGATATCTTCTTCTAAATTTTTGCTTAATAATATTTCATTCTTTAGCTTAAGAATGTTTGAGGCGTCTTTATTAACATCTGCAATTATCATCCATTTTTTTGAGTCTTTAGGATTTAATGAAAGTGATTTATTCAAGAAATATGCACCCTTTTCAGCTTTAATGTCTATTTCTTCTTGTACAACACCTGTTCTTCTAAAATCATTAAGCTGCATTGATGATAATAATATTTTTGAATCTTCAAGACCTAGACTCCATACAATATTTGATTTTAGCGCTTCGCTGGGCTCTGCTTTGTCAACTAAGATTGCGCTCATAGCATATATGCCAATACCTGCATCTGAAACAAGCTCTGATCTTTTGTATGCATCAACAAGGTTGCTAGTGGAATTTTGGGTGTATGCTTCTACTCCCCATGGAAGAATATTCTGAATACCATCGGTAATTCTCACCTCGACAATTTTATCTTCATTATTAATAAGTTCAGACTTTCTTACAAACCCATACTTATCACACGTATTCCATGCATAAGAGTATGTAAGACCAAGATCATAATTAATCTCCTCAAAGATTACTTTTGTACCTCTTAAATTTTTATATATATTCCTTGAAATCTTGTAGGGAGAAAGACTTTGAACTTTAAATGGTTCCCATAACTTAGAAGAATCGCCATCAACAACATGAAGGATGGTTTTACTTCCAGTAATTTCGTGTGATTCTGTTATTTTGTCATCAGTATAATAAGGAAACAATGCGTTATCTTTATCTTTTCTCCCAGCAGATAAAGCACCATTACTTGAAATAAAAAGCCAATGATTATACGGGCTAACAATACTCATAAAGAATGATCTCATGGAGTCTACATTAGAAATTTTATAAAAATTTTCATTATTGATGACAACCTCTGACCCACTTATGTTTTCAGCATCAAAATTAAGTGGAGCCTTACCAGCGAAGATATTTTTTAAGCTATTCATTTTATTTTATTTTATATTTAGATTGTAAAAATTTAGATTTCCTTGAAGGCATGCATGTTCTCTATTAATCATTCCTATGGGCATTTTTTCTAACAACTCAAGATGAATTCCTTTTTTTGAGCCAATGAAATGTTCAATAAATAAATCTTTATCCATGAGTTCTACGATGGTTCTCATTAAACTTCCTGCAATATATACACCATTCCCAGCAATAAAGGTGAGTGCCATATCTGAGATAACTTCAGCAAGAGATTTAGTAAACCCTTTAATCACAGTTTCTGCATGCTTGTCACCCTCTTTTAATAGCTTGATCACTCCTTCTGAAGTAATTGAATTCCCTGTTTTGTATTCATATATTGATGATATAGCTGAACCCGAAACAACATCCTCAAGTGTTATAAATTTATTAAAATTGTCGTCAATTAAATAATTATTTAGAAGGGACTTTGTAAGACCAGTTGTATTGCCAATTTCTGTTGGTATAACTTTACCATCTTGAACTTTAAGCGCTGCACCAAGACCTGTACCAGGCCCAATAAAGAAAGTGTTGCTATTAAATGGATTACCTTTTTTAATGAGTTCAATCTCAACATCTTGAATATTTGAAAGACTATATCCAATAGACTCCCAATCATTAAGCAAGACACACTCATGAAGATTAAATTTAACTTTTAAGGCCTGCTCATCAATAACTAGATCTCTATTAGTCATTGAAATAACTCCATTAACCTTTGGTCCAGCAGCAGATATAATCATACTGTCTATGTTGAATTTTTTAACAAGATCTTCAATAAAGTCATCAAAATTCAAAATAGTATCTAGAGCAATCTTCTTAGTATCCATAACCTCAGCAGATCCTTCTTTGGAAAGAGCGTATCTTAGATTAGTTCCACCTAGATCTAGTAAAAGTATTTTATTCATAATTGCTGATTGTTGGTGAGCAAGAATTATATCCTTGATTGTTAATAAATTTAATAGAATGGAGTTCTAACTCCCAATCTCCTGTTGTGCTTAATTGAGAGCGCAATGATAAATTTGAAGCTTCAAAATCCGAGCTCATTAAACATTGAATAGGAATATTAATTTCTTTCCAATTATCATCAAAGTTTTCTTTAAGCATTGTTGTTAAATCTATAGATTTGTAACACACAGAAGAACCAGAATTTTTAATTTGTTCTTCAGTTTTATAACAACCAAAGTCTAGGGCAATCTTCTCAGATGATATTTTTTTTGGTCTTAATATCAATTGAACAGATCCACTCTTCATGTATGAGATATCTTCGCTTGAACCACTACCTATAAACCAGGTTTTGTATGTGTCTTTTGAACCAAAGTTAATTAATTTAGCATCGTCTTGCTTTTTATAATCAAATTTTGTAATGCTGAAGCCTGAGTTTTTATCAATGTAAATATCGCTATTAATACCATCGTATACACGTTCGTTTTTTTCAGAACTAAAATAGGAAACAGTTTCACCGTAAGATGGATAAGCTGATCCAACAAATATAGTGATTTCATCAAGCTTTGATGATTTATCTTCCTCGGGCAAGCTAGCTATAAAAATATCATCTTTGTAACTAAGTCCATAACCGTATTCAAAAAGAGGATCGTAGTTGTTATCTCTAAAATTTAAATCCGCCTGAGTGGAAAGCTTTGGCCATGAGTAAGATAGCTTACCAACAAAATCATGCTCTAATTTGTTATCTATATTTGTAAAAATGACATCTCCAATGCCCTCAACGGCAGTTCCAGGAAGCCATAGCTGAACAAATGCATCTGATAGATTTAATTCTTGATTTACTACTAATGGCCTACCAGATATAAAGAGTGAGACACTTGGGATACTTTGATCATTAATTTTTTGCATAGAATTAATGAAACTTTTATTATGATGCATAAAGAAAATATTTTTTCTATCGCCATCACCTTCTGCATAAGGCTCTTCTCCATAAACAAATATCACAACATCAGGCTTTCTTTTGAATGTCCCATCTTCAGAATATTCTACAGAGCCATTAATGGATTTAGCCTTTTGTTCTATAGCCTCATAAATGCTTAAAGTATTAGGAAAGTCACTATTGAGATTACCTCTTCCTTGCCAAGTGATAGTCCAGCCTCCCATTTGACTAGATATATTTTGTGATGCGCTCCCCACTACTAGAATGTGTTTATTAGATTTAATAGGTAAAGTTTGGTTATTATTTTTTAATAGAACAATAGATTCTCTTACAGCTTGTCTAGCAATTTTTTTGTGATTCTCGTTTCCAATATAATTATGCTCATAGTCGTGCGGAATTCTTCCACTTAAAAGACCAAGTCTATATTTAACTGTTAAAACCCTCCTAACAGCATCGTCAAGTCTGCTGATAGTAATTTCCTCATTTTGAACTGAGTTAAGAGTATTTGTATATAACTCTTTCCAATCATCAGGAACCATGAATATATCGACACCTGCATTTAAGGATTGAGGGCAGTCACTTTTTGTACATCCTGGGACTTGCCCATGACCATTCCAATCACCTACTACCAGGCCATTAAAGCCCATTTGATCTCTTAGTACGTTTTCTAATAAATCCTTATTCCCATGCATCTTTTCGCCATTCCAGGAATTAAAACTTGCCATTACTGATTGAACGCAAGCATCTATTGCCTTGTAGTAAGGCAAACCATGAATATCTCTAAGCTTTTGCTCAGATATTATTGCATTACCCTGATCAACACCATTTTTTGTACCACCATCGCCTAAAAAATGTTTAGCTGTTGCCAATACATGGTTTTCATCAAGAAATTCAGAAGAGGTACCCTGTAATCCTAATATCATCGCCTCACCAAAAACAGATACTAGCTCTGGATCCTCAGAATACCCTTCATAGGTTCTTCCCCATAAATCATTTTGTGGAACAGCAATAGTAGGAGCAAAGGTCCATATTATTCCTGTAGATAAAAGCTCTTTAGCTACAACATCACCAATTTTTCTAATTAAATCACCATTTCTTGTTGAGCCTAAACCAATGTTGTGTGGGAAAATTGTAGCTCCAATTACATTATTATGACCGTGAACAGCATCTGTTCCCCAGAGTATTGGAACGATTTTTCCATCCACTCTCGGCGATGCTTCGTAGAAAGCTTTACTGACAGATTTCCAGTCTGAAACAGAACTATATTTTTCTTTATTTGGGAATTTACCACCACCATTTAAAATGGTGCCAAGTTGATAAGCCTTTGCTTCAAGAGGGGTAACAGCATCTAAATCAGGCATTATTATTTGGCCAACTTTCTGCTCTAGTGTCATTTTGCCGAGGATCTTTTCTACCTCTTGTATTTCATTATTAAGTATTGAACATGATGATTCATGAGACCAGTCAACATTAGCTGAAAGGTTAAACGATAAAAGAAGTGCTATAAATTTCTTCATTATCCAAATATTAGGTATGTTGTAACTAGGATTGATGTGACAATAATCCAATTAATATTAAAAGCTTTAGTTGTAGAAAAATTTATATCAGATAAGTTAATTGCTTTAATCTGATCCTTATATCCTTGTAAATAAGCAGTTATAAAACATGAAAAACCTGATATGAAGAAAACAATTCCCATTCTATGAATATAAGCTAATTCTGGCATAACAAATTTTATAGCTAGAGATAGAACAACTGAGGCAATAGCTGCAATTAGCACGGAAAGCGTAGTTGCTTTCCTCCAAAACAATGCAACCAAAAATATAACCAAAATCCCTGGAGTAAATAGGCCTGTAAACTCTTGAATATACTGAAAAACTCTTTCAAAGCTTCCTAAAAGAGGTTTGGCAACTATTGCTGCAATAAAAATTGAAGCAACTGCTGTAAATCTACCTACCTTAAGTAAGCTTGCTTGTGATGGTTCTTGTTGCGAGAAATTCTTAAATATATCCATTGTGAAAATAGTACTAACACTATTAGTCATCGATGCAAGTGAAGAAACAATTGCTGCAATTAAGGCTGCAAAAGTTAATCCAAGCAGTCCATTTGGAAGCAGTGTCATCATGCTTGGATATGCCTGATCAGACTTTTCTAATAATGGAAATAATATAGCAGCACAAATACCTGGCAGCACAATCACAAAAGGCATTAATAATTTTATATATGCAGCAAACATAACGCCCTTTTGAGCTTCTTTAAGTGATTTTGCTCCAAGCGCTCTTTGGGTAATGTACTGATTAAAACCCCAATAAGCAAAATGCCCTATCCAGACTCCCGCTCCAATAAGTATCCATATTCCAGGTAGACTTGAATATGATGGATTGTCTTTAGAAAGTATCATGTCAAACTTTTCTGGCATTTCTTGATAAACAATCTGTAGCCCGCTTATGACACCTGTTGAATTAGAGATAATATTTAATGCTATGTATGAAACTGTTAGGCCACCAAAAATAAGTAATACAACCTGAATAATGTCAGTCATTGCAACCGCTTTTAATCCTCCTGAAAGTGAATATGCGAGTGAAAATAAAGCTAAGAAAATTAAGCCATTCTCAACGCTAATATCAGTTAAAGCATTAATGGATAATGAACCCAACCATAAAACACTTGTAAGGTTTATAAAGATATAAACAACAATCCAAAATATTGATAATACCAAGCTAACTCTTTTATCAAACCTTTGCTCTAAGAATTGCGGCATTGTGTAAATTTGTTTTTCTAAGAATAAAGGTAAGAAAAATTTTGCCATAACAATTAATGCAATAGCTGCTGTGAGCTCCCAAACTGCAATAGCCATACCGACAACAAAACCTTCTCCTGACATGCCGATTATTTGTTCTGCAGAAATGTTTGCAGCTATTAGAGATGCTCCAATTGCCCACCAAGGAAGTGAACGACCAGCAAGAAAATAATCTTCAGCACTTCTTTCAGTTCCTTCAGGCTTTCTTGAAAAATAAAGCGCCAAAGAAATAAGGCCTACGGCATATAAACCTATTATCAACCAATCTAAACTATTAAAGTACAAGCCTCTCTCCCCAATATTATTATTTATAAAAGATTATCTTTTATGTTGATGATATTCGATGAAATACCATTCCAATCCTTATTAACAAGCATCTCATTTGAAATGAGATCGCTAGACCCAACGCAAACTACATTATTTAATGCTAAATATGAATCAAAGTTTGATGAATTCACCCCTCCAGTAGGAACAAATGATATATCTGGAAATACTGCCTGCATTGCTTTTAGTTTTTTTGATCCTCCTGATAGCTCAGCAGGAAAAAACTTAAGCAATTTATAGCCTAGTTCAGATGCTAACATTATTTCAGATGCAGTTTGCACTCCAGGTATAAGCTGAAAATTGCAATCTTTAGCATATTTGCAAAGTGTTTTTGATAGCCCAGGAGTAATCCCAAAACGAACACCTGATGAGACTGCAAGATCTATATCTTCTGAAGACCTTATTGTTCCAAGAACAATTGTTAAATCGGGATGATCTTTAAATAAATGTAATATTTTTCTAACCCTGTCATCTCTGAGCGTTATTTCTAAAACAGAACAATTAGCTTTAAGTAGAGCATGGCTAATACCATCAACTTCTTCTTTTGAAGTGATAGTTGCCAGGGGCAATACCCGATTTTCTTTTAATTGTTTATTAATATTCATTAAAAATAGAAGCTCCTTTTTTAACATCATCTACACTATTTCTAAATACATTAAAAAGCTCTCTTCCAACTCCCTCAGTGGGGCCTTGAATAAATGATGGAGTTCTTTTTTCTAATTCAGTTGTGTCAGTTAAATTATTAAAGGTATTGTCACTTAAATTGATATCAATTATGTCACCATTTTCAATTAGGCTTATTGGACCTAACTCTTTTGCTTCTGGGCTAACATGAATAACAGCTGGCACTTTACCAGAAGCACCAGACATTCTTCCGTCAGTAAGAATTGCAATTTCAAAGCCTCGAGATTGAAGGACTCCTAATGGAGCTGTAAGTTTATGTAATTCAGGCATACCATTTGCAGAAGGTCCTTGTCCTTTAACAACAATAATACAGTCTTTGTTAAGCTCACCTTTTGCAAATGCCTCTTCCACTTCTTCCTGATTATTAAACACCATAGCAGGAGCAGTAATCTTCATATCCTGTTTTTTTAACGCGGATGTTTTTATTATGCCCTCTCCAATATTTCCTCTCATTAGTTTTAGGCCACCTGACGAATGAAAAGGATTTTGATGATCTCGAATTATGGACTGATCTTTAATCTTTCCCGCTTGCTCCCACACCAAGTCTCCATTCTTAATTTCAGCTATATTTCGATATACATCCAAACCATTACCTAGAATAGTTGATACTTCATTAAATAAAAATCCACCATCAAGGAGAGATCCTATAAGTGCAGCAACTCCCCCAGCATCATGAAATTCATTAACATCAGCTTTTCCGCTGGGATATACGCTTGTTAGAGTAGGGACTACCTTTGATAGCTCATTCATATCATCTAGGGTGATCTCATAACCTCCAGCAGCAGCCATAGCTATTAGATGAATGGTTAAGTTTGTTGAACCTCCACTGGATAAAAGCGCCACCATTGCATTGACCCAGCTTTTTGAATCTAACATTTCACCAAGTTTTAAATTTTTATTAGACAGATCCAATACACATTCAAGTGTTTTTTCTGTAAGTTTCTTTCTTAATGGTGAATCTGGTGGTGTAAATGAAGCGCTTGGAAGTTGGACTCCCATAATCTCCATTATTAACTGATTGGTGTTAGCTGTCCCATAAAATGTGCAAGTTCCTGATGAATGATATGCAGCTTGCTCTGAAGCTATAAGATCACCCCTATCAATCTCTCCTGCTGAGAATTTTTTTCTTGTTTCAGCTTTTTTGTCATTAGATATTCCAGTGTGCATTGGGCCAGCGGGAATAAATCCAATTGGCATATGTCCAAATGTTAATGCTCCTATCATTAATCCAGGAACAATTTTGTCACAAACGCCCAAGCACAAACCTGCATCAAAAACGTTATGAGAAAAACCAACAGCAGAAGATAAAGCTATAACATCTCTACTAAATAAAGATAATTCCATTCCAGGCTCACCCTGGGTAACGCCGTCACACATAGCTGGAACACCTCCAGCTACTCTTGCAATAGCATTATTCTCTTTTGCAGCATCTTTTAAAATATCAGGATAATCTTTGAGAGGTTCATGTGCTGAAAGCATATCGTTATAAGCTGTAATAATTCCAACAACTTTTGAGCCATTAGCAGCGCTTTGCTGTTGAGCTTTATCGCATGAAGCAAAAGCATGAGCTATATTACTACATCCCATATTACCTCTAGCTGACTCAGCTTGATCTGATGAATATCTTATTTTTTTAAGATACCTCTCTCTGGCTTCATTGCTTCGACGCCTAATTGATTCCTCAATTTCAATTATTTTAGGATGTAATGACATTTAACTTTTCTTGGCGCTCCCGTTCTTCCATGATCTAAAGTCTCTTTTTAGAAGGAGATCTGAATCAACAGGCCCCCAAGAACCTGAATTATATTCCTCAATTGGCATATCTACTTTTTTCCAAAGATCAATTATGTTGTCTATCCATTTCCAAGAAGCATCGACCTCATCTTTTCTTACAAATAAAGCTGGATTACCCTTAATTACATCAAGCAGCAGTCTTTCATAACAATCTTGATGTCCTAGCTCATAATAATCATCTAAGTTCATATCAAGAGGAAGTTCTTCAAGATTAAACCCTGATACGCCTGGTTCTTTTGTATTAAGCTTTAAATCAATTCCTTCATCAGGATGGATTCTTAGAACTAGTTGATTTGTTTTTGCCTCATTGTCTTTAGAAAAGATATTATGAGGAATTCTTTTGTACCTAACCGTTATCTCAGATGTTTTGGATTCCATTCTTTTACCAGTCCTTAGATAAAATGGCACTCCAGACCATCTCCAGTTATTTATAAGAACCTTTAAAGCTACGAAAGTTTCCGTTTTATTTTTTGAATCAACTCCATCTTCATCAATATAAGAGCAAGCAGCTTGACCTTTAGAAAGACCCTCTGTGTATCTAGCTCGAACAGAATCAGATTTTATTGAGTTCTCATCAAAGAAAGCTAAGGATTTTAAAACTTTTAATTTTTCATCCCTTACAGACTCACTACTTATTGAAACTGGTGGTTCCATAGCAATCAAGCATAAAATTTGTAAGAGATGATTTTGTATCATATCTCTGAGAGCACCAGTCTTATCGTAATAACCTCCTCTACCCTCAACTCCCAAATCTTCAGCAACACTAATCTGAATATGGTCTATTGCAGAGCTAGACCAACTTTGTTCAAATATAGTGTTTGCAAATCTTAAGGCTAATAAATTCTGAACTGCCTCTTTACCCAAGTAATGATCTATTCTATAGATTTGATTTTCTTTAAATCCTAAAGATAAATATTTATTTATATTATTTGCAGACTCTCTATCGGTGCCGATTGGCTTTTCTACAACAATCCTTGAGTTTGGTGTAATAAGATTATTATCATTTAATTTTTGTGATATATCTTTATACAAACTTGGAGGAATTGCTAAGTAGAAGACCGTAACTCTATCTTTATCAGTTTGTTTAAAGTTTTTCCAATCTTCCTCAGAGGTTATATCCAACTTAAAGTATCTGATACGTTTCTTAAATTTATCCCATGAATCATAATGATTGGCAAAACCAGGGAAATGAGTATCTAAAGATGCTTTTACGACATTCAGATAGTCCTCCTGAGATAAATCTTTAGTTCCAACTCCAATAATATTACTGTCATCATCTAAAGATGAGGCAGTTTCTTGTCTAAAAAGAGCTGGTATTAGTTTCCTGGTAGAGAGATCTCCAGTACCACCAAATAAAACCAAATCAAAAGTATTTATCATTTTATTAATCCCCAAATGATGATTGTAAAAAATCTATATCTTCAAGCTTTGAGCTTAAGGCTGTGATAAATTTAGCTGCATATGCTCCATTAATGACTCTGTGGTCATATGAAAGAGAAATAGGCAATGTATCTCTCTGAACAATATCCCCATCGACAATTTTTAATGATTTAAATGTCTTAGATAGACCGATAATACCAACTTCAGGAGGGTTAATTATTGGAGTAAAGAACTTCCCTCCGATACCACTTAATGAAGATATTGTAAAAGTAGCGCCTTTTAAATCTGCAACTTTCAATTTTCTATCTTTTGCTAAGCTAGCTAATTCAAATATTTCATTTGAAATTTCTTTAATAGATTTTTGGTCTGAATTTTTTATATTTGGAACAATAAGCCCATCAGGAGTATCGACTGCTATACCAATATTAATATATTCTTTATATACAATCTTCTGAAGATCCGCAGACAAAGAAGTATTAAATTCTGGAAAATTAATCAATACATTAGCAATTACTTTTGCAATATATGCCAGTGGCGATATTTTTAATTTATGTTTTTTATTTAATGAGCTTCTTAATTTAAGCAGTTCGGTAATATCAGCTTCGTCATGCTGTGTTACGTGAGGAATATTTATCCAAGAGGTGTGAAGATTTTTTAAAGCTGTCTTTTGAAACTTTGAAAGAGGTTCTTCTTTGATATCTCCCCATTTTTTGAAGTCAATGTCTGGTTGATTGAATATAAAATCGCCATTATTCGGTTGCGGATTATTTAAAGCATTCGCAACAAAAGCATGAAGGTCTTCTTTAATAATTCTATTTTTTGGTCCAGATCCAATAACTTTATTAAGATCAATACCAAACTCTCTAGCTAATTTTCTGGTTGCTGGACCGGCATGCGTTTTTGAGTTTGATTTCGGTGGTATGTTATTTTGAGGATATGGTTGAGATTTTTTTGCCTTATTGTTGTTGGCTTGAGTTTCTTTCGTTGATGCCTCTGGTTTAGTCTGATTATCTTTTTCTTTTTTAGAGGAATGAGGCATGGAAATGGCTTCTATTTCAAGGAATGGCATACCTGTTTCTGCCTTGTCTCCAACATTAAGAAGGATTGATTTAACAACACCATCTTTAGAAGCTGGTATCTCCATTGCAGCTTTATCTGTTTCTAAGACCAGTATTGAATCATCAGCTGAAACTTTTTGACCAGGCTCAACTGAGATCTCAATAACCTCAACTTCTTCAACTTCACCAAGGTCAGGTAATTTTATTGTTTCAAGTTGTGATTTGGCTTGTTCAATAATCTCCTTATTAGACTCAGTTTCTTCAACCTCTTGTTTAAGATCCTCATCAGCCCCTTCAATACTTTCAGATTCACTTACACCTTCATCACTTATTTCTATTTCAAGGAATGGCATACCTGTTTCTGCCTTGTCTCCAACATTAAGAAGGATTGATTTAACAACACCATCTTTAGAAGCTGGTATCTCCATTGCAGCTTTATCTGTTTCTAAGACCAGTATT
>Ga0315315_10000771_pt1 | contig 28186 bp, 27 predicted proteins | sample M140m3416metaG_FD_203699 | JGI IMG/M metagenome (GOLD analysis project Ga0315315, IMG submission 203699) | Ammonia-oxidizing marine archaeal communities from Monterey Bay, California, United States - M1 40m 3416 | ecosystem: Environmental > Aquatic > Marine > Intertidal zone | place: USA... | reverse complement strand
TATCAATCAGCCTTACTCCATCAACATATGTTGCTATACAAATAGCATTTTCATTCTCTTTTCCCCATTGTTTAATTGGCAACATAGAATTTAGAGCTACAATTTCAACATATTCTAATTCAAAACTTTTTAATTTATCAAACTTAGTTTTTATGTATAATTTTAAGAAATTAATTCCTTTATTTTTATTTGCTCTGCAGTAATTTAAACATTCAAATATCAGTGATGCATCTTTCTTCCCTTCTTTTGTGAGCAAAGCATTTCGTGAGCTCTTTGCTAACCCACTTTCTTCACGAATAGTAGGGACGCCAATAATTTCAATTGCTGATTTTGTCTGTTTTACCAGGCATTTTACAATTTGTAATTGCTGTAAATCTTTCTGGCCAAAATACGCTTTTGTTGGTTTTATAATGTTAAAGAATTCCTCAACTATGGTAGCCATTCCATTAAAATGCCCAGGCCTAAACTCTCCTTCCATAGTTGTGCTTAATCTGCCGAAATCAAATTCTTTTGCTTTTTCATTTTTTCCATATAAATCGTCAGCCTTTGGGACGTAAGCTATATCACAATTCAAATTCTCTAATTTTAGCAAATCTTCTTTTATGGTATTCGGATAATTCTCCAAATCAGTTTCGCTATTAAACTGAGTAGGATTTACAAATATGCTGCAAACAGTAATGTCGCACTCTTTTTTTGATTGTTTTATAAGTTGCAAATGGCCCTCATGCAAAGCCCCCATAGTAGGAGCAAAACCTATACTTTTCCTCATTTCTAGAGAGGATAAAAATCGTGTTAGTTCTAATTTTGTTTTAAAAATTTGCATTTATAATGTAACAAAGTTATAAAGCATACAAAACTAAGAGAAAAGCTTTGATGTTACGCTTTTTTTTCTATATTTTTGCGTACTTAAAATCTAATCAATGCAGAAGAAGAGAGTTTTGTATGTTTCACAGGAAATTGCACCATATACAGGAGAAACAACAATGGGGGATGTCGCAAGTTTATTGCCACAAAAAACCCAAGAGAGTGGTAAAGATATTAGAATGTTCTTGCCAAGATTTGGAACAATTAATGAAAGAAGACATCAATTACATGAGGTGATTCGCCTTTCAGGAATGAATTTGATTATTGATGATTTTGATCATCAGCTAATTATTAAAGTAGCTTCCATTCAAAAATTAAGATTACAAGTTTATTTTATTGATAATGAGGAGTATTTTCCTAGAAAGCAAATGTTTGATAATTTAGATGGAAAATTCATGAGCAATAATGATGAGCGTATGATTTTCTATTGTAAGGGGGTTATTGAAACTGTTCGTAAATTAGGCTGGTCTCCTGATGTTATCCATTGTCAAGGGTGGTTTACTTCATTAGTTCCTATGTATATTAAAAAATTGTATGCTGATGATCCATTATTCGAAAATGTAAAGGTGATTTATTCAGTTTTTGATAGGTCTTTTGATGGTGTGTTAAGTGATAACATTACTGATAAATTATTGTATGAAAATCTAGAAGAAAAGGATGTTGAAGGAGTTAAGGTGCCTAGTATAAATAATTTACACAAGTTTGCTATTGATTATGCTGACGCTGTAGTTCAAGCAAGTCCTAAAACAGATAAAGATGTGCTTGCACATATTAAAAGTTCAGAAAAGCCGTTTATGGAATATCCTGGAGATGCAGATTATATTGATGCTTATCAAGATTTTTATGCTCAATTTATTGCTGAGGAGGAAGAAGTAGTAATTACAGAAGAATAAAAAATGAATAAAATATTTTCATTAAGCCTTATTGTTGGCGTAATTTCAGTATCTTGTACTGACGAAAATACAATAGGTTTAGAGGTGCAACCAACATCTGATAACATTATTATTAGTAGTGCAAATTTTGAAGGCTTAACCTCAGCTACAGAATCGGAAGATTCTTTGCGTACAGATGAAGCTAAAAACTTAATTTTGGGTGAAATAGATGAGCCGGTATTTGGCAATAGTATAGCGGCTTTCTATACTCAAATATTACTAACTGAAAATAATATAGATTTAGGAAATAACCCACAGGTAGATTCTGTTGTGTTGTCTTATACTTTCTCTTCACATTATGGTGATTTTGAAAACTTTAATGTATTAAAAGTTCAAGAATTTGAGACTAGAATTTATAAAGATTCAATGTATTATTCTAATGATTTTGAGGTGCTGCCGCTATTAGAAGATAATTTTGTTACCTCATTCAATCTTTCAGATATTGATGCTGAAAATCCGAAACTTACAATATTACTTGATAATTCTATTGGCGAAACAATCTTAGGGTTAGGAAATGATAAGCTTAAAGATAATGAAACTTTCTTAGAGAATTTTAAAGGTATTAAGGTTTTTTCTGAATCAGAAAACACTATGTTGTATTTAAATCCTGATGGTTCAAATTCGTATTTTAAAATTTACTATCGTAATAATGAAAGTGATACTCTTTCATTAGACTTTGAATTAGGTGGAGATGCTGCAAGAATTAATCTTTTTAATGAAAAGAATAACAATTCTATAATTGAAGATGATTCCAATATACATTTGCAATCAATGGCTGGGTATAAAGGCAAAATTACTTTAGGTGATTTAGATGTTATAAAAGATACTTTAGAAGGCAAAGTAATCAATAGAGTTACTATTGATTTTGATGTTAAATCAGGTTCACAATCTGAATTTGAAGCACACGAAAAATTAGTTTTAGTCCGTATTAATAATGAAGGAAACAATGTATTTCTAACCGACTTTACTATAGAAGGAGAAACGCATTTTGGAGGCAGATTAGAGGGAGATACTTACTCTTTTAATATCACTCGATATTTTTTCGAATTATTAAATAATTCATCTTATACAAACGATTTATATTTAATGCCTTCTGGGGCTGCTATTAATGCAAATAGAACGATTCTTTCTAAGGATATTAAACTCACTATTAATTATTCAGAATTATAAAATATGTGTGGAATTGTAGGTTATGTAGGTGCTAAAGATGCTTACCCAATTATCATTAAAGGATTAAAGCGTTTAGAGTATAGAGGTTATGATTCTGCAGGTGTTTCAATAGGACGTGATACCGGCATTACTACCTTAAAACAAAAAGGTAAGGTTTCTGATTTAGAAGCTTATAGTTCAGGTAAAAATACGGATGGTTCAATAGGCATTGGACACACAAGGTGGGCTACTCATGGGGTTCCTAATCAAGTAAATTCTCATCCACATAAATCTGGTGATGGAAAGCTGTCAATTATTCATAATGGGATTATTGAAAATTACGCATCTTTAAAAACTGCTTTAGAAGCAAAAGGACATACTTTTAAAAGTGATACTGATACGGAAGTATTAATTCACCTTATTGAAGATATTAAAAACCATGAAAATGTTAGTTTATTTGAGTCGGTAAGAATTGCTCTTAATGAGGTGGTTGGTGCTTATGCAATTGTGGTCATGGAGGAAGGAATTACTAATGAGTTTATTGCTGCCCGAAAAGGCTCTCCTTTAGTAATTGGTGTTGGGCGTGGTGAATATTATATTGCTTCAGATGCTACACCTATTATTGAATATACTAATGAGGTAGTTTATTTGGAAGATTGTGAAATTGCTCGTATAAATAGCGGAGAATATTTAGAGATTAAAACTATTACAAACGAAAGTAAAACTCCTTATATACATGAGTTAGAAATGAGTTTAGATACTATTGAAAAAGATGGGTTCCCTCATTTTATGCTTAAAGAAATTTACGAGCAACCTAAAAGTATTCGTGATACTATGCGGGGGAGAATTAACCCTGATAATAAAGAGGTAATTATCGGAGGGATTTTTGATTACGAACAAAAAATAATGAATGCTGATCGTATAATTATTGTCGCTTGTGGTACATCATGGCATGCGGGTTTAATTGGTGAATATTTGTTTGAAGATTTAGCAAGAATTCCTGTTGAAGTGGAATATGCTTCTGAGTTTAGATATCGTAATCCTATTATCCGAGAAACGGATGTTGTTTTAGCTATTTCACAATCTGGTGAAACAGCAGATACTTTAGCAGCTTTAGAGTTAGCAAAAGAAAAAGGGGCTACTATTTTAGGAATTTGTAATGTAGTAGGATCTTCGATTCCTAGGTTAACTCATGCAGGAAGTTATACTCATGCTGGTCCAGAAATTGGGGTGGCATCTACTAAAGCATTTACAACCCAAGTTGTGGTACTTACTTTAATGGCCCTTAGGATAGGAAAGCAAAAAGGAATGATTTCAAATACGTCTTACCATCAAATTATTACCGAGCTGGAATTGATTCCTGAAAAAGTTGAAAAACTATTAAAAACAAATAGTCAGATTGAAATAATTGCGCAGCAATTTAAGGATGTATCTAACTTTCTTTATTTAGGTAGGGGTTACAATTTTCCAGTTGCTTTGGAAGGAGCCCTTAAACTAAAGGAGATCTCTTATATCCATGCGGAAGGATACCCTGCTGCTGAAATGAAACACGGACCAATTGCGCTTATTGATGAAGATATGCCAATTGTTGTTATTGCAACTAAAAAAGGAAATTATGAAAAGGTGGTAAGTAACATACAGGAAGTAAAAGCAAGAGGCGGTAGGTTAATTGCTATTGTAACAGAGGGAGATCAAACTGTTAAGGAACTAGCTGATTTCTGCATAGAAATTCCGAATTGTTTTGAAGAGTTAACCCCACTTCTTTCTAATATTCCTTTACAATTACTATCTTATCATATTGCACTTTTAAGAGGATGCAATGTTGATCAACCAAGAAACTTAGCTAAGTCGGTTACGGTAGAGTAGTGGGGGTATTTTAGGTTGATCCTTAAATTATTTCACCGTTTTTATATGTTATTTTAAAATTCAATAACCCTTCTTCTGAAAACACTTTCCAGATTCCTTCTCTTTTACCTTCTGTATATTTCCCTTCTTGAAATAATTTTCCATTTTCATGATAAAATTTCCATAAACCAGATTCAGTAATTTCTTTTGAAAATGAATGATCTCCAAATATATCCCCCTCCATCTTTAAGTTTCCATTTTCATAATAAAATTTCCAATATCCTTTTTTTTCAACCCCCATTAATCCATTAAATCCCAATTCCCCCTCCATCTTTAAGTTCCCATTTCTATAATAGTATTTCCATATACCATCTTCTGTATACCAATTATTTGTGATTTCTGGATTGAATGAATAATTCCCTTCTGATTTTAATTGACCATTATCATAATAATATTTCCAATAACCAACAGGATTTTCATTCCAACTCCCTCCACCAGTGATGATCCCTTCTGACATTAATTCTCCATTTTCATAATATGTCTTTTGTTCCCATTTATTCTCAACCCCCCAACCATCAACCCATTTTTCTTTTTCATTATCAGAAAACTGAATGAGTTTTTTTTCAGATTTTAGGTTACCATTGTCATAATATTCTTTTTTTATTTCTTCCTCCATACCACAAAACTAATAATTAATTTGAATGATAAGTTTAAAGTGTAATCAGGATGTATGTCAGAATTTTCTTGACCTAAAAGTTTGGTCTAAAACTAGTCCGTCACGGTTGAGTGATTTTGTATCCGATTTTTAGATTCTAAAACTTCCTTATTTAAATTGTAAATTTTTGTGATTGATTTTTAAGTGTTACCATTCACTTTAACGATTCCATTAAGTACTATGAATTGGTTTCAATCTTGAATGTTAGAACATAAGGGTTCCGACTAATATTATATTTCTAATAGTACTACATAAATACATGTAATGTTTCCGTGAGAATATTCGATTTAATCGACTAACATCAAAAACCTGGGGGAGATGTCGATTAGTAAATCAAGATGTGTAAATCGTAAATTTTATTGGACATTAGACCGTGACCGTAGTTATGGTCTATTTATCAATGATTAATTTCTTTTCTATACTACCATCATCATATATTTCAATGAATGGAGTGTTCTTTGGAGGTTTAGTTTCTCTTCCTAATATATCAACTACCTTTTCTAATTTTCTGTTTGTTGGTGGATTTGGGATATTGAATGTTGAGGTTACATTTCCATTCCCATCTGTTTTTATTATGTAGATATCTATATCTCCATTTCCAAAAGAACTTGTATAACCAGTTATAATATATCCTCCGTCATTGGTTTGTTGAACAGAAGAACCATGATCATCATCAATTCCTCCATAAGTTTTAGTCCATAGAGAATCTCCATTCCCATCTGTTTTTATTAACCAAACATCATAACCACCATTTCCAAAAGATTGTGTAGAACCCGTAATTATATATCCTCCATCGTTAGTTTGTTGAATGGAAGACCCTGTCTCACGACCAGTTCCTCCATAAGTTTTAGTCCATAGAGAATCTCCATTTTCATCTGTTTTTATTAGGTAGACATCTGTTACTCCATTTCCAAAAGACCATGTAGACCCTGATATAATATAACCTCCATCATTAGTTTGTTGAACGGAAGATCCTGTCTCATTACTAGTCCCTCCAAAAGTTTTGGTCCATAGAGAATCTCCATTTTCATCTGTTTTTATTAGGTAGATATCCAGAGTTAAACCGTTACTAAAAAAACTTTTCAACCCCGTAATGATATAACCTCCATCATTAGTTTGTTGAACTGAATAACCTTCCTCACCATTAGTATCTCCAAAAGTTTTGGTCCATAGAGAATCTCCATTATTATCTGTTTTTATTAGGTAGAGATCTTCTGTTCCATTTCCAAAGGAGTTTGTATATCCAGTAATAATATACCCACCATCATTAGTTTGTTGAATGGAACGACCCAACTCATTTTCAGTTCCTCCAAAAGTTTTGGTCCATAGAGAATCCCCATTTTCATCTGTTTTTATTAGAAAAACATTTCCCTCAAGATTAAAACTACTATCAAATATACTTTTCAATCCCGTAATGATATATCCTCCATCATTGGTTTGTTGAACCGAATAACCAACATCACCATCAAAATTTTTATTCCATAGAGAATCTCCATTATTATCTGTTTTTATAAGGGATACTTTTAAAAAAGATTTAGAACCTGTTATAACATAACCTCCATCATTAGTTTGTTGAATGGAAAATCCCCACTCATCACTAGTCCCCCCATATATTTTCTCCCATCCTTGTCCAATACTAAAAAATGGTATAGTAAGTAATAGTATGAATAGTAATTTTTTCATTTAACAAACATACAAAAGAATTTTTTTGGTATGATTTGTTGTCTCTAAAACTAGTCCGTCACGGTAGAGTAGTTGGGTATTTTAGGTTGATTCCTTAACGACTTCTCCGTTTTTGTAAGTTATTTTATCAGTTAATTTTCCGGTGTCATCATATAATTTCCATTCCCCTTCTCTTTTATCATTTAAATATTTTCCTTCATTACATAGATTTCCATTTTCGTAATAATATTTCCAATAATCTTCTTTCCATTTAGGACCGTCACCGGATACAAAACACTCAACACACCCTCTACCGATTATTCTACAATCAAATGGACCCCCCCAACCAGTACAGTCAGAATAATGAAGAGTTCCTAGTATTTTTAATTTTCCGTTACTATAATACTCTTCTATATTTTTCACCTCATACCCTTTTCTTTCAGTCTCATGACAATAAGGACATAAGTCGAAATTTTTATGAAAAACTTTACCACATTCACATCTTTTATGTTGATCCTGACAACTGTTACACCAAACTTCACCACAGTCACAATTTTCTTTTTTATAAGAACAATATGTACAGGAATCATATTTCTCTTCGTAAAAATGACCTCGATCACATTGTTTAAATCCTTTTAGACTTGTCCCTTCACCTTTCTTTCTTTTAAACCAATCCAATATTCTCATACCACAAAACTAACAAAAATCAATCTCTATTTTCTCAATCTTCCAATCGGATTCTCTATTCAACCTTTCTTCTCTGATTTTTCCTTTCTTTAAAATTGAGAAAACATAGTTTCCTTTAAATTCATTTCCTCTTGGGGTTTTGATCTTTCGTTCATTAAACCAATTTGAAATCTTTCGATATCCTAATCCTTCCCCGTAAAGTTTTTTACTTATATCGTATAAATATTGTTGGTGTTCTGAATAGAAATAATTATTCAAATTTTTATCCGTGATATTGATGTCAAATAACAGATTGACTTTTCTTCCAGAATAATCTTCCCTTGATAACGATTTTGTTACGGTGGAGTAAGTGTGTATTTTAGGTTGATCCCTATTTATTTGTAACTAAAACATTTATATACAGTCTTAAAAAGACTTCCGTCATAGTCATCATATATTTCTGAAATAAATAGATTTTTTACTAAATCAAATCTATAGAAATAAACATCATCTGACATTTTACCATCATCAATTCCACGATATAGAAGATATATAAAACCATCTTTCCAAATTACATTATTACGAAATCCATCCCCTTCATAAACCATTCCATCTCTTAGATTGAGAGAAGACAGACGTCTTATAGTTTGATTTTCTATATCTATTTCCCAAGTTTGTCTAAATTGATTCTCTTCAGAATTACATTCATATACTCTTTTTTGAGATAAAGAATGTAAAGAAAGCATTAATGAGAAAAAAAATAATAATACTTTTTTCATAATTTTAAATTATTACATTAAAACACAAAACTAACAAAAAACAATATAGTACTACCTTAACACATGTAATATTTCCGTGAGTATATTCGATTTAATACACTAAACCCAAATCTATGGGGGAGTTGTTGATTAGTAAATCAATACGTTAAAATCAAATAATTTATATCTATTTTTGTTAAAATAAAAATTATTAAAAATGAAATATATTTTATTACTTATTATGGGTTTTTCTGTTTACAGTTCTTTTGAAAATTTAGAATGGATAGAAAAAAAACAAGAAAAAAATTCTGTATATAATTTAGATTATGATGATTTTACTATATGTCAATATAATTATCAAAACTCTATTAGGTGGTGGTTTGGTCAATCAGTAAATATAGATTATGTAGTATATACTCCACCTGGTCCAGGATCTGAATTTTGGAATGATTCTGATAAATCCAAATATTATCTTACTGTTTTCTTTAAATTATTACCTAATGTATTAATGATTATCTTAATAATTTTATGGGGGAAATATTTCTTTAAGAAAAAGGAATTAATTAAAATGAAAAACGGTTAGACTGTAACCGTCATTATGGACTATTTACCTAATTCCATAATCTTTAATAGTGTTTAGTTTCAATTAGTTCACTGTTTTTGTAGTATTTTTCATACCTTTTTTGTCCATTTTCGTAATAGTAAATAAATTTACCATCTGGGATTCCTTCTTTCCAATTTTCTTCCCAACCTATCTGCCCATTTTCAAAATTGAGAAAACATAATTTCCTTGAAACTCACTTCCCCTCGCAGTTTTTATATCACGTTCATTAAACCAATTTGAAATCTTTCGATATCCTAATCCTCTCCTTATTCTACTATTAGAATTTATTTTTGAGTTTTTAAAAATTCTGAGTATTCATTAGAGCCCATTGTCATATTTGAAATCAAACTAAGACATTCATTTGTGACTTCAATAGATGAGATGTTTTTTTTAAATTTAAATTTTCTGCCATCATATGAGGTCAAACTGTTTTCGTCTGAATTAAAACATATATTACAATATAAGTGTTCACCCAATAGTACTGAACAACTAATTCCAAATTTATCATAAGACAAATCAAAATCTGATTTTGATAATGTAGTTTTTAATTCTCTACGATTTTCATGATAATTTTCTGGGTTGATATTATTTTTTGACATATAATTATCCTTTATACAGTTTACTGTAACTTTATATTTGGTTTCTTCTAACCCATTATGACTACGATATTTCTTTTTCTGAATATTTTCTATTCTAGAATGTTTAACACAATATGTGTTAACAGATTCTTTATTCTTTAAATAAAAAATTTCTTTATAGTCCTTTTTTTCATATTTGTGATGTTTAAGTTTTGTGTCAATGAGATTTCCTCCAAATAATGAAAATGATATTCCAAATAGAATTTCTAACATATGTCAAAGATAAGATTTTTTGGATTTAGACCGTGACCGTGGTTTAGTTCTAATAAATAGTATATCCTATTCAATTCTTATTGTTTTTATAAAATCTACTATCTTGATTTCTGTATAATTTTGACTTAATATTAAAATTCATTTATTGCTCTTTGTATGTATTCATCTTCTTGGCTCAAAATCTCATAATAGGTATCATTATCCCATTTATTTCGTGCAATGGTTGCTAGTAATAAATTCTTAAAATAACTTTTTTCAATTCTTCCTAAATCCAACTTAAAGTTAGAATCTTTTTGTTTTATGTAACTAAGGTACTCTTCGTAAATAGCAGTTTTAATTATTTTATTGTAGTGTGTTATGTTCTTTAAGTCCTCACTTTTCTCAAAGCAGAATTCATTCACCCAACCTTTGCTTATCATCTTGTTAATTTGCAAATAGTTTACTGAACTATCTCTTTCTATTATTATGTCCGGGGTAATTCCACCTCCCCCATATACGGTTCTTCCTTTTTTTGTAGTGTATTTTAGGCTATCAGGATAGTTAGCGTCACCATCTCTGGTGTATTGTTCTAGGTAATAATCTTTAGCATTCTCTCCATAATCTTTTTGTATGCACCTTCCACTTGGGGTGTAATACCTTTGAGTTGTCAATCGGACTATTGATCCATCATTTAGTGTAATTTGCTCTTGTACTAGTCCCTTGCCGAATGACCGCATACCTATTACTAATCCTCTATCATTATCTTGCAATGCACCACTTACTATCTCACTTGCTGATGCTGATCCTTCATTTATCAAGGCAATTACCTTTATATTTTCTAGCGAGCCAAAATCAGTAGCATAAATTTCTTCCTTGCTTCTGTTTCTACCTTCTGTGAATACGATTAATTCTCCATCTTTCAGGAATTCATCACACATCTGATTGGCAACATGTAAGTAACCACCAGGGTTGTTTCTTAGATCAAGGATTAATTTTTGCATCCCTTTTGATGTAAGAACATGAGCCTTCTCCATCATTTCTTTATAGGTTTTTAGGGCAAATCGGTTTACTTTTATGTATCCGATATCTTTTGTTAGCATTATTCCGGCATCTACACTGTATAAAGGAATATCATCTCTAACAATTGCAAAATCTATCAATTGCTTTTGTCCTTTTCTTTTTATTTTAATGTTTACGGTTGTCCCTTTTTCCCCTCTTAGGATTTTCATAACCCCATCATTTTTAATTCCAGTACTTGCTACATCTTCATTTTCTACTTTAACTATCCTATCTCCACTTTGCAAGCCTAGTTTTTCTGATGGTCCTCCTGATATTGCTGATACTACTACTATACTATCATCTATAATATTGAATTGCACACCTATACCGCTAAAACTTCCCTGCATATCTTCTTCTACTGATTTAAAATCCTTTATTGAGATGTAAGAGGAATGAGGATCTAGCTCACTAAGGATAGCGTTTATTGCTTTATTTTCAAAATTAATAGTGTTTATCGTATCAACATAATGGTTTTCTATCATTTCAAGTATCCCATTTATTTTATTACCTTTAGTTGTTGTATTTATAGGTCTATTATAAACACCTATTAGTATTCCTAATAATATTAATAGACCATATATAAGGGGTTGTAATTTCTTCATTAGAGTTTATCTTTTTCAAATCCTTCTACTTTTACCCCTGCTTCTTTTAGGAAATCTACACCTGATGTGTCAGAATATTTATTGATGTATACAAGGCGTTTTATTCCTGCTTGATGAATTAATTTGCTACAATCTTTGCAAGGGGATAAGGTTAGATAGAGGGTTGCACCACTACAATCGTGTGTTGAGCTTGCTGTTTTCAATATCGCATTTGCTTCAGCATGTAGCACATACCAATAGGTTTCATTATTTTTATCTTCACAGCAATTTTTAAATCCTGATGGTGTGCCATTATACCCATCTGATATTATCATTCTGTTTTTTACTATTAGTGCCCCAACTTGTTTACGTTTGCAATAGCTTAATTTAGCCCATTCTAAAGCCATCTTTAAGTATGCTCTGTCGTATTTTAATTGCTTTATGTCTGTCATTCTGTGTTTATGTATAAGGGTGCAAGATAGTAAAGTCTTATTATTTTTATATAGATATTAGGTATATAAAAAGCAGAAACATTGTTTCTGCTTTTGTGCCCAGGGCCGGGCTCGAACCGGCACGGTTTACACCATTGGTGTTTGAGACCAACGCGTCTACCAATTCCGCCACCTGGGCATTTTTAGAGCTGCAAAAATAGAAGTTTAAAGCAATTCACAACGTTATTAACTAAAAAATAAAAACCTTAGTGTAATTAAAGCCGAAAGTGTATATTTGCACCCCTTTTTTAAAAGAGGCGGTATAATGAAAAGACCAATTAAATTCTTTGCAGGAAACAATACCAAGCATTTAGCTGAGCAAATTGCTGATGCCTTTGGTGTTGAGCTAAATAAGTCTTCAATCGTAGATTTTTCTGATGGAGAGTTTGAGCCGTCATTTGATGAAACAGTTAGGGGTGCTGATGTATTTTTAATACAATCTACAACACCTCCATCTGATAATTTGATGGAATTATTACTAATGATTGATGCTGCAAAAAGAGCTTCAGCAGCAAATATTATTGCGGTAATGCCTTATTTTGGTTATGCTCGTCAGGACAAAAAAGGAAAACCAAGAGTGCCGATAGGGGCAAAATTAGTTTCTAATTTACTTACTGCAGCAGGGGTGAACCGTATCATGACGATTGATTTACATGCCGATCAAATTCAAGGTTTCTTTGAGGTTCCTGTGGATCACTTATATGCTTCTGAGCTTTTTATTAAAGATATAAAAAGTTTAAATCTTAATAATTTAGTCATTGCTTCGCCTGATATGGGTGGTTCTAAAAGAGCAAATGCGTATGCTAAAATCTTAAAATCAGCTGTAGTTATATGTTATAAAGAAAGAAAAGAAGCCAATGTAATTGGTGATATGAAAGTGCTTGGTGATGTTGAAGGTAAGGATGTTGTCATTATTGACGATATGGTGGATACTGCAGGAACACTTACTAAATCTGCTGATTTAATGCTTAAAAATGGAGCGACAAGTGTACGTGCATATTGTACGCATGGTATTTTATCCGGTATGGCTTACGAAAGATTAGATGCATCATCTATTTCTGAATTAGTAATTACGAATACAATTCCTAAGTCGCATAATAGTAATAAGGTAAGAGAAATTTCGGTTGCTAGTTTCTTCGCTAAAACAATCAATTCGGTTGTAAATAATGAGTCTATCTCTGATAAATGGGAAAGCAACAAATAATAGAATTAATAATTAAATTTAAATAAAAATGAAAACACTAGCAATTAGCGTAAAAGAAAGAGAGAATGTTGGCAAGTCTAACACTCGTGCGTTAAGAAATCAGGGTAATGTACCGTGTGTACTTTACGGGGGAGAAAAGCAAGTGAATTTCTATGCTCATGAAAATGACTTTAGAAAACTCGTGTATACTCCTGAGACTTTTATTGCGGAACTTAATATTGATGGCAGCACAGTAAGAGCTATTTTGCAGGATATTCAGTTTCACCCAGTAACTGACAAAATTTTACACATAGATTTCTTAGAAGTTATTGAAGGTAAACCAATAACGGTTACGCTACCAGTTATTTTAGAAGGTGCTGCTCCAGGAGTTAAAAATGGTGGTAATTTAATGTTCAGAAGACCAAAAATTATTACTAAAGGTTTAGCTGCAAACTTACCAGACGCAATTACTTTAAACATTGAGCATTTAAAAATCGGTATGTTTATCTACATTAAAGATATTGAGATAGATGGTTGTGAATTCTTAGCTCCAGGAAACTCAGTTGTTGTAGGTGTTAAAACGGCTAGAACTGCTATTGAGGAGGAAGAAGAAGAAGAAATTGAAGGAGAACAAGTTACTGAAGGAGGGGATGCTCCTGTTGAAGGTTCTGAAAAAGCAGAAACCCCATCAGCCGAATAAATTATGAAGTACTTAATCATAGGATTAGGTAACCCTGGTGCTGAATATGAAAATACAAGGCATAATATAGGATTTAAAGTGTTGGATAAGCTAGCGAGTTTGTCCAACATTTCTTTTGCTGCTGATAAATTAGCAAATATGGCAGATGTTAAATTCAAAGGCAGAAAATTGATATTGATAAAGCCAACAACTTTTATGAATTTAAGTGGCAAGGCAGTTAATTACTGGATGCAAAAATCTAAAGTTAGTATTGATAATATTTTAGTTATTACTGATGATATTTCTTTGCCTTTTGGCGTATTGCGCTTGAGAAAAAAGGGTTCTGACGGTGGGCATAATGGCTTGAAGGATATTCAAAATATAATTGATAGTACAAAATACCCTAGGTTGCGTTTTGGGGTTGGTAACGATTTTCTAAGGGGTCGTCAAGTTGATTATGTATTAGGTAGTTTTTCTAGTGAGGACTATACTACTATGGATGAACGAATCGATTTAGCTATAAAAATGATTCAGGGTTTTACTACTAATGGTATAGATCGTACAATGTCAGATTTTAATGGAAAATAATTTATTATAAATCACTTTATTATTTTCAATAATAAGTTAAATTTGCATCAATGTAAGGTATCGTGGCCGAGTGGCTAGGCAGTGGTCTGCAACACCATCTACAGCAGTTCGAATCTGCTCGATACCTCAAAAAGGTTTGTTAGAAATAGCAAACCTTTTTTTTATATATTTGTCAATCTAAAATTTATTATGAAAAACATAAAAATAGTATTAATTGCATTTGGTGTTTTGTTAGGGTTTTCATCTAAAGCTCAATGTGGTTATGATACGGCCTCAGTAAATATTACACATATTTTATGCAATGGAGGCAATACAGGATCAATTGATTTGTTTGTTCAGGCAGATAGTGATAAAGATTTTAGTTGGGTAGGGCCAAATAGTTATACTGCAAATTCGTTAGACATTAACACACTTGAAGCAGGGACTTATACCTTAACAATTTCTTTATATAGTACACCTCATGATGCATCAACACCTTTAATTTGTCAAATGCCACATGATTTTATTGTTTATGAAACCTCCCCAATTGAAGCGTTATTTTCAATTACAGATATTTGTAGCGCTACTGATTCGGCAGATTTAAGTTTTATTGTTATAGGAGGGACTCCTTCTAACTCAGGAGAACCTTACAGCTATCAATTAACTGATGATTTTGGTGCTGTTGTTACAACAAATGATACTGCACTTAATTTAACAGTTGGAAATTATTATTTAAACATTACTGATGAAAATGGCTGCACATCAGCAACTCAAGATACTTTCATATCTTCCGTGATAGAGATAAATCCTTATATGTCATCAGTTGGAACAATTTGTAAAGATGATAATACTGGAGAGGCTAGAGTTTTTGTTAAACAAGGAACAGGCACTCCTCCATTTACTTTTGATTGGGATTTTGAATCAATAGAAGAGCAAACAGACTTTACTCCAGTAGATTCATTTTCTGTAATTAAAGGCTTATTTCCTGGATTATATTATGTAAATATAACTGATGCAATGGGATGTATTGTTAGAGATAGTATTGAGGTGAAATCAAATCCAAATATTTGTATTAGTCCATATAGAGCATTTTCACCTAATGGTGATGATACTAATGAATATTGGGAAATAGAGAATATAGGGTTATACCCAGAAGCAGTAGTTTCGATTTATGATAGAAATGGTTCTCAAATTTTCAGAAGAAGAAATTATCAAAATGCAGAATTAGAAGCTTTTAATGGTGAAAATGAAAATGGATATCCTCTTCCATCGGGGACATATTATTTTATTATTGACTTGGATAATGGAGACGATGTATTTAAAGGAACTTTAACAATTGTAAGGTAATGAGAAAGATTTTATTAATATTAGGCGTTCTGTTTAGCATCAATTCTTTTGCACAACAAGAGCCATTATTTACACAGTATTATGTAAATGATATGGCAATAAATCCTGCAATTTCAGGAAGTAAAACATATAATCCATTAACAATACAAACTAGGCAACAATGGCTTGGTTTTGAAGGGGCTCCATTAAGTACAAATATAAGTTATCATGGCGCTTTGAATGATAGATCAGCAATGGGCGGTTATTTAATGTTTGATAAAGCATTCCCATCATTACAAGCTAATTTACATTTAAATTATGCTTATCATATTCCTTTAGATTATGATAATGTAAATTTATCTTTCGGTTTAGGTGCTAAAGTAATGTATCATAATTTAGATTTTAATAAAGGAGATTTACCTCCAGGAGATGATAACGCATTTTCTGCTAGCTCTTATGATAAAACATTCGGTGATGCATCTTCCGGAACTTATTTATATGGTAGAGATTTTTATTTTGGTTTTGCTATTTCAAATCTATTTCAATCATCATTTAACACACCAATTGAAGGGAGCGTTAATGGGAATGATGAGTTTAGAAATTATTATGGAATGGGAGCTTATCGTTTTTTAATTATGAATAATGATTGGCATTTAGAACCGTCATTTTTCATTAGAAAAATGCAATATCAAAAGAGTGTTTCTGATTTAACAACAAGAATATTCTATCTTGAGAAAAATTGGGCAGGACTTACTTATAGAACAAATGGAACGGCTGTTTTCACTATTGGTTTTGCTGCAAATAACATGCATATCTCATACTCATACGATCATACTTTTGCTGGAGAGATAATGCCACATACTTTTGGGACACACGAGATTGGGATTTCATTCAGAATTCAAACTTTAGTGACTCAAAGGCATATTGGTTTTTGGGAGTACTAAGATGCAGAAAATAGAACATATTGGCATTGCAGTTACTGACATTGATGCGTCCAATAAAGTATTCGAAAAAGTATTTGGTAAAGAAAATTACAAATCAGAGAAGGTAGAATCAGAAGGAGTTGTAACATCATTTTTTCAGATTGGGGAAAATAAAATTGAGTTGGTTGCTGCAACAAATTCTGATAGTCCTATTTCAAAATTCTTATCAAAAAACAAAGAAGGCATGCACCATATTGCATTTGCTGTTGATAATATACAAGCAGAAATGGAAAGGTTGAAAAATGAAGGAATTACATTGTTGAATGATGCCCCTAAAAAAGGTGCGGACAATAAACTGATTTGTTTTTTGCATCCGAAAGATACGAATGGAGTTCTTATAGAGCTATGTCAGGAAATAAAGTAGTAACTTCCTCACCATCTTTTAAATGATAAGTTTTTATTCCTAGTTTTTGTGCCCCTTCAATATGCTGAGGAGAATCGTCAATAAACAGAACTTTATCTGCATTTAAGTTATTTTCATCTAAAATAAGCTGAAACGCTTCTTTATTCGGCTTTCTAAAACCAATTTTGTGTGAGTAGTATACTTTTTTAAAGAGCTTATAAAACACTTCATATTTTTCGCAGCCCATTATTTTTTTAAACTCTGAAATATGAATGGAGTTTGTGTTAGATAGAAGATAGATGTCGTACTTATTATTTAAGTCTTTTAGTAATGAGATTCTATGTTTTGGTAAATCTAAAAGCATTGCGTTCCATGCTGATGTAATCTGATTAACACTTCCACATTTACATTCCTTTTTTACTTCAATTATAAAATCTTCTTCAGAGATTTTGCCTGTTTCTAACAAGTTAAATAAATTTTTTTGCTCTTTTTTTGAATAAAATGAATGTGAGTTTTTTATTCCTAGTTTCTTAAATTCTTCAATAGTTTTATGGTAGTTAATATTTAGTAAAACAGCTCCTAAATCAAATATTATTGCTCTTATATTATTCATGTCTCAAAGTTGTAAATAATTAAACAAAATTTATAGTTTTGCAAATCCTTTTTTTAAGGAGGGCCCATAGCTCAGCTGGTTAGAGCACTTGACTCATAATCAAGGGGTCGTTGGTTCAAGCCCAACTGGGCCCACAAAACCTCACTGTAATGGTGGGGTTTTTTATTTGCTAAAATGTTCGGAAACTAAACTTTCAATTGGTGATTGTATTATTTCTTGCACTTGTATTTCTTCTTTTTTAGCTATTTCATAAATATACTCTGATAAATAGAAGGCAACAGAGCCAACAAATGTTAGTTGGTATTTCTGATAGTGCTTAAAACTTTTAATGTGTAAATTAAAAAAGTGGTTTATTCCTTCTCTGAAAATATTATCAAAGATATCTTCTTCTTTATTTTCATGCATAAATTTAAAAAAGGAAGCTAAATACAAATTTGGTTTCTCACTAGAATAGATTTTTTCAATCATATCTTTTGGTTTATCCTTTGTCCATTTTTCAAGTTTTGAAACTAGATAAACGGGTAATTTTTTATTAACATAAAGATTTATCAATTGTTTCCCGAAATAGTTCCCACTTGCTTCATCCCCTAAAATATAACCAAGTGAAGGAGAGCTCTCAATAATTTTTTCACCATCATAAACACAAGAATTGGAGCCTGTTCCTAATATGCAAGAAATAATGGGAACTCCTTTATAAGTAGCTTTTATTGCACCATCTAAATCATGCATAATATTAATTTGAGCATTAAGGAAGAATTCTTGCATTGGTAACTTTATAACATTGTTTTTTTCATTTGAAGAACACCCGGCACCATAAAAATGAATTTCTTTAACTTTATTTCTAATAGAAGACAATGCGCTATTTTCTAGTTCATTTAACAAGCTATTATGAGATGTGTACTTAGGATTAAACCCCACTGTTTGGTAAATTTTAATTATTTCTCCATTAGTTGAACATTGTGCCCAAGCACATTTTGTTGATCCACTATCCGCTATGATTATCATCTTATAAAATTATTTAACAAATGTAGATGAAAAATGTTTTTTGTGCGTTAATTTTAGTGTTAATCCTTATTTTAGCAAAAAATAATCTATTATGAAAATTATATTTAGTGTTGCTTTATCAGTTTTGGTTAGTATTGCATCAGCACAAAGTTGGAAAGAATTAAAAAGTGCAGCAACAAAAGCAAAAGAAGTAATTACAACAAAAGAATTAAGTAAATCAGAGATTACAAGTGGGCTTAAAGAAGCATTAGAAGTTGGCGCTTCTAATTCCTCGGATTTAGCATCAGCTAAAGGTGGATTTAACAACAATAATTTAATTCGAATTCCATTTCCTTCTGAAGCTGAAAAGATGCAATCAATTTTGATAAATACAGGACTGAAGTTGCAAGTTAAACAATTTGAGGAGTCTTTAAATTCTGCAGCAGAAGAAGCATCAAAATTTGCAAAAGAGATATTTATTACTGAAGTTAAAAATATGACAATTACTGATGCTTTTAAAATATTGAATGGAGAAGTTAATGCGGCAACATTTTATCTGAAAAAACAAACATCAGAAGAGCTTTATAAAAAGTTTAGACCTGTTGTGAACAAGGCAATTGAAAAAGTAAACGTTACTAAATATTGGAGCCAATTATCAGCTAGATATCATGCTTTGACAAAGACAAATAACGTAACTCTGGATATTGAAGACTATGTGACAAATAAAACAATTGACGGGTTATTTGTTTTGATTGCAAAAGAGGAAAAAAATATCAGAAATAACCCAAATGCTAGAGATACAGATTTATTGCAAAAAGTATTTAAATAGAAAATGATGGAGAAGAATGATCAATTATTTATGCAGTTACTATATATGTTTCACACATCAGCAATTCAAGGACTAGGGAAGATGCCAGACCCAAATGGGAAGGTGGATAGGAACTTTGAGTATGTACTTCAGACAATAGATTTGATGGAAATGTTAAAGGATAAAACTAAAGGGAATATATCTGAAGATATAGAAAAGGTTTTAGAAGGAATGCTTTCAGAGTTACGTTTAAACTATGTTGACGAAAAAGCTAAAGCCAAAGAAAAACCAAAACATGAATAAATTAAAAGAACTTTGGACAGAGCCTTCTAGTAGAAAAGCTATCATGCTTTTTGGTTTTTTATTTGTAATTTTTATTACAGTTTTATTTTTACAGCAGAATAAAATGGAGAAGCAAATGGAATTAAAAATCCAGTTTATTGAGCAGAAGAATATGCTTAGAGATGAGCTTGATGATTTAATTGACGAGCATGATGATTTGCTTGATGAGTATGGAGAATTGAATGAGCATTTGCATGAAAAAGATTCTATAATACAACATCAAATAGCAGAGATTAGAAATCTAATCCGAACAAAAAGTGACTTAAAAGAAGCTAAACAAAAGATTGCAACACTTAAAGATATTTCGAAAAGATACCTCGCTAATATTGACTCATTACTTGTTTTAAATGAGAAATTAACTATTGAAAAGGATAGTGTTATAGAGGAGAATAAAAATATTAATTGGAAGAACTACAAGCTAAACAAACAAAATAAGAAATTAGCTGAAAAGGTAAATAAGGGCTCTGTTCTTGAATTATTGTCTATAGATGTTGAAGCTTTGAGATACAGGAGTACTGGTAGAGAAGTTACAACTAGGTTTGCAAAAAAAGTGCAGAAGATTAGGGTTTGTTTTTCAGTTGGTGCTAATCAGATTTCAGATGCAGAAACTAAAGAAGTTTATCTGCAAATTATTAATGAAAGTGGGATGTTAATTTCAGGTTTAGAAGAAGTAAATGTTGAAGTAAATGATTCCACTTTAGGATGTACAAGTTTAGCTGAATTTGAGTATAATAATATTGAAATGGAGAATTGTTTTGAATGGGAAAGAATTTCTATTTTAGAAAGAGGAACATATTTATTCAATTTAATTATTGAAGGAAGATTTATAGGTCAAACTGAATTAAAGTTGCGATAATGGCAGTAATACTTACATATAATATTAATGGAATTAGAGCTGCTTTAAAGAAGGGTTTAGACAGATGGATTGGTACTTCAAAAGCTGATATAGTTTGTTTGCAGGAGATAAAAGCAAAGCCAAAACAATTTAATGTAGAAGTATTTAATAAATTAGGTTTTGAATGTTTTATAAATTCAGCAGAAAAGCCAGGATATAGTGGTGTTGCAATTTTGTCAAAGATAAAGCCTAAGAATGTTGAATATGGTTGTGGAATAGAAAAAATCGATTTTGAAGGAAGGGTAATTCGAGCAGATTATGATAATTATTCTGTAATGAGTGTTTATTTTCCATCTGGCAGCAACCCTCTGCGTCAAACTTTTAAAATAGAGTTCTTGGATTTGTTTTATGATTATATACAAGAATTAAAAAAGAAAATTCCAAATCTAATTATATCAGGAGATTATAATATTTGTCATACTGCAATTGATATTCATAACCCTCAAAGAAATAAAAATACATCAGGATTTTTGCCGGAAGAAAGAGATTGGGTTACAAAATTTATTGCAAGTGGTTTTGTTGATTCATTTAGATATTTAAATCCTGAACCACACAATTATAGTTGGTGGAGCTATAGGGCAAATTCAAGAATTAAAAATTTAGGCTGGAGAATTGATTACAATATGATATCAGAAAGTCTGTTGCCTAATTTAACCCGCTCAGTAATTTTACCACAAGCTGTTCATTCGGACCATTGTCCAGTTCTTGTTGAGATAATTGATTAATTCAATATATTTGCCGACTTTAAAAAACGTAAATAAATGGGAATCTTACAAACAGCAGAAAGAAGTTCACACTTAGATCCATCAGAAAATGTAATGTACCAAAGACATTTGATAGCTTATAAAGAAGCAGCAAAAATTATTAGTGGAACAGTTTTGGAGGTTGGAAGTGGTGAAGGCTATGGTATAATGGAGTTAGCCCCAATTTCTGAAAAGTATATTGCTGTAGATAAGTATGATACTTATATTGCTGATGAGTTAAAAGTAGAAAATGATATTACTTTTATTAAGACTGAGGTACCTCCGTTAAAAGGTATTGATGATGAGAGTGTTGATTTTGTCGTTACCTTTCAGGTAATAGAGCATATACAAAATGACGAGTTGTTTTTAAAAGAAATAAAGAGAGTTTTAAAGCCAGGGGGGAAGCTTATTATGACTACTCCAAATATTAAAATGTCACTTACTAGAAATCCATGGCATATTCGTGAATATAATCCTGATCAAATGAGCAACATTGTTAAAAGTGCATTTAAAAATTATGAGCTAAAAGGAATATTTGGGAATGAAAAGGTGATGGATTATTACCAGAAAAATAAAGCGTCTGTAGCTAAGATTGCTAGATTGGATATTTTTAATATGCAATACTGGATGCCAGGGTGGTTATTGCAAATTCCGTATGATATTTTAAACAGATTTAACAGGCATAGTTTACAAGATAATAATGTAGAGCTTGTAAATACTGTTGAGTATACTGATTATCAAATTGAAGCGTCTAGCAATGAATGTTTAGACCATTTTGTTGTGGCTACCAAGTAGTTGAAAAACAAAATCCTTGCTTTTTTAATTCTAGAAGTGTCTCCTTCAAGACACTTAAGTTGCTGAAGCTTTTATTATTGTTATGAAAAACAATAATTGATCCATACTTTGTATTTTTCAATATATTTTTCTTTACTCTTTTAGTAGTTGTTTTCTTTGAAAAATCCCAACTAAGAACATCCCATAGGATAATTTTGTATTTTTCTTTCAAAAGTGAAATTTGTCCTGTAGTAATCTTCCCGTAAGGTGGGCGAAAAAGTTTGTTCTGAGGCATTAATTGTTGGCACTTCTCAATATCTTTTAAATATTTTTCTTTGGATGTAAGCCACCCGTTTTTATGAGAATAGGAATGATTTGCGATCAGATGCCCATCAGATATGATATCATTAACTAAATTTGGGAATTTTTCAATTTGCTCTCCAACTAAAAAGAAGGTAGCTTTTATTTTTTCCTCTTTTAAAACCTGTAAAATGTAAGGAGTAACTTCAGGGGTAGGTCCGTCATCAAAAGTAAGCCATATATTATTTTCAGAATTTTCTATCCTCCAAACTAATGAAGGAAATAAGAACTGAAGAAATTTTGATGGTTTTACAAGCACATTATTGAATGCTTAAGTACTCATCCATAAAGGTATTAATTGTATAGGTTTTGAAATCAATTTGTTCTTTACTGCTCCCTTTTTCTTTGTAATAGATCCCGTTTTCTTCTGAGTAGTTGTAAGACATATCTTCCAGTTTATGAATTTGAATAACTCTGCCTAAACTTCCTAGAATTTGCCCTGCAATACTTATGTTTTGTTTAAGGCCACTACCTCTATCAAACTGTTTTAAGTATTTAATCTCAGTTAAATAATCATTTATCATTATTGCTAAAAGATGACTTCCTTTTTCAGCTTCGCCTAATTTATAATACAAATCAATCAAAGGTATTGAAAAGTAGCTTAGATTCACTACATCTCTTGGAAATTCAGCAACACACTTATCAAGTATTGCAATTGCTTTTTCGTTTTCTCCTTTTTGATAAAGAGCTTCAGCTAATCTTGTAAAATTATTTCTAAAATTCATTACCATTCTAGTGTTTGTTTCGTCAAAATATAAGTCAGATTTATTTAACCCACCCCATTCAAATTTATTCATTAACCTATTATACATTTTTTCAGTATGAACTATTCCTGTTTGGCCATCTGGAGATGGTGCAGAATAAGGCACCAGTCTGTATGCTAATCCTTCAAGTTGGAAATAATCTTCTAATCCCATAAAATTGTCTTTTCCAACCGTGATTGCAAAATATATTGGACGCTCCCAATTGAAATTAGCTAATATGTCTAAAACTAATAATTTATTTTTAAACAATCCGTTGCCTTTTAGTTTAAACTTAACTTCATCAACTATTATATTGTGATACTCTGTAGGAACAAATGATTTAGCTATTTCTTTATTTACTGTAAGTTTTAGTTTTTTAGTAGGGCAATAATTTCTTAAGCCTGCTGAAGTATTTAACTTAGCTTTTGGGCTATTGCTATTTATAAAATCAACCACATCTTTTACCTCAATGAAGTCTTTAAATCTTTCTTGAATTGGAGTGTAATCTCTTGTCCCTGTTCTGTAATCATCATGTTTTAAAGATGATGGGATTGGAGCTGCATCATAAGATGCTCTTTTCATTTGGTCTATATACCAATCGGTGTTAAATAATGATAGATTTACTACCTTAATATCAGTTCGTATTCCTTCAACTTCTTGTGCATACCAAAGAGGGAAGGTGTCATTATCACCATTTGTAAATAATATGGCATTTTTATCGCATGAGTTTAAGTAGTTTTTTGCAACTTCAAGTGCTGTAAAACGCCCACTTCTGTCATGGTCGTCCCAGTTTTCTGCAGCCATTAAAGTAGGGATTGTTAAAGCAATAATTGTAGCTAGACTCGCGCTAGTTTTGGAATTTAAATGTTTATTTATAAAGTTGTAAATGCCTAAAACTCCTATCCCTATCCATATTGCAAAAGCATAGAAAGAGCCAACATAAGCATAATCTCTTTCTCTTGGTTGGAAAGGGACGACATTTAAGTATACTATAATAAGAACTCCAGTAAATAGGAAAAAGAGTAGAACAGATAATGCATCTTGATTGTTTTGTTTAAAATGGAAAAGCATTCCAATTAATCCTAAAATTAGGGGTAGGAAATAATAATGATTCTTACCTTTATTTTTTTCTAAATAATCTGGGATATCCACTTCTGTAGAAGGGCTCCCTAATCTTGTATTATCAATAAAACCAATTCCACTTTCCCAATTTCCATTTAATGAATTTCCATCCATATTCATAAAGTCATTCTGTCTTCCAGCAAAATTCCACATAAAATAACGCACATAGGACCACCCAATTTGATATTTGAAGAAATAGGTCATATTCTCTCCAAAAGTTGGTTTTACATTTTTGTTTTTAAGCCCTGCCCAATTTACATATCCACCTGCATGCCTTGGTTGAGTGCTACTCCAAATTCTTGGGAATAACATTTTATCTCTTTTACTGTAGTTAGGTACTGTATTTTTTCTTTTGTCAATTATAATATACTTCCCCTTTTTCTCATCTTTTGCATAAATTGGGTTGCCGTCAATATAAGGCTCACGACTGTCTAATTTCGCATTAAAATGTTGCCCGTAAACAATTGGCCAACTGCCATATTGCTCCCTTTTTAAGTATGATAAAAGTCCAACGGCATCTTCAGGGTTATTCTCATCAATAGGTGGGTTGGAATTAGAACGTATAACTAAAATTGCAAATGAAGAATAACCAATTAAAAGCATCATCATCCCCAAAATAGCAGTGTTCCAAAATGCTTTGTTGTGTTTTTTAGTATAGATTAAACCAAAGGTAATCATCCCAATTATTGCTAAGAAATAAATGATTGTTCCTGAATTAAAAGGCAGCCCGATTGTATTTACAAAGAATAGCTCAAATTTTGAAATTAAACTAACTGCACCAGGGATAATGACACCTTGTACTAATCCTAATATAATCATAGATGAAACGAATGCTTTTAGTGCTCCAGCTTTGGTATATTCGTATTTTTTAAAGTAATAAATCATTCCCATTGCAGGGATTGTAAGTAATGATAGAAGATGCACTCCAACTGAAAGCCCTATTAGATAGCCAATTAAAACTAACCATCTACTAGCATTAGGGTTGTCAGCTTCTTGTTCCCATTTCATAATACACCAAAAAGTAACGGCTGTAAATAATGATGACATTGCGTATACTTCACCTTCCACTGCTGAAAACCAAAATGAATCAGAAAAAGTGTAAGCTAGAGCACCTATAAGTCCACTTCCTAAAACAGCAATAATTCTGCCAAATTCTATATTTTTTTCATCTTTAAAAAACATTTTTCTTCCAAATGCTGTAATTGTCCAGAATAAAAATAAAATAGTAAAAGAACTACAAAGCGCAGACATTATATTAATTGCAACTGCAACTTCTGATGTCCCTTGGGCTGCAAAAAGAGTGAAAATTCTACCAAATAATTGAAATAATGGCGCCCCAGGAGGATGACCAACCTCTAATTTATAAGCGGTTGCAATATACTCTCCGCAATCCCAAAAACTTACTGTTTGTTCAATAGTAGAGAAATAAACGAAAGATGCGATAAGGAAAACAACCCAGCCAACAATGTTGTTTAGTTTTTTAAATTGATTCATAATAGAATTTTACTTTATTATTAGATTGGCGAATTTATAAATTTTTTAAGTTACAATTATACATTAATGAAAATATGATTAAATATTTTGTACTTGTGAGTTAATTGTTATTTTTGCTGTCCGCTTTACGGAGTGCCCGATGGTGTAATTGGCAACACGTCTGTTTTTGGTGCAGAAGAGTCTAGGTTCGAGACCTAGTCGGGCAACATTTAAAAAAGTACTGATTATCAGTGCTTTTTTTTTGATGCAACAATCATAGTTTTTAATGCGTAATACATTGAATATGTTTATATATTTCTTATATTTGCGAATTCCCTATTAGGGAAACGACAAGTATTTTTAATTAAAACAAGTATTATGAACGGAAAGTTTACTAAAAATTTATTGACTTTTATTTTTGTATTTTCTCTAGGATTTTTTATGAATTCTAGTACATTGAGTGCACAAAATTGTGATATGCCAGTTGGTTTGAATACATCAAGTATTTCAAATTTTAGTGCAACATTAAATTGGGATTTAGATGCAAATGTTGATCATTATAGATTAAGGTATAAGGAAAGCGGTACTTCAAGTTGGTTGTATGAGCACAATGCTACTGGAGTTAGTTTTGATGTTGCTAATTTGAGTCCGTTATCAACTTATATATGGCAAGCTAAAGCTTTTTGCACTTCAGGTAGTGTCCCAGCATCAACATGGTCAGCTGTAGATACTTTTGTTACTGCTAATTACCCTGTGGATTGTAATAATACTCCAAATGGGACTGCATTTAATGATAGTTGTGGCAATTGTGTTGGAGGTACTACTGGAGATGTTGCTTGTATAGATTTTACTCCATCAGTTAGTATTATTTTAAGTACAGTAGAATGTAATGTTTTGTCTGATATTACTTTTGTTACTAGCCAAGATGCAAATGAGCCAGATATTTCTTCATCTATTTTCTCTTCTGATGCGGGCTTTTTTAATTTTACTGGGTTAAATTCTAATGATGTTATAGGTTCTGCGGATTTTATTGCTGGAGGAGGGTATATAAATATTAATACTACTTTAATGGTTGATTTTATTATTACTTCAGATAAAATTTCTGTTAAAGCTGTAGATAATGCAACAAGTCAGATATACGGTTCATTTACTATTGAAAATGCAAGTGATGGAATTTTAGTTGTTGCAACATCTTCGCCAGATAATAATAATGTAACTAGTGGAAATAGTCAAACAATTTTAATAAATGGGTTATTTACAAATCCTGATGCAAGTGTATTGAATTTTACATCAATAATTAATTCCGAACTTGGTGATGTAGATAATCAATCTGCAGTTGAAATAATTCAATGTTTTGATTGTGACGGCGTATTAGGAGGCACTTCATTTACTGATAGTTGTGGGAACTGTGTTGGTGGAGGTACTGGTAATGTAGCTTGTATTCCTTTTACTCCAACTGTTTCAGTTTCATTATCTAATACTGATTGTGATAGTTTATCTGACTTATCTATTAGTGTGAGTCAAGATCCAAATGAGCCTGATATGGCTACTTCATTATTTACTGCTGATGCAGGTTCGTTTGCCATCTCTTCTATGAATGTTAATGATATTATCGGATCAGCAACTATGAGTGTGAATGGAGGAAATAATACTTTTAATACGAATTTAATAGTTACAACAATCATTTCATCTAATCAAGTTGTTATTCAGTCTCAAGATGTGAATACAGGTTTAATTTTAGGAAGTTTTACAATCTCAAACTTGAATCCTGGAGTTAGTATCTCAACTCAATCACCCCCAGATAATAATAATGTAACAAGTGGAAATGCCCAAACAGTAATTTTTAATGATGTTTTTGTAAATTCAGGAGCCGGTGTTTTAACTTTTACAACTACTATAAACTCAGAAATATCTGATCAAGATGTTCAGAATTTCCCTTTTGTTATTGCATGTTTGTGCATCCCTAATAGCTCTATAGATGTTGTTGCGGAGTGTGATACTTATACTTGGAATGGGACTACATATACTTCCAGTGGAGTTTATACTTACTCTACAACAAATGCAGCTGGCTGTGATAGTACAGCAACATTAA
>Ga0315315_10000769_pt1 | contig 28234 bp, 38 predicted proteins | sample M140m3416metaG_FD_203699 | JGI IMG/M metagenome (GOLD analysis project Ga0315315, IMG submission 203699) | Ammonia-oxidizing marine archaeal communities from Monterey Bay, California, United States - M1 40m 3416 | ecosystem: Environmental > Aquatic > Marine > Intertidal zone | place: USA... | reverse complement strand
ATAATCAGTCACAATTTTGTTAGGTAATTTTTGTTCTTGGTGACCATAGGTTTTTTTAATGTTTTTGTTAGGTAGCATTTTTTTTAGCTGCATAAACAGTCATAAAATTTGAGTAACATTTTTATTTTGTGTTACCATAGTTTGTTCCCATGTTTTTTTGTTACTATAAGGATATCATTTTGTTAGCACAATCAGTCATAATTTGAATATATTTTTTTTTCATAGGAACAAAATTAATTCGCGATTTTTTGGCTCACACTGGAGCTATTTATTTTACTGTTCGGTAATTATTTAGGAAAAATAACGCGTAAATTTAGCAACTAACGAAATTATTTAATATATATATATAAATATATGACGCCTGAAGAAAAGGAAATACTAACGAAGAAGTTAGAGCGTTATGGAACAAAAACACAAGTCGACAACACAGTTACACGCATTGGTGAAAAAAATTCGTGGGCGGATTTTATAGATGAATATCCATATGGCACACATATCATTCCTCAGTCAATAAGAGACATATTAGTGCCAGACTATTATTCTCACGACGAGGCGCCCACAGAAACAAAATCGCGAACAAAATCGCGAACAAAATTGCGAACAAAACCGCTAAATATATCAGATATACTTCATCCGGCAATAAGACGCGTATTATATGCAACCCGAGGACTCCACGACGAGGCGCCCACAGAAACAAAACCGCGAACAAAACCACCACCCTCAACTCCTCCACCACCACCACCGATATATTACGAGCATCCGTTCGAAGAAGCGCGAAATTTTGGTAAAACTGAAGAACAACTACTAAAAGAATTCAATGATAGCGTTGAAGCAAATAAAAAGTACAGGCCAGTGGAAAAAGTGAGTGAAAAATACGGTTTGAATTTTTTAAGGGAGGAAAGTGAGTCCCGGGAGGTGAGAGATTTTTACGACCCTGCAACAACAACAACAATATACATACCTCATTACATTTATGAAGACCAACACGGCAATGAATTTAAGAGCACGAAGCCCTTACACGAAATATACACCACAACAGAGCCAGACCTTTATGTAAACAAACAGCACGGCAAAGTTAAGCTGGACAAGGGTGATTTACCTACTTCGGGAGGCAACCGAAAATCACGTCGCAACAAAAAAAGCAAGAAAGTCAAGAAAAGTAAATCTAAAAAGAGTCACAGAAAATCAAATCGTCGGCGGCGAGCATGATATGTCGATGAAAAAGATAAACGTGTTTTATAGTTATTATATTACGTTGAGAAAGGTTCAGTCACAAAATGGAATTTATTTTTTCTGTACATGTGACCATAAAGTGTTTGTTCTATTTATTTAGCGATTTTTTTTATTTGTTAGCATAAGTGGTCACAAATTTTGTCGCGATTTTTTTTTGATAGAATACTAGCGTAATTTAAAATTTTTATTGAAAGGATTTTTTTTTCACACCATTTATAGTCACAGAATTTATTCGCGATTTCTTTGTTAGCAAATTCAAATTTCATCATATTTTTTGGTCAATATACAACGATATGTTTTATTTACATGCTTTATTGCTTGACGATGTTTTATTTACCGACTCTTACGACGCGTCTTTCTACATTTCTTCTTTTAGAACGCTTACTCATTTTTTTTGATTTTCGTCTTCCGTTCTTTCTTCCTCCTTTCGTTCCATCTTCCTTGTCTGCAATGGCTTTCAATTCTTTCTCCACTTCTTGAATCCTTTTTCGAGCATATTCTAATCCTTTCAATAATTTTTCTTTAGTTGACTTAACTAAATTTTGATTTGATCCACTTGGCAAACCTCCAACACCGGTATGCCATTCAAAATTATTGGAATAATACTCCAAAAAAATTTTTTCAAGTTCCTTCAACTCTTTCAACCGATTCATCAGCGTTTGTCTATCAGACGATGACATTATATAGTAACCAAAGATAAAATAACAAACAAAATTTCAAAACCAAAAAAAAATGAATAAACTAAAAAGAAGAAATATAGTCTTGTGCTTTTACTTTTTCCTATAATCTCTTGTATTAGCGTATTAAGCGTCTCATCTGCTCTTTTTCGGCTTAGTGTTTAATTCGCGATTTTTTATTTTGGAAAAGAACAATATCCACCATACATCATCGGCGAGCCGACGCAGTCGTGAATCATTACGATGGATTCGTCATCTATGCCTCCAGACCAGCAGTCGCTGACCATGAACTTATTGCACTTCATACAAGTAGGTGGTTGTTTGTTTTTTACACAATGAACACATGCTTTCGAGTCTGACGACGAAACTGGTAATCCTTCCTCAAAAGAAAAAAAAACAATACTTACAAAGCCCTTCAACACTATCAGGCTCAACATACTTTGGCTTGGGAGCAAACTTTTTTAGCGCCTCCGGGATTACCTTAAATACGTACCACTTCTTCACGTCCCAGTCAAATTTAGCGCCGTAGAATTTCGCAAATTCTTTGTCTCTGTACTGAACATTCAGGTAAATCTTCTGCGTCAAATCTTCCGTTGTATTTTTAATGCTTCTTTCCTTCCTAACCACAAGAGTTTCCTTACTCAATAATTGTTTAGATTTTTTTTTCGGACTAGATTTCTTGATGTGCGCCATTTTTTCAAGCGCTAAAGAGAAATTTCACAGAGAGTTACTAATTAAAAATTTATGTTGATGTCTTCTATTCCACACGAGGGTAGAATTAATGAGGGTTTGGGTGCGACGATAATTTTATTTAATTTAATTAAATTTAAGAATCGAGGAAGGATTACCAATCGAGGATATAACTTATGCGAGAAGCTGCTACTATGTGTCGCGATTTTTTGCGTTCGATTGCGACGATGATTAAATGGCGATTGCTTATAATGTAAATATGAATTTAGTCAAAATTAAATATCTTCTATAATATATAATATTGAGCATGTCAAACACATATTTGCTGACAGATGAAGGTATGGAAAATGTTGCAAACCCTCAGTACTTTCTAGTAAAAGAGAAGAATGTACATGGGGAGACGAAAAGGACATTTACACGATTAAATAGTTTAAATCCGGAACATATATATAAGGATGAGAAAGGCAATTTTGATATTTTTGAAGTACCGGAGCGCATGGGTTTGCATAAAAACTTCAAGAAGGTCGTCATTAAGGAAGGAGGGAAAAAAAGAGGGAAAAAATCTATTAAAAATAGAAAACGCAAAACAAAGTCATCGAGAAAAAGAAGAACTGCTCGTAAGAGAGCCTGTTAATTTTACACCTTGTTAATTTTACACCTTGTTAATTTTTTCTCTATAACAAATGGACTTTCTAAATATCTTTGTACATTTTCTTCAGTTTTTTATATATTTTAAGTCTATTTTTCTGCACAGGTTTCTTCTCACCGTAAAGAGAAAAAGGTATATTTAATTCTTTTGGACTTAAATTTGCCAAACGCACCATTTCCTTTCTAGTGCCTTTTCGTAAAAATCTCCATATGTAAGGCATAGCATTATGTAACCGATTTATATCCACATCTATCTCATCTTTGCTTCGAGACTTCGCCATTTTACAACTTTTGAATCTCTCCATTTCTTCCTTGCATTTGTCTGTCATATATTTTGTCTTGCGCGTTTTATTGTTAATTATATTACAATATCCCCATGATTTACTACTTAATGAGTTCTTTCGAGAACTATTGCAATATTTGGGTGTACATTGAGGCATAGATTCGCCACATGGTACGTCGTCACAAGTTTTCCAACGGCATTTTTTTGTTATATTGTTTTTCATTTTTATATTTACATGAGAAAAAATATTGTGTCGATTTATCAATAACATTTTATTATTTATTGAAAAAATGTTAATAAGCGCAAAGAAAGAAAATAATCGCTCTATTTTAGATGAGAAATGGCGTTTTCTTTCGCTAAGTTATGAATTATCTTTGGATAAAAGGTTGATTTGTTACATAAACCCATCGAGTTTTGCTGCATTGGTATACATTTCTTTGAAAACTCTGAGTCCATATCTTTGTAGTCCGGGTTGCTCTTTTTCCACTGTGAAAGAGATTTGATACTCTTTCTTGACACCTCCTGAATAGCATTCTCCAGTTTTTCCACTGATTGTTCCTTATCCCATACATTATGGTCTTTTATATAAAGTGTCTCGCGTTTGACATCAGTGCAATGTATAGGTCGTTCATGTAGTGTCAGCAGTTTCAAGTTATCCATTAGAATCTTTGTCATTCCATTGACAAACCCTAGTTGGGCATTGTTCTCCAAGTCATCATGGCTTATTTCGATGCGGTCAATAAAATCGGAGAAATTAATCGCGTCTTTACAGGTTTCATTGAGAAACATATTGATATTAAACTGATTATTCATAGTATTATTTGTTGTATTATTAGTCGTACCTACCTTATCAATCATTTGACCCATCATATCTTGTTGTTTCTTCATTTCTTCTTGTTGTTTCTTCATTTCTTCTTGTTGTACATGTAACTGGGATATGAAGTCATGACGTTGTTCTTTCATTTCATCCATTGCTTTGTAAAAGAGCGATTTGTAATCCACATTATCATTTTTAACGACAATCTCATTCTCTACAGGTTTACATTTTTGTTTGTGTCTCCATAAACCAGTTCGTTCTTTATATTTTTTTCCACAATCGTCACAAATAAATTCGGCGTTTTTTGGCGTTATTTGTGTTGATTTTGTTGACAAATTATGCTTTCGAGTCAATAAGTGTCTATTATAATCGCTCTGTTTAGAGCATTTAAAGTCACATACCTCGCAGTAAAAAAATTGTGCGTTTTTTGGTGTTTGTTTTGTTGACATATGTTGATATATTATCAACATAAAAAAACGCCTAAATCTCTCCGCAATAAATAATAAAAAAAAGTTTCAGTCACATACCAAAATAATAATTCTTTGGTTTTCACTCGTATATGCTGTAAAACTCATTTTTAGGAAATTCCTAGAGAACTCCCAGGACTTTTTTCTGGTTTTGGACATTTTAAAAATGTCCATTTTCGCGAAAAAGTTCACGGAGTCTCAACGGCTTTTTTCAAGGATATCAAAGATTTAATAAAATACTAATGTTTTACTTTATTTTAAATGAGAAATGCTGTTAGCTTTTGCTAGGTTATGGATTATCTTAGGATATAAGGAGTCTTTAACAAATATCCAATACTTGATTTAAGTATATAGAAAAACACTCGAATACATAATATGGTTGAACTATGTAATCAATGTAATCAATTTGAAGGTATTCATGAAATTCCAGAAACAGAACAAACTATTTGTGATTTATGTCAGATTCATATTCGCGTTAAATTTCCGACAAATGAAAATTTCGTTTTTTATCCACCAAACGGCGTGAAAACCATTTCCGTTTTCGATGACGGTAATCAAAAATTCCAAAATGAACAAAATGAATGGCTACAAATAGGTCATTGTAGGGACCATCCCGAGAAAATATTTCTAGTCAATAAATTTTCGAATCAATATATCAATTCCATTTCTTCATGGAAAACTGATGGTGTAAGATTGGTTAATATTAATTAATCGGCATGAAATCTGTGTTCTATTATTTTCTTTGACATTGATTATGAAGTCAAAGTCAAATATCAAGGCAATCAATGGATTCTTGGCAGAGGGCGAAGATAAACCCATAAAGGGGGGAAATAAAAAAATATTCATATTATATATGCCTACATTCGGTGTGCAATCTATAATTAATAGTACAGATAGAGCCCTTTATAATACAATTTCAAATTTACAAAATCAAGTAAGTTCAATTACAAGTAGTGATATATGTACAAAATGTAGAGAAGAATACTGTCGTCAAAGCCCTATTAATATACATTTCTCAAATAAAACATTCATATGTGAAAATATCCATAATAATAAAAGATTGTTTAGTTGTAATTATAATAGTGAAACCATTGCAGCAATAAGTGAAGATATGCACAATAATTATCATTTTAATTTAGAAAGTATTCATGATATTTCATTCAATGGTGAAACATTTAGATTGAAACAATATCATTTTCACAAAGCATCAGAACATACACTTAATGGTTCTAGTTTCCCCATGGAAATACATTATGTACATCAAAGGATTGATATAGAAACGGGTTTATTTTTGGATCATTACCTAGTAATCGGTATATTCATTTCACCAACAGCCACTGTCAATGGTGATTTAAGTAATGCCCTTAAAGTTTCATCTGACGCACAAACAATACAGACAACTGTATCTGACTTAAATAAAATGTCATATTTCTTTTATCCAGGTTCATTAACTACAGATCCATTTAGTTCGACTGTTACCTGGTTAGTTATGAAAGACCCAATTTACGCAAGTTCAGATGATATTAATAATTGGAATGGAGGTAGTCCAAGACCCGTGACAAACGGTGTAGATGCCGCTGAGGTATTATATGTTGAAGAAAATGATATATAAATTATATGATACTGTAACTTATATAATTTACAAAATGTCAGAAACTGAAGTATATAATTTATACCCTCAGAACAAGAACAGTATCTATACAACGGAACATTGGGTAAATACTTTATCAAACGGAAAATTGGTAACCGTTTTATTTGTGCAGCAATGGAGAACCGGAATATTTACAATTGAATTAGATGAAACAGAAAAAGAAAGATTATTAACACAAGATAACATTACGTTGAATGATTGTGGCGCTTCCATTGACGAATTAACCGATGGTTGGTATTTCGGAACGGAAATAAAAAATAAAGACAATTACAATGATGAAGAATTAAAGGAAATACATAAAATGATGTTTAAAGATAATCAAGCAGAATACGACAGTGAAGTAGAATACGATTTTGACCAAGATATCATGGAAGCAAATGATTGGTCTATGGATGATACTATTTATGAAATTACTAATGGTTGTGAGTTGGAATTAGCTAGTTAATGGCTTGTAAATATATGAATCATTGCAAATTATTCAAAGAATCCATTTTATTTTTTTGATTTCCTGGTTTTTCTTTTACTAGATTTTTTATTCTTTGTTTTACCGCCCAATAGCTTAGGATATCCTGGTCGCATTGGTTTTGGATTATCAACCCCAACCACTGATTTAAACATACCAAAATCCACTTTTTTCATATTTAGCTTAGGATAAAAATCCATTCCTTCTTCACTTGATGCAAGACTAATTGTTATTAATTTTGTTTTCAAAAAGACCACGGAAAGTATCATCATATAAGACAGAACGCTATGAATACCAATGTTGTTTCTACAAGAGGAACATTAAGTGATTATAATAATGTTCATATAACAGTTAAACCTGATGGTGTAAGATTGTTGAAGATTAATTAATCGCGTTTGAATTCTGTGTTCTATTATTTCTTTGACATTGATTATGAACTCAAAGTCAAATATCAAGGCAAGCAATGGATTCTTGGCAGAGGGCGAAGACAAAGACAAAGAATAATATAATTGTGTTATTTAAGCCTTCTTTCTACTGCTACTTTTACTCTTACTCTTCTTACTGCTACTCTTACTGCCACTTTCACTTAGGTTTATATCTTCCAAACTCTCACTGCTACTCTCACTGCTACTCTTACTCTTCTTACTGCTACTCTTACTGCCACTTTCACTTAGGTTTATATCTTCCAAACTCTCACTGCTACTCTTATTCTTCTTACTACTACTCTTACTACTACTCTCACTGCTACTCTTATTCTTCTTACTGCTACTCTTACTGCTACTCTTACTGCTACTCTCAAAACAATCGCTCGGTAATGAGACAGTGCTTATGGTCCTCCCATCATCGATTATATCATCGCTTATTTCATCGCCGATTTTTGCGCCTTTTTTCACTAGGTATTTATTAATCATGTTTGATGCATTACTAGGAGCAAGGTCCAAAGGCGTTTCTAAATAATCATCTTTAACATTTACGTCCGCACCGTTTTCCACGAGGGTTTTGACTACAAGATAGTTCTCTTCTTCGCATGCTATATGCAATGGCGTCTTTCCATTATTGTCGTTTGCATTGACGTCAGCGTCTTTTTTAAGCAGAGCTTTTATAATTAATATATTATCATGGAAACACGCTATATGTAACGGCGTTTGTTCATCACTGTCGGTCGCATTGACGTCGGCGCCCTTTTCAAGCAATGCTTCAACGATTTCTATATATTTGTCATCTTCGCATAGACATGCTTTATGTAACGGCGTTTGTCCATCACCGTCGGTCGCATTGACGTCGGCGCCGGTTTTAATCAAAAATAGCGCCACTTTAATATAACCATCGTCACATGCGCGATGTAAGTATGTTGTTCCATCTGGGTCTGCTTCGTTAACGCGAACGACCCCTTTGTTTATTTTTTTTTTAACGTCTTTTAAATCATCAAGCTTAAGTGACTCAATAGACTCCGGACGCCATGACGACGCGCTTATCGCACTGTAGTCCGATTTTTCCGAATTAGATAATAATTTCGCCTTATTTGATGAATATGATATAGAAGACACTGTGCTACGACGCTTCATTGTTTTATCATTTGAACTCTTTTTTCCACTACTACCGCCACCATTTTTGCGCGTTTTAATCTTGCTAAATGAAGACTTCATATATATATATAAATATAAAAGCGCGCACATTTGATTTATACCAGTGAAGATTTAAAATGGAACGCCTAAGGCGTTCTGAATTTTAATTCGTTACTGGTATCTGACCCTTGAAAGATTCAAAATGTTCCATTTTAAATCTACAAGGATTTAAAGATTTCGCGTTATTAAATAATAATGGACGCTACTTTCGTAGAATATGTATGGATAGGTGGCCATGATGAACTACGCAGCAAAGCTAAGGTGCTCTATTATAGTGTGCAAAGCTTAAAAGATATTCCTTCGTGGAACTACGATGGGAGCTCCACCGGTCAAGCTCTTGGAACCGATTCAGAAGTAGTGTTACAGCCTTGCGCTATTTTTAATGACCCATTTCGCGGGTCTCATCATAAAATTGTCCTATGCGATACATATACTCCCGCCGGAGAGCCCTTGAGCAACAATCGCCGTATATGGGCAAAGGCACAATTCGACAAAAAACTCGATGAGGAACCTTGGTTTGGTCTGGAACAAGAATATTTTATTATTGATCCGAAAACTGAAAAACCGCTGGGTTACCACGAATCCAAAACGCAGGGACAATTTTACTGCAGCGCTGGAGCGGAAAATGCGTTCGGACGCGACGTCGCAGAGCAGCATTTACGAGCTTGTATATATGCAGGCGTCAAAATCTCAGGTATTAATGCCGAAGTCGCGCCTGGACAATGGGAGTTCCAAGTTGGTCCATGTGAAGGCATCGCATCGGGCGATCATTTGTGGGCCGCACGTTATTTGTTGAACCGCGTCGGAGAGCACCATGGTGTTTCCATCAGTTATGACGCCAAACCGTTAAAGGGCGACTGGAATGGCTCAGGCTGCCACACAAATTACAGCACCAAAAATATGCGCGAAGGACTGAATTCCAAAACCGGACTCCAATTTATTGAAGAGGCCATTGCAAAGATGGAGTCAAAACATCGCGAGCATATGCAAGCCTATGGCAGCGGGAATGAAGAGCGTATGACCGGGGAGCACGAAACTGCCGCATTTGACACCTTTTCTCATGGCATCGCAAATCGCGGTGCATCTGTACGCATCGGAAATGAGAACTATAAGAATGGCAAAGGATATTTCGAAGATAGACGACCCAGCTCCAATTGTGACCCGTATTTGGTGACGGGAACGTTGTTCAAAACCACTTGTTTCTGAAAAATCCTTCATGTCATTAATTCACCCTCTTTGTCAAACAAAACGCGCAAAAGTAGGGAAAATTACTATATTCTCTGTGATTTTTGCTTGAAAAAATGAACTCTGACGACTCCTACTACAAAAGGAAAATGGACACAACCAAGGAAGGACTCGAACGTTCGCTTGCATCTTCTCCACTGGAGAAGGGTATGGCCTCCGCTGTTGGCAATTGCGTGCCTTTTATAAACGATGAGCGCGACATTTTTATTACTCTTGGACTCGGCGCGTATTTCAAAGAACCATTTGAACGCACGGGCTCTATTTTTCAATAATTATTTAGTTAGAATTAGCTATTAAATAATCCTCTATATATGTTAAATAATGAATATTACTTACGAATATTGGAAGTCTCGTATCGAAAACGGCGATTTCATTCTTGTCGATGACGACAAATATGACGATTTTACAAAGATTTACGAAAAAGAAACAGAAATATGCTTCAAAAAAGAAGATATTGTTGAAAAAGAACTGCATGTTTTTGACCCATCAGACGATGTAGTTGAAGAAGTTGTAGAAGTTGTAGAAGAAGTTGAAGAAGAAGTTGAAGAAGATGACATTTTAGAAGATAAACGGTCTAGATATATCACCTTTATTGTATGGTTTCTCGCGCTTTGTGCTGTGGCCGGCATCACGCTTAACGCAACGTTTCATGATAGCTCTGAACAGGTAGATACAAAGATTATAGAAAAATACGACGCTATTGACATAGCATGGCTCATTCTATAATAAATATTGTAAATGATATATCATTATTTACAATACATTTATCGGGCGCCTCGTGTTTTATTCTTGCGATTCTTATTTGACTTTTTCATATTCATACGCTTATTCTTCTTTGATTTTTTCGTTCTCTTTCCTTTCCTTGTTCTTCGCTTTCCTCCGTTAAATGCTAGTGGTTTTGAAACCAAATTTCCAACTTCTTCCCATTGTTCTTTTTTCTCCGGGCCCTTCACAACAGGGTTTTCTGCAGCAGCTATTGCTTTTTTGCCGTATCTCATTTCTTGTAATTTATTGAAGCGCGTTTTCAATGCACTAAACTGTGCACTGTACATCACTGCTGTAATTAAAGTCTCAATTGCTCTGTCCAATGGTGAAGATATGTATATTGACGGCTGCAAATCAACGCCATTCTCCATAAATATGGCGTTTAGTCTCTGCGCTTGGGCTACACCTTCTGGTGTGAGCATTGCGTTCAAATACATTCGTTTCCTTCGTTCCATCATTTTACCGATCTCTTTCAGACCGGGTATGTTATAAGGATTAGAAAAGTCTTTACCGATAATATTATGATATCCTTCTCCGTGACGTATGAAGTATATTGTTTTTCCTACGAGGTTTTCATATTTTGGGTCTATGTATAATGGTACATATCCTTTTTGTCTTAAGGTTGTTAAAGGTTCTTGGTTATCTTTACTTAAATATTCATGTTTTAGAGTAGTGACCTCACCTTCATGAAATACGCTCATTACAGGTATTATATCAGCCTTTTTGCTCTTTACTAATTCAACTTTTATACAGCAACAGTTTTTTAAATATACCGGTGTTGTTCCCCCACCCTTTAAATTCATGTATAAAGGAAAAAATTTATGCAATAATAAATATTGATGCGCGCAAATAAATATATTTTCTCTATCTTCTTCTTCTACTAGTTCACTTATTGTCACGAATAAATTGTTCCAATTATCTAAATAGTCTTGTTGATGGTTAGACCGAGACGCTGTTGCTATACTTTTAAGGTCTGTCTTTTTAAGTTTAAATATATCCTTTAGTTCTTCTGGCGCACCATAGTCATGGTCCCATAAAAAGTGGTTAGGCATTTTGTCTGTATTGGTAGTAGTATAATTATCGCGCTTTTTCGTTATGGGTTCTTTACCCTCATCTTGCTTTACATCCGCAACGCAATTCTCCTGTGTTAATCCTAATTTACCACTATCGCAGCCCTCTGATAACCCTCTATTTGAAAGCTCCTTTAATCCTGGTATGATAGTTATATTTGGTGGTAAAATATAGGATACTTTTCCTTGTACTGTGGCCATATACATTATCATGAGAAAATAGCTAAACAACAAAGATTATAGAAAAATACGACACTATTGACATAGCATGGCTCATTCTATAATAAATATTGTAAATGATATATCATTATTTACAATACATTTATCGGGCGCCTCGTGTTTTATTCTTGCGGTTCTTCTTTGACTTTTTCATATTCATGCGCTTATTCTTCTTTGATTTCATCATTCTCTTTCCTTTCCTTGTTCTTCGCTTTCCTCCTTGAGCTGCTCGTTCTGTAATATTACCCGGTTCCAGACCTTCAATTGCTAATTTATCCGCTTTATCTGCAGCTAAATATTCTTTCAACGTCATCTTATCTTCATCTTCATCTTCATCGTCTGTTGCATCCTCATCCCCAATCCCAAACACGCCAGGTACGTATTTTTCTCCCGCTAATTCATCAGCTTTTTGTGCAGCTATTGCTCCTTCGCCGTATCTTTTTAGTCGTAATTCATTGAAGCGCGTTTTCAACAAATTAAACTGTTTATTGTACATCACTGCTGTAATTAAAGTCTCGATTGCTCTGTCTAATGGTGAAGATATGTATATTGACGGCTCCGAAAGAACAATACCAAAGGCCGTGTTTAGTCTCTGCGCTTGTTCTACACCTTCTGGTGTGAGCATTGCGTTCAACATCCTAGTTGAATTTGTAAGCTTTGTTCCTTTACTTGCAACATTATGAACTCCTTCTCCATGACGTATGATGTATATTGTTTTACCATTGAGTTTTTTTTCAACCAATGTTTTTGATGGGAAGTAATTTGCGTGATAAAAAAGCTCTTTGAGATTTTCAGTATAATCAGTCTCATTTAAATAAATTTCTCTTCTCTTATTTTCTTTTTTTTCTTTTCTCTTATTAAAATCTTCTTCCGTCTCTCCCTCTTTCCGTTTAATTAATGGTAATTCACCTTCATGAAACACACTCATTGTAACATTTTGTTCCGTGTCTATATTTACTTTTATACAGCAACAATTTCTGAACTTCTTTGATATTTTAAATTTAAAAAACTTATGTAATAATAAATCTTGATGCGCGCAAATAAATATATTTTTTGTATCGGCGGTTACTAACACACTTATTGTCCTGAATAATTTGTTCCAATTTTTTCTGTATTCTTCAGCTTCTTTCGCTTTATCAGCAATGTTAAAGGCATTTTGTTTTGATTCTTCCAGTTTAAATATATTATTTAGTTCTTCTGGTGCTTCATAGGCAGGGTCCCATAAAAAGTGGTTAGGCATTTTGTCTTTGTTGGTAGTAGTATAATTATCACGCTGTTTCATTTCGTATTTATCTCCCAATTTCACTAAGTCCGCAACACAATTTTCTTTAGTAAATTTACCACATTGTTCATAATTTTTCCTTGGATCTAGAAATCCTACCGTTTTACCATCTTTCTTTCCAAAGAATAATCCTTTTGAAAGCTCCTTTAATCTTGGTATGATAGTTATATTTGGAATGCTTGCCTCTGCTACACTTACATGTTCTTCTACACTTGGTCGTTCTCCTACTACACTTGCTTGTCCTTCTATTACACTTGGTTGTCCTTCTATTACACTTGGTTGTCCTTCTATTACGTGTTCTGTTACCATATACATTATCATGAGAAAATAGCTAAATAACAAAGAATTAAATAAAATCTTTGTAAACCCTGGAAAAAAACCGAGAAATTAATTTTTGAAAAATCAAAAATGGACAATTTTAAAAATGTCCAAAATGAAAAAACGGAGGGCTGAATCCTTTGAAAAATCGCATTGACAGCATAATCGAGCGAATTCCGAAAATTTTCTTTTTTTCCGGACAGCATAATTTTTTATTATTTTCCCAAAAAACAACTTAGGCATTTTCTCCGTCAGTATATATATCATGCCAAAAAATGCCGTGAATTTTTCTTGCGCATCATGTGACTTCGAATGCTTTAAAAAGAGTAATTATGAGGCACATTTATTGACTCGGAAACACAAAATACTGACAAATACTGACGTTTTGACTGACGCAAAAAATGCCGCACCATTTCAATGTGTGTGTGGAAAAATATATAAACACCGTCAAAGCATTTTCAATCACAAACAGAAATGTCGCGAAAATAACACCCGGGAGTTAGAAAAATACATGAAAGACCAAACACTTGACGCGGGATTAGTGTGCCAATTGATACAGCAAAACAAAGAAATGCAGACGCAGATTCTTAATTTAACAAACGAAGTCAAAGAAATGTCTATTAATAACGTGAATAACACTCAGAACAATTTCAATATCAATGTGTTTCTCAACGAAACGTGTAAGGACGCGATTAATTTCACGGAATTCATAGATAAAATCGAGGTTTCACATGAGGACCTGGAAAACAACGCACAATTAGGCTTTGTCAATGGCATCACAAAGATTATTACCGACAATCTCAAACAATATACAATTTGCGAGAGACCCATACACTGTACAGACGTCAAACGCGATAAAATGTATATCAAAGACGAGAATATTTGGCTGAGGGAACAGGAAAAAGTCAAAGAAGTGCTTAATAAAGCGATTCAAGAAGTGTCACGCAAAAGCATGTGTTCTTTGATAGACTGGCGAAAAAGTAATCCGGATTACGCGGATATGGACTCGGAATTTTCAAAGAAATGTATTGTTATGCAGAAGGAATCTATTGCGGGCGAAAATCGCGACAAGTTCTATCCGAAAATTATGGGGAAAGTGGGCTCTTCAGTGCAAATAAAAAATCAATCAGTATTAAACCCTTGAAGATTTAAAATGGACCATTTTCAATCGTTTAAGGGTCAGATACCAGTAACGAATTAAAATCCAGAACGCCGGAGGCGTTCCATTTTAAATCTTCACTGGTATAAAATAAAATTGTAATCTTTTTTATCGAAACTACATAAATTGAAAATATAATATAATGTATATGTCTAGCGATTACGAAAATTATTACGATATAAACGGAGAACAAATACGCGACGAAGAAGAAGACATCGAAACCGGCGAAGTGAGTGATGAGCACGTAATGCAAAATCATCCATGTCTGTTTTCGATTATTTTTGTGCTCTACTGCGTGACGGCATTAATAAAGAAATTGTGCGATTGTCTCCAGCATTATAAAAATCGCGATATATAACTTTTTATCATTCTATTGTAATGGAAAAAATCAAGGCTCCATCGAAAAATGTTCGATTCAGCTCTCATGTTATGATATTTATGATACCGAATAAGATTGACCTGGCTCCATTCAAACATATTTTATGGTATGATGATACAGATTATTATATATTTTCACAGAGTTACATGAAATACATTCAGGAAAAAACGCATATAAATAAGAGCACATAACTCTCTATATGCAGGACTATACCAACGTTCAGTTAAACAATAGTAAATATACGTCCAACCTTCGTATTGGACCAAAGAAAATTACGCCTAAAAACCACACTGACCAACGTGCTCAAAAAATAGAAAACGAAACGGAACAGTTCTCTGTGCCTACTATTCCCAGGGCTTTAGCGCAAGAAATATCCGGCGCACGTACTGCGAAAAAACTAACGCAAAAAGAGCTCGCGAATAAAATGAATATCCCGCAGACCACATATAACACCATCGAAAACGGCAAAGCTTTGTACGATCCACCAACGAAAAAAATCATACAAAACATCGAGAAACAACTCGGGGTCAAATTGACAAAGAAATAAGTTATTCCTTTTGCAAGGCATTTACTGCATCATCGCGCTCTTTTTCCAATCCCTTTATCACTTCGTATAACTCATCTAGTTCATTGCCCATATTTGTCACCAACTGTTGTGACTTATCCAATGCCTCTTTCAGCTCGGCATTAGCCGCTTCCAAACTTTTTAATTGGTCCTCTATAGAACTCATATAACAAAGAACATATTATAAAATATACCAAAATTTTATCTAATATAATGTAATTATATAATTATAAAATATGTTTGGTAGAAGAAGCGTATTAACGCATGAAATGACCCCAACTGAACTACTAAAAAATACAAATAAGGGCTTGACTAATGCAAATGAACGTTTGAAAAAGGAAAACGCCGACTTGACTAATGAAAACACCGACTTGACTAATGAAAACGCCGACTTGACTAATGAAAACGCCGACTTGACTAATGAAAACACCGACTTGAATAAATTAATAGAAGAACTAGAAAAACACCAAAAACTATTATAAAATCAAAAAGCTGAGTTACGTAAAAAAATCAGTTTAGAAGGTTTCACAGAAAAAAACAAAATAAGTAAAAAAGCAGAAGGAAGACTTCAAACAGTAATGAGTTCAATCAAAGGTGGTAGAACAAACAAAAAAAAATCAAAACGTAGATATACTAAAAAAAGATTGTAATACAAATGACATATATATGCTTATACATTCATATATATGCTTATAAATCAACCTGCTTTCTCGTTCATTCCGTAAAAAAGAGAATTACATTTTTTGGCACTAGAAAATAAATAGCAATACTCAGGATTCATCAAAACATACGCGAAAATGATTAAAGTCAGTAAATAGAGGACATATTTCGATAACATTTACATATACGTACATAAAATTATTGAAAAATAATATCAATTTTTTATTGATAATCACATTTATTATCTACGTCTAGTTCCACGCCTATTTCTACGTCTAGTTCCACGTCTAGTTCTAGACTTTTTTCCACCGCGACTATTTACTTTTCTTGATGATGATGATGGTGGTGATGATGGTGGTGATGGTGATGGTGATGGTGATTCTTCTTTTAAAACATATGGAGTTTTAAAATCTGGATTGTTAGCTATTGCTACATACCACCTGTAAGGTTTTTTTAATTTCCCCTTCCAAGTGGTTAAATCAGATTCTTTTAACTCACCATTATCATTAATAACATTATCACCTACACGATATACAGTCCAGTGTTTCGGTATCGGTATGAGATATTCCCTAGAAAAATATTCACCATTTTTATAATGCGTTATTGGTATAAGAGATTCGGGTATTTTATTCATATATATATATTAAATATATTTTATAGAATTATAATTTATGATATTTTAATATTTTTCCCAAATCTTTGAATTTTTACTATAGACGGTTTATCTAATTTAATAATTTTCCCTAATTCTGTAATATACTCAGGATTCATCAAAACATACGCGAAAATGATTAAAGTCAGTAAATAGAGTACATATTTCGATAACATTTACATATACGTACATTTTATCAGCACCCACTCGACCCCATTGTGATATTCAAATAATTCAAATGGTCAGAGCTGGAATAATTTCCTTTGTCGTCGTCGTCACAATAAATATACGCGCTATTCTCTTCGTTATAACAAACGCCTTGAGAAACATGAGCATAACCAAACATTTGGGGCGGAACACTCACAACTATATCGTTGTTATGTACTACACGAAACCCGTCGATATATTCATCGAAATCTTTGACAAATGCGTCGTTACCTACTCGCGGAGAACCGAAATTGTAGAAATACCGCAGTTCATATTCCGTATTTATCAAATCATATGCAAACAATGTACATAGCGCCGAGCCCAACGAATGACCGGTCAATAACAAAGCGTTTGTGCGATATTTCTTTGACAAAATGCCTAAATTCTCAAAGATTTCCGATTTAATATAACCGTATGCCTTGTAAAATCCCTTTTCAACGGACAAAGATTGGTCTATATATGGCGTTATATGCCCGATTTGGACATTCTCCATCCAATTGTATGCATTCGACGACCCACGAAAAGCGGTGAAAATCGCATCCGTGACGTTGTCGTAACCCATAAGCGCTTTTGAACCGTAACTTTCCACTTCATAATCCAATACACAATTTTCACATGTTTCCAGCGAAGTGCAATAGGTCATTTGCGCAAGATACACACTTTGCATCGCGATTTTTTCATCGTAGATTATTGGAGTTCTTTGACATTTCACAAAGATTTGTAAAAAATACAATAAAAAATACATGAAAATCCTCATATATAATTGTATTGTTATTTCTTTGTTTCCTTATAATATTTTTCGTAAATGATTTTTATATCCCAGAAATATAAATATCAAATTTTCCACGTCGATGCAAAGACCGCGATTAAAACACGCACTTTTTACGCAGTAATGTTCCAAAATTTGCCGTTTTATATCCTGATTTAATGGTATTTCTTTGACAATCATGCTATATCGTTCCATGAATTGTTCGTGCGCACTCACTCGCCATGATGTTTTTATGGTTTTGCTTTCCATATTCACCTTGAAAATCGCCAAATTCGGTATTTCTTTGATATAACTTACCTTCATCTTTCCACCCTTCTCTCCGAAATCGCCGTAAGCATCGACGCCTTCCCATACAGTATTTACCGGATATTCGATTGGAATATAATGGAATGCATAATGATACAATGGATGCTTTAACAATACCAAATATGGGTCAGACCTCGTCTTTACTATATCGTCACTTCCTTTTAGAAAGGGGATTCCATCCACGTGATAGTATGGGTCGCCGTATTTCAACATGTCTTTGTAGTCTCTGATGTAGATATTATTGCTGCGTAAAATAATATCAATTTTTTATGATTGTAATGTATATGTCAAAGCAAAAAATTATACCACATGACGATGTGTTAAACATGATTGAGTTATCTATGCTAGTATATAACTACGGCAAAGATTTCACATTAAAGAAAAACGAAGACATTGACTCACTTATCGCAAATATTAAAGACGCCGATTTAAGTAACGTCAGTGAAATCCGGAAAAAAGCACTTGTTCGTCTAAGTAACGATTGTCCCCATGGTAACGTCATTGCGTTTATCGATAATTCCAACAGTGACCTGCAATGTGTCATCACGAAAAGCGAAACCAAGAAACGTATTACCGTTGTATTTAGAGGAAGCGAATCTTTGTCTGATTGGTACTATGACCTTTCCTTTTTCAAAACATATTTGGAAAAACAAAAAGTTTATGTACATTCTGGCTTCTACAAACAACTCACATATGGCCACGAATTCACTAAAATCAAAAATACCGTCAAAACAGAATTAATAAAAAATCCCAATTATGAAATTTTTGTTACAGGGCATAGTCTCGGCGGTGCATTGTGTACTTTATGTGGCTTCTTGCTTTCATATGAAATAAAAAACGATATCCAAGTCATTTCATTTGCAAGCCCTAGGGTCGGCGACTCCAAATGGAAGAGAGTTTTCGATTCAAGGGCGAATTTATCTCATTATCGAGTGACAAACCGCAGAGATATTGTCACCGCTGCTCCCATGGCTTGGTTTGAACATGTTGGCGATAATATTCGCGTTAAAGACGATTGCTACAAATGGTTTCCTAATTATAGCTATAGTTGGTGGGATTTTTCTATGTTCAAATGCAATAGCATAACCGACCACGATTGTGATTTGTATTATGAGCGTATTATGAAAAATGCCTGGTAATTTCAATGTAATCCATACGTCAAATCTTTGAGTTTTTCATGAACCTTTATCAAATTATTGCGCGCAGTCTCCGCGCTATAACCGTAAAATTCCCCGATTTGTTTCAGCGTGTGTTTCTTGTTCATGTGTTCGTCGTATCTCAATGAAAACAACATACGTTCATCCGCATTCAGTTCCGATAATGTAGAAAGGATACTGGTCTTTGTCGTTGTGTTTAATGAACGCGCCCATTGAACGTTGCGCTCAATAGGTCGGATTGACTTTTCGTATTCATATTTGTTTTTCTGTCGCCATTTTTTATTCACTCGATAATGGTGCGGCAATAAACGCATCGGTCCCAAATCTGATATCCCTTTATATAACTCGCCGTTCATGTATATTTTCCCATAATTGTAAAAATTTCCGCCGCCATTATAATTGCTTATTGCATGTAAAAGACCCCGGGTTGCATAGACATAAAGCTCATTGTGTTGCGAGGGCTTCAAATAAAACTTGTTTGTTTCCACGAAGTTGTTAGTGTAGTGTATTGTCCATTGATGATGATTTTTATAGATGAAATTTTGTATTGGCTGTAAAGCGTCTTGATTTTCCAGAGTCCTATAATATTGGACAGAGTTGTCAATGATTTTCCACTGATATGGCGTCATGTAAGCTGTCGCGCAATGAAAACATAATAATAAAAACCACATTGTTATGTTTCTTATAGAGAGAATTATTTATAGAATCAATTTTTTCGTTTTTATTATATAACTTTGGATTTGTAAATATATATGTAAAGTATATATGAAGCAAACAAAGCGGAATATGAAAATGTCGAGAAGAAATAAAAAACGCACATTTAGAAAAACCAGGCAGCGTAGAATTAAAGGTGGAAATGATTCATTGATTGATATTATACAACAAATGCCTGCAAATAAAGACACCCTTACTAAAGAAGAAAAGGAAGAAATAAAGAAAATTTACGATAAAATTGATGCTATATTAAAACTAACAAAAAAGCAGGTAGAAGGAACAAAACCAATTGAGAAGTGGCAGATGGATTTGATGACAGAAAAAGATACTTATGGAAAAACACTATTGCATTATGCATGCGAGTTTGGGCTTGATGATGTTGTATTTACGATACTTTATTGTGATAAGGAAGGTATCCATGTTAAAATTAACGCACAAGATAAGAACGGATGGACACCATTACATTACGCATGCGCTAATGGTCATACTGAAGCTGCAATTGAATTATTCTCGTCACTGACCAAACTCAAATCAGGTTTGAAGGATAAGTTAGATTATAAATTACAAAACAAACAAGGAAATACACCATTACATTTAGCAGCATTCAAGGGGCATGCTGAAACAATAATAAGTATTTTGAAACTTTTCGAAGATTCATCCGAACCAGTAGCAGCTCCTGTACCTGAAACCACCGAAGCTTCTGCACCTGAAGAAACATCTACAGCTTCTGCACCTGAAGAAACATCTACAGCTTCTGCACCTGAAGGACCATCTACAGCTTCTGCACCTAAAAAAAAATTGTCACCATTGGGAATTGAGTATTTAAACACTAAAAATATGTTTCTTCAGACACCATTACACTACGCATGTCGGTCTAATCGCGATGGCGTTATCGACGTATTATTGACATATGAAGGACTCGAAATTAATGCAAAAGATGATGCGAATAAAACTCCATTGCATTATGCAGCCGATAAGGATTACGCAAATATTGCTCAAAAATTGATGGATAACGGTGCTAACGTTGAATTTATGGATAAGAATGGTCGAACGCCAATACAATTAGCATGTGAAAAACATAAAATAGGCGTGGTGGAAAGACTGAAACCGGAACATAACTACGTATGCCCAAAACAAACGACTACAGCAAAAATAAGGAAAACATTGAAATCGATGCGAGAAGTGAAAAGTCGAGTCACACAAAATTACGACCCAAAACGTATGTCTCCGGTATAAAGTGAATAATTTACACCCTTGATAATTTTCATAAATGAAATTATGAGAATTATTCATACAGTTGTGAAAAGTTTATTAAAAAATTTCTCCATATATTTTTCTGTGATTCTCTTGTCACAGGATACGGTTGATTCTTTGCATTATTGACCCAGTGTGCGATTGTTTCTTGTGGCACTTTTATACCTTTTGCCTTTTCGGTGATAGAAATTAAAAAGGCTTCTAACTGAACGTCGGTGTATGAATCAATATCTATAACGATATTTTCATTGTCCAACGCTCTTTGCAAATCCTCCCACGTTATAACGACGCTTCCATTGCTACCACTGCTTCCATTGCTACCACTGCTTCCATTGCTACCACTGCTTCCATTGCTACGTCTGGTTCCACTGCTACGTCTGGTTCTATTGCTACCACTGCTTCCACTGCTACGTCTGCTTCCACTGCTACGTCTGGTTCCACTGCTAAGACTGGTTCTATTGCTTCCACTGCTTCCATTGCTACGTCTGCTACGACTGCTTCCATTGCTACCATTGCTTCCACTGCTTCCATTGCTACGTCTGCTTCCACTACTTCGTCTTCTTAGACTGCTTCCACTATTACGTCTGGTTCCACTGCTACGTCTGGTTCGTCTGGTTTCTTGCTTCTTGGCTGCCTTTATTCCACCACCTTTCATTATATATAATAAACATAAAAAATGTTAAACTAAAGCATATAAATAGTTTCGATAATCTATGTATATGCAAATATTCATCAAGTCATTTACTGGAAAGACCATCACTCTTAACGTTGAACCAACAGATACAGTATTAAGTGTCAAAAGACGATTGGCAGAAAGTCAAACGCTAGATATTACGCGTTGTAAATTAATGTATTGCGGAAACAGCATGTATGACGGCGAGTTACTAGGTGATCACAATATACAATTAGAAAGCACAATACATTTACTTTATCGTTTATTAAGATTCAGTACTACACCAACAAAAGACGTTATGACCACCATGAATTTTATAGGCATTTTACCTATTATTTTACGTAAATGGATATCGAGCTAGAAAAAGTATAAAGATTATTTTATAGCCATTCTATGTCTGACATTGTTATTACCAACAAAAAAATCATCGATTTCTACGACAAAAATCCGAATTTGAACATCGAAAGCGTCAATTTATTGGTCATTGACCTGATTGATAAAATTGTTAATAACGACTCTAAAGCATTTGACTCTATACAAAGCCAAATTCTTTGTAATATTGCCGATTTGAAAGGGTCTATTAAAAAGGAATTGGAAACCGCATTCACAAACAGCAACAAAATCGACCACTTATTCCAGCAAAACGCCAGCCAAATCGTCGATAAAACCTCCATACTGATTCATGAATCTTTGTCGAAAACCGACCATAATCTTCAACCAATAATTAACGCCACCGAACAGCGACTGCAAAAGGAAATCGGCGGGATTAAAGACGGTCTTATGACCGGTTCGCTAATTGGCGACCTGACTGATTTCTTCAATAAATTCAAGAACTCCAGCTACAAAGGACAACTGGGCGAAATGCAGTTAGAAAGCGCATTGAACCAGATGTTTCCTTCATCTGAAGTGGCAAACACGTCGTCTTTACGTGCGTCGTGTGATTTCCGCCTGACTCGCGCTGATAAAAATGTTATATTATTCGAGACGAAGGACTATGACCGCAACGTGACGTTGGACGAAGTGAAGAAATTTATTCGCGACATTGAACTGCAGAAACATCACGGTATTTTCCTTTCTCAACACAGCGGCATTACTTCCAAACAGAACTTCCAAATCGATATTATCGGTAAAAATGTCGTCATATACATTCACTATGTCAAATATGACCAAACAGTCATGCGTTTGGCAATAGATATTATCGACAGCTTGAGCGAGAAACTGGCGATAATCGATGATGGCGAGAAAGATGCGTACAGCCTAGATAAAGACACATTTGAAGCCATTCTCAAAGAGTACAATGATTTTGTCCAGAAAAAACTGGCATTCATCGACACGTTCAAAGACAGTCAAAAACGACTGCTGGCATTAATCGACGACATCAAATTCCCATGCTTGTCCAAAATCCTCACGCAAAATCACGGGTCAATGATAAACAATGATAGTCAGAAAATCACGTGCAATATATGTAATAACTACGACGCCACGAGCAATAAGTCCTTGGCTGCACATCAGCGCGGATGCAGGAAAAAAATGGCCCAGAAGAAGGACGATACCATTGTAGTCGACGCGTAAAGTGATTTTTTATATTTATTCATTCGGGTTATAGTCGTACTCGGGTGATTCTGCCCAATATCCGACACTACGTTCCGGCTCGATTTGGTCGATTAGTGTTCGAAAGCTCATCGTCTGAAATGTCACCCATCCGACAATAATCGTATTTGCAATGACATACGCGCAAGCCAACATGATAAGTGACTGAAGTTGTTTGTACGTTCATCGTGTATATCATAAATAAATTCAATTTTTATCAAGTATTTATCAAATATTTGATAAAAGTTCCGGTTTGCCGGAATCGAACCAGCGACAATTCGATATATGTGTTTAACCGCTACAGTCGAATGCTCTACCAACTGAGCTAAAACCGGACTGTCAATACTTATTGTATGATTTTCTTTAAATTGTTATTGCGATAATAAATATTTATAGAACATCGGCAACGTAGAATCACTATGGTATGTCTCTAGACATGCGTATTTTTACGTATTCTTCCACCATTTCTCGTTTTGTTTTATCATCTTTGAAACGTATATATTCATCAATTTGAACAAGATAATAAAATGTTCTATTTTCTAAATCAATGTGACCATTAACTTCGTCATCGTCGATTTCCAGTGAAAGATACTCTTCATTTCTTTCACCCAATTCCATCCCTTTATGATACAAGATATTTGGAAAAGATTCACAGTATAAATGTAAGATTTCCTCACATTTTATGTAAAAATGTTTATAAATATTATCTTTGTAATCAATTAATTCTATTGTTGTATGTACTTCGGAATAATACTCTCCATATTGTACTCCATAATCATCATCTGTATCAACACTTTGATAAACATATCCCAGGTCAATAAAATATTTATCCGCATCTTTGTAAAATATTAGAAAGGTCACACGTTCATCACCGATTGTATCATACAATTTACCATTATAATATGACCTGCATGTACAAACATCCAACCTTGTATCGTCATCCATGTCGAATGACCACATTAACGGGTCCTCATATTTTTGTATTAATTCGCTATAGGTTTCTCCTTTCTCACCGCCATAACAATATACGCTACTTATATCTTTTTCTTCATACGATGTTTTTGTAGAAATGAAAATAGGTTTAACAATAGGCATTGAATCATATTCACTCCATTTCAACATGTTTATTAAACATAAAAAAGTATTTTTATGTATTTTTACTATTGTTTATAATATATTTTATTGCAGTCTAACGTTAGTTTATATGAAACATATTTGCTGATAATTTCTGGAAATCAATATTACGAGTTCGATTTTGTGAGTAAAAAAGTATAAAAATGATTTATAATATAATTTATGAAGACAGAAAATGTATTACTTTGCTTCGGTATTATTATATTGACATTATGTGTTATTACTGTATTGACTACACCAATGGTCGTTGTGGGTAGTATAGGTTACCATTTACCTGTATTAACAATGATTTAACATACAAAATTAATATAAAAATACATTATATATAATATATAATATGACCACTACAGAAACGGTGATATTGGTGGGTTTGGGTTTATTTTTCGTATTTTGTGTTACTTTTGCCGTAACTACTCCAATGGCCGTCGGCGTTGCTTATACACCTGTACTATTAGGTATATAATGTATCTATACGTCTCGAAGAATAAATCTTTTACATAATACAAATTAAAAAAAATGATTATATTATAACATGCATAATAGGTGTTATAATATGTCCAACTTTGAAAAAAAATTAAACGACCCTGATTTTACGGAGGCCAAAAACCTAATCAATGGCGGTGCGAATGTGAATCAAAAATTCGCCAACAATTATAGACCTATGCACGTTGTTATATCAAATACCAAGGCATCTAACATTGATATATTAAATATGTGTGAATTTCTCATCAGTAAAGGTGCTTTAACATATGTGAATACGTGTTATCATCAAACGCCATTACATTTAATATGTAAAAATGGAATTTCGGACTTTGATGATAATTTTGACCTGGTGAAACTATTGATAAAATACGGAGCAAATGTTGAATATGATGACGGCTTTTATGGCTCATCGTTGATGATAGGATTTCAGTCTAAGAACCCCGAAGTATTTGCTTACTTCCTCGAATTACTCAAAGACAAAAATATTGTCGGCGATTACATTCAAGTCGCGTTTTGTTTGTCTATGCAACATAACACTGATGAAGCTATTTTCCGAAAAATGTTATCCATGGGAGCAAAAGTGGATGCTCCAATTTACTTTGACGACCCTTATTACCCATTTGACAACGCATGTAGCAGCAAAAACATAGAAGCCGTTAAATTTCTTTTGAACAATGGTATTGATATAGACAATTTTAATGGTGACAATCCACTACATATGATGATACGAGCAGGATTTTCTGAGGGAGCCATATATGTAATTGAAAAAGGCGCAAATATAGAGGTTTTGAATTCATATGGAAATACACCACTGCATTCTGCGTGTTATAATGAGCTTGAAGATGTCGCCTTGTTGCTAATATCAAAAGGTGCGCGCTTAAATGTATGTGGAATGTATAATAGTATTTCACTGCATTTGGCGTGTATGAAGGGTTTGACAAAGGTGATAAACGTAATGATTGAAAATGGAGCAAACGTTCATCATAAAGATAACCGCGGGCGTACGCCATTGGAACTATTGGATAAAGACTCTGTTGTAGTCTGAATCAAATTATAAAATAATATAAAAAACTTTTATTATCATGTAATAATGGCCACTGATGAAGAGATAATCATATGTGCTAATGAGGAGGAATATGAATACACAAACAAATTGTTAAACACCTTGGTTGATGAAAACAACCCATACAATTATGTCCTGAAAAAATGGATATTTGATTGGATGCAGCAAAATAATATAGATGACGAAACATTTTGGAAAGCCATGGTCTGGAATGACCGGTGTGGTTTTTTCCTATGCGATGAGCGTACTATGAAAGAATTTTTATGCGAAGCGCGATTCGCAGAAGATTTCGGAAAATTCGAAGGACACGGTGAAGCTTTGGATATATTTATAAGCGTCATTGAAAACAGCCGAAGACAATGTTGGGGAAGCGTTGATTGGAATTACATTGCAGAAAACCCACATCCAAACGCCATTTCAATTATAGAAAAAAATATGGACAAAATGACTGGTGAATATGAATGGCGCGGTCTATCATACAATAAAGACGCCATTCATATTATAGAAAAAAATATAGATAAAATAGATGAGTTTAATCTGTGGAGTGACCTTTGTAAAAACCCTTCGGCATTGGAAATCATACAAAAATACAAAAATTCAGGTAAATTTGAAAACAACGAATTATGTCGTAATGAAAATCCCGAAATACTCAAGCTTATTGAACTAGAAGGTCTAAGTGATAATGATTGGGGTGATATTTTCAGTAATCCAGGTGCTAGGTTTATCATTGAAAAAAATATGGATAAACTGAATGACACAAATAGGTATCGTTTATTTGAAAATCCAAGTGTTGTGGATATTATTGAAAAAGAGCTGGAAAAAGGTCTGGATGATAAATGTATGAAGAGTTTATGTAGAAATATTAACGCATCACATATTATTGAAAAATACATTGAAAAACTCAATGAAAATGCATTATGTATTTTGAATACCAATGTTGGAGCAATTCATTTATTGGAGAAAAACCCTCAGTTAGTTGATAGTACTATTTTACAGAATCCGGCTATTTTTGAATCTAAGTAATTTATCATAATATGTTAGAATATAAAAAAATATATATTATATAATATATGATTTTAACAGCAATTATGGTCGGAATAAGTATCACTGCTTTTGTAGTATCTACTGTAAGTATATTTACGATTCCAGTTCAAGTTGAAGAATTCTTGGATTCGCTACGAATAAATTCGGATACAGAATAAACACATAATATGATGTTCATCATTTTGTAAACATATCTTGGATACTACGCTTTTCTTCTTCGTATAAACACCAATCATAAAAACGACTTGGATGCCACGCATTTTGTAGCAACTCTTCTGATATTTTCTTTGTTTGTTGTATTGTTTGTTTCATTCTTTGACTATAATATACTTTTGTGTATGCTGTGTGTTTATTTATATGAAACAAATTTTCTGATAATTTCCGGAAATCAATATTATGGATATATCTTTCAATAAATTCCATTGTGATATATCTATTTTTAGAAATGATTGACCAATTAACATAATTACCATTTTTAATAATATTATCAATAAACTTGATGTTTATTTCATGTTTATCTTTTTTTATATGCATATTGATATGTTTTTTATCAATATGTTTATCAATGAACTCTTGTGTTATATTAGGACGATTTAAAAGCGTGTACCAATCCCATCTTTTATCAAGATGTTTCTCAATGAACTCTTGTGTTATATTAGGATGATTTGAAAGCGTCCTCCAACACCATCTTTTATCAAGATGTTTCTCAATGAACTCTGGTGTTATATTTATATTAATAGAAATTTTCATCCAATTCCAGTCTCTATCAATATGTTTCCCAATGAACTCTGGTGTTATATTAGGATGCCTTGATAGTTCATCCCACTCCCAATTATCAATATGTCTTTCAATAAACTCTGGTGTTAAATTTGGATTTTGTTCAATATACATAAGAATTGAAGACGGCTTTTCCTCAGTGAAGTATTCAAGTGGCGTCAATGCTATTCGTTCAATTTTTGTGAAATCAATAAG
>Ga0315315_10000768_pt1 | contig 28241 bp, 17 predicted proteins | sample M140m3416metaG_FD_203699 | JGI IMG/M metagenome (GOLD analysis project Ga0315315, IMG submission 203699) | Ammonia-oxidizing marine archaeal communities from Monterey Bay, California, United States - M1 40m 3416 | ecosystem: Environmental > Aquatic > Marine > Intertidal zone | place: USA... | reverse complement strand
CGAACCAAATGGATAAGAAGACATCCAGTGGCGACACCAAGGAAGATCGCAGGAGGGCTTTTCAGCAACCCACCGCGACGCGTCATCTACCTGCAGGACGCAGGAACAGCACATGTCGGCTATTCGCATCCAGAAAGGATTTCATACTGCCAGGTTTTCGAACGAGAAACGTTTCGAAACGCAGCAGCAGGTGAACCAGAACTTACTTGTCCCACCACCAGTTATCGCTTGTACCAGCAAGTGCTGTGCTACAAACCTTAGCGAGAGTCGTGTCAGTCCGTTGTTTCTCAACAACTTCGAAGCCATTGATATCGACACCACCCGATGCCGTCACAACCCACTTGCCGCCACGTCCGCGAATGAAACTGCACTGCGGATCAACGGCTTTCGGAGTGACATAAGTGGAGAGAGGCAGATCATCACTTTTCACAGTGAAGAGGTTGAGATCAAGATTTGCCTTCCGTGCGAGACCTTCTTGGGAGATCAGAGTTGCAACAATGGTCATGTCCATGATGTTCTGGAGGTCTGAGAAGATCGGCATACGGCGTGAAAGCTCAGCGTACTTCTCAGTCATCGTGTCAGCCCAGTCCTGAGCGAACTTATCTTGTCTGCCAGTTTTCGATGCTGTTCCATCGCCGCTGATTGCATCGATTTCAGTCATCGTTTTCACACCTTGCCCACTCAGCTTCCAAGCCAAGCCGTCCTCGCTTTTGCCAAGCGTGTCATAATCGCAGGCCATCCACCAGCGAGGGTTCTGGTTAGACGCATGAGCACTGTTCTTCGCCATCTCAAGGTAGCTGCTTAAACCGGTGACTTGTGAGGGAGTCAAGCCCATCGCGACACGCTTCATTTCGTAGTCAGCGGCAACCATGGTTCGGGCGAACCGCGAGTCAGTGGGAACACCCGTCAATTGAATTGTTTGTGGCCCGAATGCTTCTCGCATGGACGCTTCGTAGATAGCAGGATTCTGTCCGGGACGTAGGGTAATCCGACTCATCATCTTTCTGAGACGCAGACGTCCTTCGGCAGTTGGCTCGATCGAGCAACTGATGCCTTCCTGACGTGCACTCTCAACGCTCCGCAAGGCGACAACGAGATCTGACAGCCGCATGGTTGCTCCGCCCGTCACTGTGCCAACGACGAATCCGTCAGGACGCACTTTCCATGGTTCTGCTGGACCAGCGATAATGACGTCGTTCTTGTCTTTGTCAACAAACACGTATTCAATTCGTTGCAAGCCAGCCAAGTACTGAACATCACGTGGAATTTCGCGACCTTCCTTATTTGCCTTCATGATTGCATTCTGGATTCCACGGAGTGAAACCATCCGCATGTTGGCCTGCTTGGCGATATCGCCAGCAAGCGGGGCCCACCCCTGCTCCATGGCAGTTGTGAGTTCCTGCAACTCCTGCACGGTTGCAGTCCGCATCACGCCCGCGGCATCAATCATGACACCACCAACAGCTCGGTTTCCTCCACCAAACTGTCCGGCTTGAACAGTAGTGGTCAGCGTTAGAACGCCGAGGAAGACAGGGAACAGTGAACGAACAATACTTTTCAAGGCAAAATCCATCGCGGTGGATCTCCGGGATTGCCGGCGGTGTCGGACACCACCAGAAGTTAAAGGTTTTATTAGCTATAGCTTATTGTGACCAAGGTTTCGCTATTTTTCGAGCAAAAACTGTCTCTGGAAGAAGATAGTTCACTCAAAAAACATCGGCAACTGAAGGTTATGCGGTCTCGCCTACCTTTCAACGGTGGACGGGAAATGTCCCAGATTCTAGTTTGGAGGTAGTAAAATGCGGAACAGCAATGGTCAACTTTAGGCCGCAAAAGCCGATCCAACGACCTCGGAGCATGAATTTTCGCTGCAATGGATCGTAATCAGTCGGAAAATCCCCCTCCTCCAACCAGTGGCAGATAGGAAGACAATGGGAGATAGGAAAGATCAGGGTGCCTACTTGATCCTGCGTAGTGCGGGACGGTGGAGCGACGTTTTTCGTCTTTCCTCGCCCAAAGGTGCCGTTATGGGACGGGCTTCGGCAAACGAGATTGTCATTCGCACGGAACAGGCGAGTCGACAACACGCTCGCGTTTCGTGGTCCGCAGACAGCTGGATTCTTGAGGATTTGGGCAGCCGGAACGGAACTTTGCTCAATGGGCAGCCGATCTCTGCACCCACGCGTTTGCAGGATTCCGACTTGATTGAAGTTGCTGGCTTCGCCATCACGTTTGCTCGGAAAATTGACGGTGGAATCGGTGAACCGGTACGCTCTGCCACCACAGCAAGCCAAGCCACTGACGACCAAATCACGCTCGAAATGGACCCATCTGCCATCACCGACCGGCGGCGACACAGCTCCTATCTTTTCGATCCTACCGGTTCTGCCAAATCTGCGTCGGAAGCCAATCACGGACAATCCAGCCGACATTTACTTCAGCTCGCTTTTTCCTTGGCACGATGTGACGAGATTGAACAAGCCGTCGACATTGTGCTGGATTGCCTCGCAGCACATGTGCCATTGGACACTGCAGGGGCTTATGTATGGCAAACGAAAAAAACGCGTGGAAAATCACAAGACATTCCATTAGCGGGAACCCGACAATCAGGTTCACGCAGTTACCGCCGTCCACCTGAATCCCTGCTGGCATCCGTTGCCACCGAAGACGGCGAGGCAGTCTTGGCCCGCAACGTCATGGGTGACGAGCAATTGGCTACCGAAAATAGCCGCGGGGAACTCGATGCTGAGAGTGTCATTATGGCGCCAGCGAGAGATCAGCGGAACCAACTCCGGGGAGTCTTACATGTCACCACAACCGCAGGCACCCCACCGCTCGGCTCAAACGAACTCGAGTTCATCGTTGCGACCTGCGAAATTTTTGGGGAATTACTCGGGAACCTCGCCGATCGGAAACGCTTGCATCGCTCGCTTCGACAAAGCCAAAAGCAGATCAAGGAGTTGCAGAACCGGCTTGGTAACAAAGTCAACATCGTTGGCGAGAGTGCGTCGATTGGGGAAATCGTACAACAGATCGGAATGGCAGCCCCTACCAACGCGACCGTCCTTGTGCGTGGCGAATCAGGAGTAGGAAAAGAACTGGTCGCTGCTGCCCTGCACCATGCGAGCGAACGAAGTGCTGGACCGTTGATCTGTTTGAATTGTGCAGCTCTTTCGCCTACCTTGCTCGAGAGCGAACTATTTGGTCATGAAAAAGGGGCCTTTACCGGAGCGACTGAGCGTAAACGTGGCAAGTTTGAAGCCGCTGACGGCGGCACCTTGATGCTTGACGAAATCGGTGAGATGAGCCCTGAGGTACAAGCGAAGTTCCTCCGTGTGCTTGAGGGACACCCGTTTGAGCGAGTGGGTGGGCATGAAGCAATTAAAGTCGATGTCCGAGTCGTCGCCGCCACCAACCGTGATCTGCAGACGATGGTTCGTGAAAGTAAATTCCGACAGGACTTGTACTACCGACTGCATGTTGTTGAGATCATCGTGCCACCACTTCGAAACCGAGGCAAAGACTGCCTGCACCTAGCTGATTACTTCCTGGCCCAATTCAATCAGGAAATGGGGCGGAGAATCGAGGGATTCTCAGACGCTGCCAAACAGGCTTTGCTCGAATACTCTTGGCCAGGAAACATCCGCGAGCTTAAAAATGTCGTGGAACGCGCCGTCGTACTGAACACGAAAAACCGCATCGAAGTCACAGACCTCGCGCTCGCTCCTGCCGCGCAAGGGATGCCGGCAAGCGGTCAGACCGATGAACCGGTGGAAATGACTCTCGCAGCATTGGAACAAATTCACATCGAACGGGTGCTGCGGCACACTGATGGAAACAAGAGCCGAGCTTCCGCAATCCTGGGCATCGAACGCAGCACCTTGGATCGAAAACTAAAACGTTTCTCAGCCGCTCAGTGAGCCACTCCTCAAAATCAGGCATGCCCTGCCAGCTTGGCCCCACATGCTCAATTCGGCACTTCCGCGTTATTCTGCGAGCAGCTTGATCGTTCACCCCTCGAGATCGAGATTTGTTCCAGGTTCCATTGGAATGTCTCCATTGCTAACGGGAGCAATCCCTTGGCCATCGGCGTCCGCTGGCGACTCTTGCTCAGCCTCAACGTCATCTACCTTCGATTCATCAACGTCATCATGACGTTCGAACTGGTCCAGCAATTGGCGTCCATTGCCATGGCGATCCCCGGTCTGTTCACCGGCATCAATCGCATTTGAATCAGCCGACTTACCGCCTGGTTTATCCGCAGTTGCTTGCTGCCGCGTTGATTCAACAGCTTGCGAATCGGCTTCGCCCCCACGGGCGGCGGCACGACTGGTCCCGGCAATCGATGCTGCAGCAGCACTCGGATTGATATTCATTGACGTGTCCTTCTTTTTTGGAAGCCTCGGTCAAATGTTTAAAACGGCAGCCAGTTCCCCAATCCGGTTTTCGGTTCTTTTGCAATTTCTTGTGGGTCATCAGAAATGGCGGGGAAAATCATTTCCAGCGTCTCTTCGACACCTTCAAGAGCCCGCCTCTGATACGTCAGGGCATGCAGTGGCCCGCGGACATCAATGGTCCACAAAGTGTATTGCTCGCCCAACGTCAGAAGCCCCATCAGGGAATTCCGAGGGTTAACTTGCGTTTGAAAGCTTACGTCAAGTTCTTGGCGATTGTCGAGTTTTCCGTAACCTTTTAAAGCAATCAGTTCGCCGGAAACATTGATCTGATCAAAGGTGATGGTTTCTCCAAATAGTTCGAACTGAAGTTCAGCATCCGTTAACGCTGAATAGTCCTGTTCGTCAGGCTTCTTGATCCTGAGTAACTCCATGACTTGATCCATCAGCGGCAACTTGTACAAAGTCGCATCACGGACCAACGACCAGCCCTTACCCCGCAACATGCTGACATTACCAAGTTTGCCAAACAGTCGCGTACGTCCCTGAAGCTTTCCAGACATGTCGTTCCCGTTTTGACCAAAGTCCGCGAGGATATTGGGCACCAGCGCATCCTCGACACTGACAACAACATCAAAGTCGCCAGTCGACAACTGCACTTTGCCATCCATCTCGATCGTGCCGCCAAAAAGATTTCCGCGAAGCTTATTTTCGGGTCTCGCGGGATCCTGAGTAATTCCCAAGCCGACAGTGTTTGTAGGCTTCGTTCCGCGGACAGGACCGCCTAGATACAACATTGTATTGGCGACCGAAAAAGGACCTTCAATGTTGGTTACCTGCAGATCATAGACATGCATCGAGTCGATCTGAATATTTCCATTGGCAAAGATCCCCCGGTCATCCTGCCTGCCGGTGACTCTGACACTGCCACGCATGGAGTGCACGGGGCCAACCTCTGCAATTCGGTTTCCCTCCAATTGCAACGCGATGTCCCAGTCCAACTCAGGGTTCACGTGCATCGCGTCGGGAAGTGAAATCCGCGTTGCCCCAGAGACACCAATCGGACCACGCAACTGCAATGCCTTCATCCCTTCACGCATCTGCGCCGGCATGGCGGCGATGAGCTCTACATCAGGCAGTAGCCGGCTGCCAGTGTGCAGATTCAACGTTAATTCCCATCTTCCCTGTGCGTTCTGGCGGCAAATCCCATTAGCCGACAACATCGATGCATCATGACGACCTTTCAACGAAATCAGCTCTACCTTTGAGCCGTCATAAAAGACGGATCCAGCCGTCACATCAATTCGATAAGGCAAAGAGCTTGGACGCAAACTCAGAGTACGACTGGTGACCAAATCAGTTTCAAATTGCTTGGCACTCAGTTGAAGATTGAGTTTGCCATCCGATCCAAGCTGTTCAAGATTGGCTGTCAATTGATCAAGACTTCCCGTAGGAGAAATCGAGTCCCAGATTCTTCTCGCATCTTCCGGCAGCGAATTGTGCAGCGAGTCATCCATCAACACATTGGTCGCATCGAACTGCAGCTTCAAATGAGAAGGTATTTCAGTTGCTGCTGTTGCAGCTACACGCTGCAAACCGCTGGCATTGACAGTGCCAGCGTTCTGCTGCGATTTCCCCGCAAGACGATAAAAACCTCGACAAACAACATCATGCCCATTGGCACTCACCCCTCGTAAGTCATTCAGCTTCACGACATCGTCTTCGACCTGCAGCTTGCCCGTCACCTTGTACAGGGGATAACGGAATTTTTCATATCGCACGTACCCATCACTGACTCGCACATCGATTTTGCGTGACGATCGACCATTCGCGTCGGTTGTTAGCAGCGCTGTTACCAAATGCAAGCTACCACGAGGCTTCAGTGATCGTGCAAATGCTTCCAACTTGGACGTGGGGCCGTCCCGCGGCGACATGGACTTCAACAAGGTGGCATCAATTGGAATCGGACCGTCGGTCGTGATTGCAAATGCCTTCTCGAGCGTGAGCCCTGGCTTAACAGGCAGTTTAAAAGCGCACTGCATCTGATTGGATCCAATGGTCCCACCCAGTCTTTTTGCGACCGCAATGCCGTCGCGAATCTCAACCTTCCCAAACAAATTTTCTACCGGGTAGGGAAACCGGTCATATTGCACATCCACCCCTTTGCAGGTGACGTCGCCATTAAGTTTCCACTGCAGATCCTCATGCAACAGTTTGCCCTCGATATCTACTCGACCATAGGGTGAAAACTTGTGCCAATTGGCTTGCATCTTGGCGGGCAAGGCTGCTGCCAGACGATCATCGAGCATGATATTGCCCGCGTTGATCTTCAAATCTGCAGTGCATGGCCACGCGTGACCATGAATTCGGCCACTCGTCCGCACCACGGAATCACCAAACATGAACTGAGAAGTTTGAATGGAAACGCCACTTGGATCACAAATCACGATCCCGCGCAACTGTGAAATGGGTTGCGGAATGGACTGATGAGAAAAACGACCTTCATGAATCGTTGTTTTTAATTTGTAGTCGAGTTTTCCTGTCGGCGACTGATGCACAGCAAAACTTGTATCACAGATACATTGCAAGTCCCGCACCTCTCTGACGGCCTTTCGCCACTGGGGTGGCAAACGATCAAACAGATCACGGCTTAAATAAGCACCTTTGACCACTCCCCGAATATCCACGCCTCGGCTTGAAGTATTGACCTGAACAACCAGCGAATTTGCAAAGTCAGTTGAACCATGGAGTGTGATCGAATCATCAGTCTTGCCTTCGGCATTCCCCGCGCGCACCACGAGCACCTCAGGAAATGCTGCGATCATCGGTCGACTTTTGGACTCACAATCAACCAGATGCAGTCGTAAACGACGAATCTCCATTCGTGGTGTTACTGGACCGAATTCAGGCATCGGCAACAATTCACTGATCGATGGCGTTCCATCCTGCAACAACCGTGTGTTCACATGCACACCATCCAACAGAACGCGATGTGTGTTGAGCGGCAAACCTCCCGAACCAAGCTTGCCCGTGTCCAAATCCGCTTCAACTGTTAAACGCTCGATGCGCACCAATTCACTATCTTGTGCGCCGTCGATCGCCGCCAACGGATCAAGAATGCGCAGATCTTCAAAGATGAAACCTATGTTCTTGTCAAAGTAGCCCCGGCGAAGAGAAACCACGTGCTCGGGATAGTGTTCCTGAAACACTTTTAAAACATGTCGGCGAGCTGTTTCACCCACCGTTTGGGGCGTCAGGGTGTAAACCACAAACGCAACACCCAAGCAAACAAGCGCAGCACTTAATAGCCGCGAGAGAAGTCTCGGCTTAGCGGAAATCGGCGCATCCTTGGTGCCATTCAAACCCGAACCCTAAGGCGTTCAGTTGTTGCGAGCGTTCCATCACGTCGCAGCTGAATAATAGCCCTGTTTTCAGGTACCCAGCCAGCCCAAAAACTGCCAAAAACGGTAGATCCACGGCGATTGCCATGGACTTTCCAGCGAAGCAGACATCGAAAAAACGCTCAATGCAAGCATTGCGTAGAGCGTGCCGCGACGAATAGACGTCGTCTCAAACCAAGCCATGACAGGGGTGGCAACAACTAACCACAGAGGCGCAAACCACAACAGCCAGCGAAAACACACACTGACTCCGCCGTAATTACGATCAATCAGCGGACGATTCAGATAAAACAAAAAGCAGACAGCAGAGGCGACCGAAATAGCTAGCATCAAGCGTCGGGACTCAGGTGAACCACGCATCACTCCTCCGACGAGCCCGACTGGCACCAATAACCAGAGCGGCGTCAGAGAAAACAGGCCATGATGGCCAAAGGTCATCTGGGAAAGATAAATAAACTTAGAAGGTTCGCCTTGATCCACACCGCGACGTGCCCCATCTTTCCAGTAGGTATTGGGGTACTCATACCAATCATCCCACCTTGCAACTGACCATCGATTATCTGCTAACAGCAGGGCAAACTGACGCTCATCGCTCGTCACAATCCAGCGTGCTGCCTCATCGGATGCAGTAACCTCAATTTTGTCTGTGCCAGTGATCAAGCCGGCCTCCACCAGCCGTGCCCGAATCTCTTTCGTGACTGACTCGTCAGGTTCGGTGGAGTTCGTCGCTAACGAATCGAGCACGGCAATCGTCGAACCATTTCCCCGATGGGCATAGGGAGGGCGGAGACTTTGGTGTGCTAACCAATTCGTTCCAAAGAAGCCAAGAGCAACGATCACCACCCCTCCTATGAATGGCAATACTGAAGCACGCTTCGCCCACGCAAATAATCCAAACCAAAAGACTAACATAGAGAGCGCGGGCAGTTCATTGGCTGCCGCCAGAGCAGCACAGGCACCAGCAAACAGATACAGCAGCACCTGCGATCGCCCCTGCAGATCACTGGTAATCGAATCCGTGTCTTTCGGCTTTGTTGTTTTCGAACGCGCGGAGCCGCAGGCCGCTGCGTCCAGGTTGCCGATTCCACCGACAGTTGCCAGATAAATCCAAGCCACCACTGCCGTGGCGGTAGCAGCAGGTAAGTGATTATTCAAAGAGATGGCAAATGGCAGCAGCATGGTTCCAAAGCAGCATCCCAAAGCGGCCATTCGTTTGGACCAATCGTCTTTCCCTATTCGTTCGATGCACCCCATGGTGGCAAAGTAGAAGAGAGCTAAGAGTGGCAGGTTAACAATCGCCAGCAGAATTCTTGCCAAGTAGATCGGCTGATCTGTCAGAGTCATGCCGGTGACAAGGTTGACCACTTTGTAGATACCGGCGACTGCGGTTGGAAACAGCGGTGGTTTGCTACTGTAGTAGTGCTGCTTGTGATCAGTTCCCAAGTGCCGCACTTTATCGATTGTCTGCCACGGATGAATATGCCGACGAATGGGATCGACGATTTCGATTTGCGAGTCGATCGCATAAGTGCCATGCTCAACGAGTGACGCAACGGTGCACCATCGACTTCGGTCATTCGCACTCAGAAACGCTGTCGTACCATCACGACCAGTAACGATCGAGATCCGCCCGGCAGTCAAAGCCAGTGCGATCAAAGCAAAAATCAGATAGGCAGAGCGTCGTGCCTTAATGTCACCCGCGGCTTGCTCGGTCATGAAGTTTACCCCTGAGGATCATCGCCGGTCTGACTGCTCGAATCGTCGAGTGTTCCGGCAAAGTGCTCCGCAATGCTAAACGTATCACGGGGTCCGTGCGTCCGTGCGACAACCAATTCGGCCAACAGGCCAGCAACAAGAAACTGTGCCCCGAGAAGCAAAGCGACGATGCAGTAGTAAAACAGTGCCTTTTCATGAAGGTGAACTGGATCAACACTTTCGATCAATCGAGAGAGAACCCACCAGGTTGATAACGATAGGATTCCAACGCCACCCACTGAAAAAAACACCATGCCTCCCACTCCCATGAGATGCAGCGGACGACTTGAGAACCCCGTCAGCAGATAGATGGTCATCAGATCAAGAAAGCCCTTGATCATTCTCGAAAATCCGTACTTCGAATGACCAAATCGGCGAGCGTGATGTTCGACAACAATCTCGCTGGGTTTAAAACCTCGAGCGGCGGCGAGAACAGGAATGAAACGGTGCCGCTCACCATACAGTTCCACCTCGTCAAAAATTTCGCGACGGTATGCTTTGAAACCGCAGTTGTGGTCATGAAGCTTCACACCCGTCAACCTGCTGACCAGCCAATTGAATACTCGGCTCGGCAAGACTTTGTGCAACGGATCATGTCGAACCTGTTTCCACCCACTGACCACATCAAAACCTTCATCCAATTTTTCAAGAAAACGCGGAATCTCTTGCGGATCGTCCTGCAAGTCGGCATCCATCGTAATCACGATTTCGCCCTTACAAATCTCGGCACCCGCCGAGAGTGCGGCAGCCTTGCCAAAATTACGACGAAAGCGGATCGCCTCGGTGCCAGCATGGGTCCGAACCAATTCCTGCATGACCGTCCATGTGCTGTCGGTTGACCCGTCATCAACAAACACGACTTGGGCTTGAATCTGATGATCGTTGCAGACGCTCAGGATCTGCTTGTGCAACTCCTCAATCGACTCAAACTCGTTGAGTGTTGGGATGATGAACGACACATGACGGGTTCGCTGTTGCACTTTTGCCTCTCCACGTGGATGAGAATGAGGGGTCGCGTTGCTTTGAGCAGCGGAACTGCCAGTCGTTGATTATGTAAATCCGTTGTCCCCAGAGCAGCATGGCCGATTTTGTTGACCTGCTTAAGAGTACAGGCATCAGAGCCACACGGTCGGAAGTCATACAAAGGGGGCGCAAATCAGACACCCGATGCACACTCAAAGCGAGCCCCCATTATGCCCATCTGTCAGTCCCATGCCAACGGCAACTTGAGTCAGACAGGTTGATGTGGAGGGATAAGTTGGAGTTTCGGGATGCAATTATCTTCGCCAACAGCCTCACCTTACTCGCTTCCCACGCCCGAACCTCGAGACGTCAATGACCAAACGGATTCCGCAAAATGACAGATGACAACGTATTGAACACTCGCGACAGCATGTTCAGTCGTTTATAAACTGGCGTCCCAATCATCCGCAAAGCGTTGTTTTGACGCTGGCACCTCTCTCACAGACAAGTTGCTGTTGGTTCATGAACACTTCAGACTCACCTAGCCCGCAACGCCGGTTCAATACCAGGCTGGGCTTGTTTTTATTCTTGGTCTATCTGACTCTGTACACCGGATTTGTGCTGATCAACGCCTTTGCTGCTGACAAGATGGAAACCATCGTTCTGGCAGGGCTTAACTTGGCAATCGTCTACGGCTTTGGACTGATTGTGTTTGCACTCGTGCTAGCTCTGATTTACGGCCTGATGTGCCGCAGAGACCCAGCTGAAGATGTCGCGACAGAAGAAGCTGCCTCAGCACAGGGGGATTCCAAATGATTTACGATCCAGCGCCACTCGCTATTTTCATCTTCCTCGGCTTCGTGTTCGGTACCGTAGGACTTAGCTTTTACCTGGGCCGAAAAGCAAAATCATCCGAAGGATATTTTGCAGCGCACGGCCAGATTCCATGGGCTGTCAATGGTGTCGCGTTTGCTGGCGACTACCTTTCTGCCGCATCGTTCCTTGGCATTTGCGGGATGATCGCCGCCTATGGTTACGATGGATTCCTGTACTCCATTGGATTCCTTGCTGGCTGGATTGTCGCTTTGTTTGTGATCGCGGAACCGATGAAGCGACTCGGTAAATTCACGTTTGCTGATGCTCTGGATGCAAAATTCAATTCACGAGGTATCAAAGGTGCTGCAGGCATCAGCACGCTGGTCGTCAGCATTTTTTATCTGATCCCACAGATGGTCGGTGCGGGCTCACTGATTCAGCCACTTCTGGGGCTCCCCCACTGGGTCGGCGTGGTGATGGTCGGTGTTGTGGTCATCATGATTGTCGTCACAGCAGGTATGGTTTCAACAACATGGGTCCAATTCCTCAAAGGATCACTGCTTGTCATCTTCAGCACCGTTTTGGTGGTCATGTTGCTGCAAAAAGGTTTGACAACCGACACAAGCAGTTTTGAAACTATCGGGCCATTAAGTGAACAAGAACTGAAACAGAAGACAATCGAAGGTCGCGAGGTAATTCCGCCCACAGGTGGCTGGCTAAGTACTGCTGGCAAGGAACAGGAATTCATCCGATTCGTTCCCAAAGATGGCAGGGCGGGGTACGACATTTTCCACATCGATGATGTCCCGGGCTCAGACGAAAAGTTACTGAGACAGGCACAATCAGTCACCGGCTCAGGAGCATCAAAATTGATTGATGGTGCCCCTAATGGTCGTGAAAGTGGCGAACGAGAGCTGCAACCGATCGGACACCTTTCCAAACTTCCTGGAGGAGAAACCTCAACAGGTCCTCTCGGGCCCATTTCATTCTTCACGACGATTGGAGACAGTGAAGTGATCCTGTGGGGAAACACAACGATCACGAATCCCGAGGGTCCCAAGACGACGGTTTACTACCAGAAACCAACTGCAGGTAAACGTGTTCTGCGCCCCGGTGAACATCCAAAGTTTGCTGGTATCCGCGGTGAAAGCTTTGGTGACAGGCTGAACTTTCTTTCGCTGATGCTCGCATTGTTCTGCGGAACTGCCTCGCTTCCACACATTCTGATTCGTTACTACACCGTCAAAGATGGTGCGGCGGCACGCAAAAGTACGATTGTCGGAATCGCGACGATCGGATTCTTTTACGTCCTGACGCTCTACCTTGGATTAGGAGCGATGACCAGCGGCGCGCTCGACCTGACAGACACCAACATGTCCGCGCCTCTACTGGCCAATAGCATTCGCCCTTGGCTCTTCGCGGTTATCTCAGCGATCGCGTTCACGACCGTTTTGGGTACTGTCAGCGGCCTGATCCTTGCCAGCAGTGGTGCTGTTGCACACGATCTATTGATCGGTGTCTTGGGCATCAAACTATCGGGAGAAGCTCAAGTCAAAGTCGCAAAACTTGCAGCAGTCGTTGTAGGTGGAATCGCGATCATTTTGGGTGTGCTCTTCAAAGAACTTAACGTGGGCTACCTCGTCGGCTGGGCATTTAGCGTTGCTGCCAGCGCAAACCTGCCTGCTCTGGTCATGCTTCTGTTCTGGAAAAAAACAACCAAGGAGGGCATCATTGCCAGTGTGCTGGTCGGAATGGTCAGCTCTCTGGGATGGATTCTTCTGTCCGCGGATACCTACAAATCGGTATACGGACTGGATCCCAACGATGCGATTGCCCCCTTCAGCCAACCAGGAATCATCACGATTCCTCTTGCTTTCATCACGCTGATTGTCTTTTCCCTGTATTACGGCAATAAGCGAGATGAAAGTGCAAGCGAAGCAAGTGCGTAACGACTCCCAACGAGTTTGACTTGTTTCTGCAGTGATCTTCCTAACCACGATCTTCCTAACCACAGTGACCAAACACGTCACTGTCCTGGGGCACTACGTCTCAAGACGGGCAATATGTCTCAAGACGCTGGTCGAGCAATCAATATTCGAAGGCTAGTGGACTAGTAGAGCGGCGAACGCGCATTGCGGGATGGAAAGCCTCGTCAATTGATAGCAAAAATGGGGAGCAAATTCAGGTGATTTTGGCCATCAAAAAATCTGACTTGGCCTGAAATCCAAAAATTCATTAAACTCTCGAGCCTATGTAGCCGGGAAGTGGCTTGTTCGAAGGTGGATTCACACGAGGTGACGGCCTTTGAAATCGATTGATCAGAGGATCAATCGCATAGAACAAGTCATAAAAGACTTGTGCGGAGACAGGTGTTCGGCAATAGGACCGCAGGGAGGGAACCAATGCCAGGCGAGTCGTTCCGATTCATACATGCAAGCGATTTTCATCTGGAAACGCCCTTGGGCGATCTGGATTCACTGCCCCCTCAACTACGTGAGGCAATGGCCGAGGCTCCGCGTCAAGCGGCTCGTGCCGTGTTCGAAGCAGCGCTAGCTGACAACATTGATTTCCTGGTGCTATCGGGTGATCTCTTAAATCCGCAAGCAGCGGGTCCACATGGCATGTCAATGCTGTTGGACTATTTCGAACAACTGAACAGCAAAGACACACCAGTCTTTTGGTCTGCAGGATTGAGCGATGACCCTCAGAAGTGGCCGGACTCGGTACCCTTGCCACCCAACGTCACGTTGTTCCCTAAGAATCGCGTGACAGCGACACCGGTTCAACGTGGTGGGCGTTCCATCTGCACTGTGGTGGGTCGCAGCAGCGATGGGCAGCAGGTGTTACATGTCCCCAGCTACCGCATTGACCCTACCGAAGATTACACCGTTGCGGTTGGCTACGGCGACGCTGACGCAGACGCCTTGGCGGAAGGACGCTTTGATTACTGGGCACTAGGTGGCAAACACAATCGCAGTGAAATTGAAGGCGGTGCGGAAGCAGCGGCCGTTTACTGCGGAACACCACAAGGCAGGTCACTGTCAGAATCAGGCGCTCACGGTTATTCAACAGTCGATGTGGATGGTGACGGAACCACACGAGTGCATACCGTTGAATCGGATGTATTTCGTTACTGCAACATTGAACTAGATGCATCTGAAATCGCAGCTGTTGGAGGCATCCGCAATCTACTGGGTGAGCGGATTGCACGCTTGCAGCACGAGAACGGAGGTCGTCACCTCTTGATTGGCTGGGACATTTCAGTTGCCTCAGGAGAAACACTTGCATCCGTAGGTGATACCGAGGACTTGCTGCAGTGGGTACGACGTGAATATGGGCACGGCAACCCATCTGCGTGGACAACCACTCTGACCATTCGCCCACCACGGCAATATCCAACCTCATGGAACGATGAAGACACCATTCTTGGTGACTTTCTGCGTGCCTCTGACAAACATCGCAAACTTGATGGGCGTGACTTGAACCTCATGCCAACCACCGAAGAACACTCGGGTCTCAACAGCACAACAACCACTTTACTGGCAGAAGTCGCTGCCACAGAGCGGATGGATGTGCTCGACCAGGCAACCCTGTTGGGTGTCGAATTGCTCCGTGGCGGAAAGCCGAACTTGGTGCAGAAATCATGAAAGTTAAAGACATTCAAATAGACGGATTCGGTGTTTGGACCGGACTTTCCGTAGACTCCCTTCCCGAAGGGATGACGTTGTTTTACGGCCCTAACGAGGCTGGTAAAACAACGCTGATGCAGTTCGTACGCGCGATGCTGTACGGATTCACAGACGAACGCCGCGAAAAATACCTGCCACCCGTGCATGGCGGTACACCGGGCGGAGCGATCCGCGTGACCGGTCCCGGTGGGGGCTATGAGATCAGACGCCGCAGTCAACTCACGGACACCGGATCAACAGGTCAATTGTCTGTCACAGGACACGATGGTCTCAGCCAGGGACAACACCGACTTAGCAGTTTGTTGGGCCAAATCGATGAGTCGATATTTACCAATGTATTCGCTATCGGAATGCGGGAACTGCAAGAACTTAGCACTCTTGATGACACTGCTGCCGCCGATGAACTCTACAAACTTTCCAGTGGCCTTGACCGTGTGTCACTCGTTGATGTGTTGCGATCATTAAGAGATGGTCGCGCGGATCTGGTTGGCACGGAAGCTAACCCGAACGAAGCAGAAGCAATCAAACTTCACAGCCTGATCAGCAAACGGGAACAGCTTCGTGATGAAGTACAGCAACTGACTCGAGGCGGTCGTCGCTGGAGTGAATTGGCATCGCAGCGGCGAGCGCAGGATCAGGAAATCAACCAGCTTGTCGAGCGGATTTCCGGCTGGGAGCGTGAAGCTCGTTGTGTTGAGATTGCCTCGGGCGTTTTCGAAAAATGGCAAGAACGCGACCTGTTGTCTGAGTCCATGGAAGAGATGGAAGAAGACGTTCTGTTTCCGGAAGAGGCTCCGTCACAACTGGTGCAGATCGACGCCATGATGGAAGAGCGTCGCGCGCGTTTGGAGGACGTCAAAAGCAAACGGCGTGCTGTACGAGAGAAAGCAGAACAGCTACCGGTCAGTCGACGACTGCTTGATTTACGGAGCCGCATTGAGGCTGCCGCCGAACAAGCAACGTGGATCGAAGCACTCGAAGAGCAATTGGAACGCCTTGATCAACGAATCGAGCGTGCCCAAAAACAGCTTGAATCCGATGCTGATCGGTTGGGCATGGATGACGAGGACCGTGAGACCCTGCTGTCGGGAGACCTCTCCCAACTACCGGACTTGTCCAAGCAGACAATGAGCGCGTTGTCAGACCCTGCAAAGCAAGTCAAAGAGCAGACATTCTTGCTGAAACAGGCCCGAACAGACGCAGAAAACTACAAGGAAAAGTCTGACAAACTTGCTGAGTCCCTGCAGGAAACGTTAGAGCGAGCCAACGCCACCAATCTGCAGCAGGCAATCCGTCAAAACACTGAAGTAATCGCAACGCTTCGGCATCGCATGCAACTTGGGGAACACCTCGAGAAGCTGAAAAGACATTACCGCGATCTTGAAAAGGAAACGGTTGACCTGACAACAGCCGAGGCTTTGCCAGTCGACCGCTTGGTGCTTCTGGGAGTGCCATTCATCGTAGGCGGCATGGGTTTGATCTACGGCATGGCGAACGTCTTCGGGATCACATGGCTAGTTTCCAGACCCGACCCTACGTGGGGCATGCTTTGCATCCTGTTCGGATTCATGAGTTTGCTGACGTATTATTTTGGCAGGGAAAATGGTCAACGGACCACCTCACGGGACCGCGAAGACTGCGAACGTCAAATAGATACACTTCGGCGGCAAATCCGCGAAGTGGAGACCGAGCGCAACGACATAGATTCGACCTTACCCACGACAAACGAATCATTGGAATTGAGAGTCCGTGACACACAAAATCTGATCACGGAACTTGAAGCAGCCTTACCAACCTACCACCACCATGAATCCGCACTACAGTCCTACAAAGCCGCTCAGGAACGAGCGACGAGTGCTGTTGATGGGCTCCGGGACGCGAAGCGCGCGTGGGCTGCGACCCTTGACCAACTTGGATTGAGCGACTCCATGTCGCCATCAAGCGTCCGAAGTCTGAGCGATGGGTATGAAGCAATGCAAAACAGTCGTCGAAGACTCGACGAACTGCTGAGCGAAAAAGACCAACGTCGTCGCGAGCGACAAGCAATCGCCAAACGGATTGAATCGCTTTACTGCGAAGTCACGTCCGATGATGACTCCGAAAGTGACGAACAGGACGAGAATGAAAATGCCGAACTGAAACGGAACCAGCCTCACGTTTCACACAGCACACCGCTGGACAAGCTGAACTACATGCAAAGTGAGTTATCACGACAACATCACTGGATCAAGCGACGCCGTGAATTAAAAGAACAGGATTCACAACTGAAGCGGCAGCAAAGCGGACACCACCGAACCATTGAGCGAGGCGAACAACAACGCCGCGCCCTGTGGGCCAAGTGCGGAGTCGCCACCCCTGAGCAGTTCTACCAAATGGTTGACCGAAAGGCGCAGTTGGTTGAAATGAACAGGCAGCACGAAGATCTGGACAAACAGATCAAATCCATGATTGGTAATCATGTTGCATACGAAGACGTTGAGTCTGTGATGGAAGAAGCATCAGCTGCCGATCTTGACCGACGGTGGGAATCGCTGACGACCAACATGAATGAAACGGAAACGCGAGTCGCGCAACTGCGTACGCAGCAAGGACAAATTTCACAGGAGATGAAACAGCTCGGAGAGGATTCCAGACTCACTGTGGCACAGCTAGAACTCGGTTGCATCGAACGCAGAATCGAATCAGCCGCCCGCCGATGGCAAACTCTATCGATGGCAAGCTGCCTGCTTGAAGATGTTTGCAGCACCTTTGAACGGGAACGCCAACCGGAAACCCTACGAGAAGCCTCAACCTTCCTAAATCAACTAACCGATGGAAAATATACGCGAGTCTGGACACCACTGGGCACCAATCAATTGAAGATCGGCGATGCCGATAACAAATCCATTCCGCTGGAAGTACTAAGTCGAGGAACACGTGAAGCTGTATTCATCGCGCTGAGACTATCGCTCGCAGCAGCCTACGCACGACGCGGAGTCATGTTGCCTCTCGTGTTGGACGATGTACTGGTCAACTTTGATCGGGATCGCGCAGTCTGCGCCGCAAGAACACTCCAAACCTTTGCCGAACTCGGACATCAAGTGATGATGTTCACCTGCCACCAACACATCGTGGACATTTTTCACGACATCGAAGTTCAGGTTCGAATGATGCCTGCCCAAGGCACACCAGGACGCGCTACGATCCTGGAACCTGAAGTGGAATACGAATACGAAGAAGAAGAAGAAGAAGATGTAGTCGCTGAGGAAGAGATCATCGATGAGCCGATAGCTGAAGAGCCAATTCTCGAAGAAACTCTCGACGAGATCATCGAGGAACCAGCTGAGGAAATAATCGAAGAAGTCCCCCAGCAAATGACTGAGCAGGCGCCTGCTGTACCTCCCAAGCCTGAGCGTGCACCCAGCATCATCTACGTCGAACAAGCTAAACGAGAAGCACCCAAAGTCGAGCAAATCAAAATCAGTCACCCAGAACCGACCCCAGAACCAACACTGGGCTGGGCCTGGTTCGAAGAAGAATCCGATGCTAGTGACTCGGTAGAACGATTAGGAGAAGTGGAGGATGCTTTAGCGTCCATCACGGGTGGGGATTGGCGAGAAAATGACCTGCTGCAATCTCCTGATGATGTACCGGAGGAAATTTGGAACCGCGCTGGCTCATGGTGGGGAGACTCTGCACCCGACGGCCCCGCCCCAAGACCAAGCTTCGATCAGTAATGCTGATAGATGAAATCATTTCCTCTGATACCAACACTGTGAACTTTGGAAAGTCACTGAATAGAAACCACGAAGGAAACCTTTACCACAAGAAAGCGATCTCGCTTTGTTGTAGCAAAATTGGTTAAAGATATAGACGTCGAGTGTCTTATCTACCTTCCACTCCACAGGTGATCTTCATGCTGCGTCAACTTCTAAAACTTTTCTCGTTCGGACGCCAAGAACCAACCGTTATTGATCAAGAATCAGACAAAGTGGTTCTTTATGCTACGGTTGAAAATTCCAAAACAAAAAGTTCGCGATCGGCTCTGAGCCCGGCAGTTCTACCGGATGCTCGGCCATTGCCCCATCATCGCGAGCGTCTCCTGTCCATGCAATTGCCGCACGCGAAACTATGCAGCCCCAAACGATGCCTACGCCTCAACAGCATGGGAATCTCGACCACGGGTGATCTTGCGAGGGCTGACTTGCCAAGCCTCGCTGCACAATTTGGTGCTCCCAATAAAGCGTTAAAAGTACTCAAGCAGTATCGCCGAGCAATTCGTTTTTCGGCATCGGTACCCGGAATGATGCCACGAGATGCCTTACTTTTAATCAGCATCCACCGCAGAAGTGTGCGTGGATTGGCCATGGAATCACCGGCGCGACTGCATCGCGACTTGGAGCGATTCGCCGAAAGTACCCAAGGAAGACAGCAATTACGCGGGCGACGAATCCCCAGCACCAGACGCCTAAAGAAATGGATCACCGAATGCGAGACGGTAACGAGCGGCGCGCGTCTTCATGCCTTGGTGACTTAACCCAGAGCCTACAAAGCTAAACCACCCCTCTCCGCTCTCGTCGTGGGAACCCCAAGTTGAGTCACGATTTTCCTGAGAAATGACGTAAGACACTGCTCGACGTTCTACTGCAGAGCTGAAACACATCATCAGCCACGCAGGTAACGACTCACCATGAGTGAACAAAAATCAGGATGGTCTCTCAAGCATCGTGACAATATTGAATACGGCCCCTTCGAGCTAGAAGACCTAATATCGGCAGCTCGAGCAGGCAACATTGCAATCGACACGATGCTGCGTCATTCCAAGCACACACGCAATCAGTGGATCGTCGCTACCCGCGTGGCGAACATCGCACAGGCACTATCTGAAGCGGTTCCCACTTCCGAAACACAGCAAGCGACCACATCTCACAACAGCTCTACGCCGGCCGCCTCAAACAACCCCGCCAGCGAAACGATACCTGTACACCAACCAACACCCGCTGGTGCGGCCGCAGACACGCCAACCCCACCCCCAACCTCAGCCTCAGCCTCAGCCTCAGCCCAAACTCCAACTCCGAAAAGTATCTTCCGTCGCAGTCGCCGCCGCAGTGCCAACCAATCGGAAGCTCAAACCACGAAACTGTCAAAGAATACGGAAAAACCTCAGCGAACTGATAACCAAACTCCCGCTGACAATTCTTCCAAACAGCAGGATCTTTCAATTAGAAACTGGCAGGAAGATGGACTGCTTGTTCCACGCACGCTCCCAGATGCATTCTTTGCCTTCTTTGACTTCAAATTTCGATACTTCATCACACCCTGGATCGTCAAACTCCTGTGGTTCATGGGTGTTACTGGGGCGATCATCATGGTCGTACGCCTCGGCTATGACAACTTATTTAGCCCGGAACTGAATGCCGAAATTGCAGCAGAAAAAGCCACCAACACCTGGCAGTTTGAGCCACTGGGAGGAAAACCATTGCTTAGTTTTCCCGCTGCACGTTACTTCGTTTATGTACTTGGCATTTTCTGCGGCACGCTGTTGCTACGCGTTGCCTGTGAAGCTTTCATCGTCATGTTCCGCGTTGCCGGAAGCCTTGCAGAAATCAAAGTGCTTCTGAAACAAAAGAAACAGTGACGTCATTTGATGCCCCGAACAAGCTCTGAAGCAGTCCAAATGGAGCGGATGTTTTTTGCGTCGAAAGCAATTAACATAGCTGAGCAGATCGTTCATAACTGATGAATTCAATGTTGGCTTACTTGTCAAAACATTGTTTTCAACAAGATTCAAGTGGTGTTTAAGTGAGTGACAAGTTTGCAGTGTTGCGAGAGTGCGCGGACCAGTTCGAAGCGCAAACCATTCGCATTCGTCTCGCTGCAGAGAAAATCCCTGTGCTGATTACAGGAACGGACCCAAATTTCGCATTGAGTCTTGGTGGGGCTCCCACGTCTCGCCCCGTACGAGTTGAGGTTGAGCACTCTGATTTGGAGCGTGCTGACACCCTGCTAAAACAGGATCAACTTCGTGCGAGACAAGCTGAATCATGGATCTGCTGCCGGTGCCATGAACAAAATGAGCCAACATTTGATGTCTGCTGGTCCTGCAACAAAATGCATGATGAAGCAACAGACAACAGCCTGAAAAAACTTGTCCCCAGTGAAAGCAATAGCGGGACCAACTCGCCAACTGAAGTAGCAGAACGACGAGAACAAAATCAGGTGGGGACGGTTCCCAAAAGCAAGGATGAACCGCCATTGCTTGCCGGCAAAAATCTACAACAGGCTCCATCAGCCCCGACCCCAAATGGTCACAATCAGGAAAGCCAAGCAGACTCGGTATCACGCTGTGCGCGGTCTGCCGTAGTGGGACTCCTACTATTCCCACCTCTTCTCAACTTTTATTCGATCTACCTACTACTGAACCTCGACCCAACGGTATACCGCAACTCCGATACACAACTCCGCGTTTGGAGCATTTGGATTTTCAATGCAGCAGTGGTGAGTTTTGGCGCCACACTTTGGTGGTTGCTGTTATTTCGCAGGTAGGTTCAAGAATACGCATCGCTCACTGCATCCGGTCCAACTGAATTTCTACTTCTGCAGTCCAGACTCATTGCGGCGGAAATACTCGCGGGGAAAATCTGCTTTCCCTGACTCCTGGGGATGTCGCCATGGAAACCGCGGTCCCCGATCCTCCAGCAGTGGCACTTCTCGGCCGTCGCTTTCGAACAAGAGTTGCCAAAGCCTCTTATTCAACGCGATGATTCTCTCTGCGTGCTCAGGCCGGTCAATCAGATTATTCATTTCCGCAGGATCTTGTTCCAGATCGTATAGTTCGTCCCGGTCCCAAAGACCGTGGCAGCGAATGTACTTCCATCGCCCCCCGATGATGGCATGCAGCGTAGGCGTGTGAGGGTAATTGCGTTCCCAATAATACTCGTACAGCAAATCAGGACGTTTCAGTTGCGAAGGATCCGCAGAACACAAGGCGGACCAGAAACTTTGCCCATCAACGTTTTCAATTGGTTGCGACGAAGTTGCATCAAGAATAGTGGGAGCCAAGTCAATGTTGCCAACAAGACCCTCGAACCGCAGCCCCGCAGGGATCTTTCCTTTGGCCATCATGAGCAACGGCACCTTTGCGCTGGCCTCGTAGGCAGTGCGTTTGTCGATCAGCCCATGATCTCCAAACTGAAACCCATTATCCCCCATATAAATGAAGAGTGTATTTCCCAAGAGACCTCGATCAGTAAGGTACTTCGTCAAACGTCCAACGCTATCGTCAACCGCGAGCAAAGATTCGCAATAGCGGCGGTAATAAACCTCTGGCGAAAAATTCTCGATGTTGTAGCCAAAGTCTGCACCATGCCTGCTATTGCGCTGATTACGAACCCACATCGGCAGATTACCCTTTTCCATTTCCGCAACGGTAGGAGTCCGAATGGGCAATACGGCATTGTCATATCGTCCTCGATGACGATCCGCTGGGACAAAGTCTGCATGGACTGCTTTATGACTTACATACATGAAGAATGGTTTATCTGACTCGCGTTCATCCAACCAATCGATGGCATAGTCCGTCAACTCATCCGTGATGTAACCTTTTTGTGGTACACGTTGACCATTGACATTGAATCCGTCGTAGGTTGTCTGAGGTACTTCTCGTGTCGTTCCATGTCCATCAGGCCAATAGGTCCCTTGCCCCTTGAACGCGACCCAGTGGTCAAACCCGCGCTGACGATCATCGATATCGCCTCCCATGTGCCACTTGCCAATGAAGGCTGTTTCGTAACCAGATTTCTGCATCTGTTGAGGGAAGAAAACCAGCCCCGGATCTACTGGATGATAATTGTCAACGACTCTGTGATTGTGAGCGTACTGACCGGTCAGGATCGACGCCCGACTGGGTGAACACAGTGATGTAGTGACGTAGGTATGCGTCAGCATTGCACCTTGCGATGCCAAGGCATCGATATGCGGCGTTTCCAGAAACGGATGCCCTGCAGCACCGAAGCAATCAAAACGATGGTCATCACAAAGAACAAAGACAACATTCATCTTTTTGTCCTGAGCGACCACGTTCGTGCAGGACAACGCCCCCACCCACACCAGCAGGACGACAAAAACATCAAAACGAAATGGTTGAAAGAGCATGCGTTTTCTTCAAACTAAAAAACAAGATCGTGACGTATAAAAAGAACGGAAATCGCTTCCACTATTCGGCAGACACTCTGACGCCATCGCCCCACTCATTTGGGGAAACGCCAAACTTCGAGCAATCATGCTTCTAAGGCTACAAAAGTTGAATTTGCATTATTACTCGCTACCAATCCCGGGCCGTTCAACCCCATTCACTCAAAAGCTGGACTCACCAACTCACGAGACTTTTTGAACAAATTCAAGCGAGGATTCCATGCACACGACTGTACTCCCGATCATCGGGGCCGAGACGCTGCTCGGTTTGGTAGGCCTCAAGCATTGTATTATAGACATCGATACCCTCTTTCCCGACATCCAAAATTTCGCCGGTTTTGAACCGACCGTTGGCTCCCGAGATCGCGTGAAAAACACCGGACAATTCCCGTTTCACATCGGCATGCCGACCATCACCAGACTCGGTCGAAATGGTAATACACGAGTTCTCAAGAATCGACTTTCCGTTGGGCTCCTGAACGCCGTCGAGTCGACTCAAAAAGTAGGCGACTTCCCGCATTTTCATATGAGCGTGGGCTCGCAGTTGCTTGTTTTCTTTCTTGGGATTGAATTTGTGCCACCACTCGTGACTGCACCCCGCTGACCCACTCTTGTTCAATTCCTTCGCATCATCAAAGGAATGGACACGCTTCCCGTGATAATGATATTCCCCGGTAACTCGAAGTCGCTCACCGGCCGCCAAAAAGGTAACAGACCCGAACCTGGCACGATCTAATTCAACCGCGAGCGCGTAGAGATCAGCCATCAAACGCCACTCCTTCACAAGATCATCGAGCTTCATATCGATTCCTTCGCCGCCCGGATCGGCGTGCCCACCATGTGCAAGTTCAGACCTCGGTGGGATTGGCGGTGCATTTGGGCCAGCACCTTCCATTTCAAATGCTCGCTGCTCGAATTCTCGAATACGCTCCAAGTGATCTGCCACCCGTCCTCGGGAGACATTTCCCAACGGTGACTTACTCCCCGAGTAATAACGATACTGTTCTACAACCGAGTCGAGCACGCTTCGCCTTAGTCGCTGTTTCCGTGCATCACCGGAGTCGCCTGTTTGTTCGATCACGCCAAAGACACGATTGAAAAGGTCACGCGGTCTTTCTTGGATCGTCGCCGCAACTGTGCCATCCTCGTTGTAACTATGCACATACCGACTTACCCGACTACGACGAAAAAAAGTTCCGCCAATCAACGTCGGAACCATTCCCGGCGGCATTCCTTCTGGATGACAACTTTTACGAATCACCTGATCCATCGACGCGCCGCCTGCTTTTGCTTCGCCATCTGGGGGTGTAGCGGTAAAGGCTCCGCTGGCACCATCGAAATGTGCATTGATTCCGGACTCATCACACCGCACCTGATCAACATTCCGCATGATCAACAGTTTTTCGCTCAGCGGTTTCAGTGGTTCCAAAACTCCGTCAAACCCCTCCGTCTGAAGCGGCGCAGGAATCCCAAGCCCAAAAAACACATTGAATGCTCGCACCGGCACTTGAGATTCAGCCGCTGCCGCTGCGGGAAGAAGCATCTCCTCCAGTAGCGGCAAACCAATCAGAACACCACTCGCTCCACGGAGCATCGTTCGACGGTGCATTTGGGTCTGTTTCATAGCAGTACAAAAATCTGAGTAAGGTAGGACTGAGCACCAAAGCTGACACAGCCTCGACATTTAACAAGACTAGCAGAATTGATCCAACAACTGGATTTTAACGAAAACACTTCCGCGACCAGAAACATAAAAATTTTGAAACGACGTCACTGGTCGGGTTCCGGTTCAGTTTGCGTCGTTAGAACGAGATCGCTAAGCACGATCGCCGTGACCAAGCTCTGGTAAGTGCCATCACTCTCTTGTGAAGCTTGATGGATTCGCCGCAAGCTGGCAGCATCGGTTAAGTCCAAAGGGCGCCCCAACAAAAACTGGCTAACCTTCCGAGTCAGACATTCCTTGACACGGTCACTGCCTGCAAGCAGATCCATCATTTCCGCTGATGTTTGATATGCAGTCGGCTTTGCATCACCTGGAAACAGGATTTCGCCGTCCTGTCGTAATTGATTGCCATGCTGATCGACTGTCTGAAAAGCACCGATCCCGTTGTACCGTTCAAGCCCAAACGCCAATGGCTCAAAACGTGAATGACAACCACCACAGGCTTCACTTTTTATACGTTCTGACGCGATCACTCGATGCGTTTTGCCAGGCCTTGTCGGCACGGGGCTGATATCCAGTCCAGGTGGTGGATCACCCACTTCACTGAAAAGCAAATCACTGAGGACAAATAATCCACGAGTTACCATTGAGGCATCATCTCCCCCCATGGTCAAAACACTCGCTTGTGTCAGCAAACCACCACGAGAGGGAACATCAGAAAGATCATAGCGTTGGGTACCCGCTCCTGAAGCCGTGAGACCGTAATGTTTCGCGAGCTGTGGTGTCAGGTGAGTAAACTGAGCATTCAAGAGATCCGACAAAGGTCGCTTCTGTTTCCAAACTAGCTCCATGAAAAAATCGATTGTCTCCTGACGCATGTCATCGGCAAGCGAATCCTGCCAATCTGAAAAACGCTTTCGATCAGGCCGCATGTTCCCGAGTCGATCAAGATTGAGCCATTGAATAATGAATTGTTCGGATTGATTACGAGCTTTACTGCTTGCGAGCAGGCGTTCAACCTGCTGACGCAATTCGGCAGGGTCACTTAGCTGCCCTGATTCTGCCGCTTTCAACAAAATGTCATCGGGAGCCGATCCACAAACAATAAAGCTGATTCTGGATGCGAGTTCGTAATCATTGACAGGCCAACGCGTTCCATCTCCGAGTTGATTTTCAATGCGATAAAGAAATCTCGGCGATTGCAGCATCGCCTCGAGGATCATTTCCACCGCCTCAGCAAAGTCGCCGCCAGCGCTAACGACGGTCGTGGAGATTCCACGATACAGAGCAACTTCCTGCTCTGTCAGCGGTGCACGCAAGACCCACTTGCCAAGATCGGATATTAATCGACGCATGTTGTCATCCGTCAACTTCTTGCTCTTCCCAAAACGACGGGCAAACTGCACAGCGTCAATTTGCTCAACGATCACTGCAGCCATTTGGGCATAGGCTTCTACATGTTTCAAATCGACGTTCAGATTGTATGCCGTGTTACGAAAACCATCTGCTCGCTGATCTTTCGGCAAACGTCGCGCTGCTTCTTTCGATACATCAACATCAAAGACCGCCTTCACCGTAGCTACGTATTCAGGGATCGTGAGACGCTGGACCCAATTACCTGGCTGTCGCACATGCCGATAAATCGCAGGATCCACAAAGTCGACACTCCAAACAGCACCGTCATCAATCCACTTCTTGACTGCCTGTTTCTGGCTGAGGCTAAGCACAGGACGATCGTGAGGCATCTCATCTGAGTCGATCGACACCCAAAGCGGACTTTTGGCAGCTTGCCCTGCGATGATTGACTTACCGGAATCCCCCCCCCTAAGAGCCATGTCCTTATGCGACAAATCGAGCCCGCCCTTCAGCGAAGCCGAATCATGACATTCAAGGCAGTGATTCGAAAGAATCGGAGCGATTTTGGTTTCAAAAAATTTCGGTCGAGCATCCACCGCAACTGTCAGCGAACCTCGACTCCCACTAGCGGGCCCGTTCTCGTACCGAGTTGTAACGTCATTGAGCCGCAACGCACGACTGTAGATAGCAACCCAGTGCAAATCTCCTAACCACGGACGATCACCTGACAACTCATTGCCAATAGCCAACCGATACTGATCACTCCAACCACCGAAATCACCGGCAACTCGTTCCCGCTGACTAAGTCTACCGTTGACGTAAATGCTGACGTTACCCGCTCGGTCCCGCGCATACACAACGTGAGTCAGTTGTTCTTTAAGGCTGCGATCTTTAGATGTTACAGCAGGAATTCCGTTCGTCGAAGTTCTCGAGGTCCGCAACCTAACCTGAATACTGCCATTTTCCTGACCAAGAGTAAAGTTCCGTGCTCCTGAATCCCGTGACAGCGTCACAATTCGAGCCGGGCCATCCTGCCGAAGCGTTCTCGGCTGCATCCACACTTCAATAGTGATTGCCCCGGTTCTTTGAATTGCCTTGACCAGTCGTTTCGCCGCAGCCTTACTTGCAATCTTGGTTGCCCCACGAATCGCCAGCACACCATCACCTAGCTCCACCTGACTCATCTTCTCGATTTGCAGATCCAAGGCAGGAAGCTTACCTGAACGATCAGGAATCTGATTACCGCGAACACCGCGAAAATCGTAGAGAACCTGCAAGCTATTTGCCACATCTTCATTCTGAAAATCAACCAAATCCTCAGCACTCAAGCGACTTCGCCCTGCAACAACCGAAGCAACAAGAACGATTGCAGCAAAGAGCCGAAGAGTTCCAAAGATATTTTTCAAAACTTGATTCCAAATTTGATGCAACCGACCGTACTGGCCTCAACACAACAGAGTTCCCACCGGCACTGACACAGAAAGCCGCAGGCACGAAGATGTCCCTCGATCCGCTATTCTAGCCGACGAGCGTTAGCACCGCAGGACACTGCTGGGGTCTGTTGAGCACAGCACACCGGTGCGTGATGGCCGACTCACCGGCAGAAAACGGAAGTTCTGTACAGCATTTCGAAATATACGCTTGCCGTTTTCTGATAATTTGACGCTGCAGTCACATGATGCTGTCTAGCTCCGCATCCCTGTGAATAAATCCGGAGCAAGACATGGTGGTACTCCTGCGGTCCATGATAACGCCAAAGGTCAACTGCGAACAAAAATTACCCCTCTCATGCCCCACTCTCAATTCCACCGAGCGCTGCTTGGTGGTCACCTGACAACGAGGAAAACTATGCCCTTCATCGACATCAAATCTATGCCATCCACCGAGGTATGCCCTGGATGCCGACTTCGAACACCACATGGAAAAAACCTCATGCTGTCCTATCTGGAAATGGACGCGGGTGCTGTGATCCCGCTCCATGACCATACACATGAACAGGCTGGCATATTGCTTGAGGGCAAACTGAAACTCA